>Ga0255156_1000556_pt1 | contig 10296 bp, 6 predicted proteins | sample Atl_Atlam_RepA_8_FD_186026 | JGI IMG/M metagenome (GOLD analysis project Ga0255156, IMG submission 186026) | Freshwater microbial communities from Altamaha River, Georgia, United States - Atl_Atlam_RepA_8h | ecosystem: Environmental > Aquatic > Freshwater > River | place: USA: Georgia | collected... | reverse complement strand
CTTGTCACGCCTGTCACACTTGTCACACCAGATCAGCCAATGAAAAAATTTTTCAGGACCCGAGTTTGTGACACCTTTTGTATATAAAGCGAGCGAATTTCCTAGTGGTTGATCTATGACTCAGCGCGCAGAATATCCTCAAGACTTCCACTTTGAACCCCTACAAGCACCGAAAGAGACTACCATTATTGGATTGCGATTCATCAACGATGTGGATATGGAATTCTTGATCCATTGGCCCGACAACTCGTTGGATTGGTTTCATGAAGACTATTGCCCCTGTCCAAACCAGATCCCTATATTTTTTTCCCGATTCAAACGTACAATGAAATTATTAGTTCCGGATCAATAAATTTATACTTTATTACAAGTACACTTTTTCTTGGCTTCAGAAAGCGCAATCGCAATAGCTTGGCGAGACTTTTTCACCTTTGACCCTGAACCCGAATAAAGACGATTGCGTTTAAATTCCCGCATTACTTTTTTAAGCTTTTTATATTGACATTCTTTTTTCATTATTTATATTGACATACAATATATCATAAAGTATGCTATGTACTATATGGGTTACAAATCCAAAAAGCCAAAAGGTCTCAAAGTAACAAAAGCTTCTCAACCTCCATCGGATTACAACAAGTCAATTTTTGATTGGGATGATACGGTGTTTTATGATAAAGAAATCATTGATTACTTAGGATCACGACGAAGACGGGACTTTCCTCCTGTTTGGACTGTCAATTATCCTTACCAAGATTTAAGAACTGATTTTGCTAGAAAAAATAGTTTTAGAAATGTGGATATGAATTATCCTCCACCTATGGGCTATCAACTTTTAAGTGTGCTTCATAGAAACAACAGATTTACCCCAGGATATGGGTTATAATAAAGTTTATTGAAAACCAAACGGATACAGATACCCTTCTTCGTCCAATTCACCCTTGAGATCGTCCGGATTAAAAGACAAAATCTTCAGCATCTTGTGTGTCCGAATACCTTGTCCAACCTTGTAAACAAAGGTTTGCTGTGGTACATGAATCTTCTTGTCTTTAATTTGCAATTTTCCATCTTGAACAACCAAGTCCTTCATCGTTTCATGATTGACCAATTCATCGGTTCCTCTTTTCAATGAGAGACCCTTACACTTGGTTTGCGTTTCACCATTGTCACATTTGATAGAATATGTCTTGGGTCCAATACCAACAAATTCTCGAATACCCCCATTTTGCTTGTCTATGTCTTCAACCTCCCATTCTCCCCACACATCACCCTCTGGAATATTGTATTGCTCCGGATCGTAAATGTAAACAATGGAATCGGTATCATTCATCAAAACCCGTTTTCCCAACTTGTTTAATTGCTCCCATAAATGCAAACGCCCATAGGCTGGTACAAACAAACCTGCTGGTAAATAAGTAGAATGGTAGTCGGCTTCCATAGTTCCATTTTCAATATGGTACAAGTCTTGGTTTGCTGACAGAGGAACAATGTTCTTGAGTTGTAGTACATTCTTGCTAAAGTTTTCAAATAACACCAACTTCTGTTCATGGTCATTGATACGGTGAATGATTTTCTGGTTGGTCAAATTCAGACGCTGCGCATGTTTACCCCATCCAGAGTTGAGCATAATCTTAAACGTCTTTTTCTTTGCAGGGTTCTTTGTCCAACGGTTCTCATCAAAAGTTTTTTGCAAGTCGTCACCCATACCAAACGCTTCATCGTACTGTCGCTTCAATCGCTGCTGATTCTCTGGAGAAGGAAGAGGACCACTATTTACCATCTTTTCAATAAACAAGTCTTTAATCACATCAGCCCACAAAGACGGTCGTTTGTTGTACTTGTCAAATCGATGCAACTTGATAATCTTGTACCCCATCTCCAAAGCTCGTTGAAATTCAATAGAGGTAAAAACACCCTTTTCGATGAGATTGCAAGACGCAACACTTTTACCCAACTTTTCATCAAAATGAACTAGAACAGGATGATACAAATCTTTTGGTGGATCAATCGTGCAGCAGACAATACCAAACCATTCTGGTCGAAGCAATTCTTCTACAGTAGGTACAGGAGTATCCAAAACTACATTCATTTTAGAGCGCGTGTTCATACTGTATTGAAACTTGGACAATGGTGTATATCCAGCAGGCTTAAATGCAGAGTCCCAAACATAGATTGTAGGAGTACCAACGGGAAAGTCGTGAACAGCTTGCTGATAAGGATATTGAGAACAAATGTCTTGATACCGAATTCGAATACCTTTCTCCCAATCTTCATCAGAAACACAGTGATACACTTTTCTAATTTCTGTACGACCACCTCTAAGGGCTTGTCTGGCAAAGTTGTATTCTTCAGGTTGCAGTACTGCCCAGTATTCGTTGTGAGCTAAATAGTTGATTCTTTCAAAGTAACCATCAGGATCTTCCTTACGATCAGGGATTTCTAAAGTAGCAACAATCTTTCGCAAGTACACATCGTGAACGTAACCAGGAGCCGTAGTTTTGAACCATGGAGACATACCAAATTTATCTACCAAAATTTGATGATGGGCTTTCATGATTTCACACAAGACCTCCACATCGTTAATACAGTACTTTTCCAATTCAGCATTGAAATTCCAATCAGTACGCCCTTTCCAAGTGTCATACCAAGCCATAAAGGAGTCAAACTCTTTGTCATCCTTGATAGTAAAAGACAAGTCAAAATAATCCAAATCAGGTATAGGTCCTACGTATCCATAGTTCTCTACACTGTTGAACAAATGTGGAAAATATCCCTTCTCCAACTGGACATGAGAACAATACTCTTTGGCCAAACCTCGCAGCGATCCTTGTAAATGCAACAACGTATCATGGAAATGAGTTTTGCCAATACTAAACTTGATAAACTTACATCCGCGCATAATTGGCTTCTGTGTAGTGGTCTCCATTTTGGTAGCAACGTCAAAGATCAAACGAGTATCATACCCAGAGGCATTATGAGCGTAGCAGATATTGTTTCCACGATTGAAAGCCAATACAAAGCTAATAAAGTGTTGCAGACAGTTGTCCCCATACCACTTCTTCATTTCACCAGTAAAGACATTTTTCAAAACAATCAAATTGGCCTTGTGTTCTCGAGCATCAAAATCGTACACTTCAATATCTCCAGTAAAGTAATCTTCGTCATCCGTTTCAAATTCAGAGATTTGCTGCATTGTAAGAGTCTCCTTTGTAATGTGAATTCTAGATTCAATGTCGTATACCCATAAAGCAACTTTGGAACCATCTTGCTCACCACCAGTGTAAAACTCCTTCTTGGTTTCTTGCTCTAACAAAATACAGCGATGAGAAGCATCCTTTTCAATACCGGCTTTACAATTACGACAAGTCACAGTAGCACAATCACAACGGTTGGTAAATTTTTGACCACAATATTCACACGTACGAATTTGAGGTTTGGATACATCTTTCTCTTCTAGCATCCAGTTACCGCATTCGTGCTGAGTGTTTTTACCTTGATAGACCTCTACACAATAATGGCAAAAATTGTAAGCATTGGAATTGCGTTCAGTAATAAAATAACGAGCTGGAGAGTACACTGGAAAGTAGTGCTGCTGGTCAAAAACAATATAAAGTGTATACTTGTTATGAGTACCATCACACTCATACTCCTTGCCTTCAAACGTATGGTCTCGAAACACATTTTCCTTGTTGAGTAAAATAGTGACACGATACTTTGGAAACAAGTCAACAAACTTTTGAAATTCAAACATTGAGACGTACTGATCCCAATCTAGTTTTTGTTGTAGCAACCTTGCTTCGGTCTTGATATAATTCAAAGACTTTTTCTTGTAGTTGTCATCAACATAGTTCATAGCATAATTCAGAGCAAAAGCTGCACAAGAGATTGGCCCATCATCGTCGCTGTGTTCTTCGTAGCACACCTTGTACAAGTTGGTCTTGTAACGAGTTTGAACCTTTCCTCCACCACCAAGTTGATACGTTGAAGGGTTGATAACAAAAGTCCATTCCAAATTGGTCATGTTTGCTTCTTCGTTACTTTGCTGAATAGTGTCTTGAAGGTAGTCTTGTATTTTTTGGTAAGTAAGGTCCATAGCGTTCATACTATGCATTCGATAGTATCGATTGGAAATAGTGGAAGCAGCCTGAAAATAACCACGAATTCGATTCAAAATGTTTCTCTTGTTTGGTCGACCTCCAGGATAAAACACTCTGCTAAAGTTTCGAATGAGAACTGCTCGTAACACTTCGTCCAAGGATCGTAACTTGGTCAATTCAGACGTTCTTCGATTTCTAGCTGTGTTGACAAAACGTAATGTAATTCTTTCCAAACGACCTTGAGCATCAGCAGTCAACTCTTGTCGAAATACTGAAGAAGGAACTGTTTGCATGATTTAGGATATCGGTCACACATTATATATGGGTGTGGCTTAGACACCCTTGAATTTGATTGGTTGATTAAGTCCCGATCTGTGTTAGATCAACTTTTGATTGGCTGAAATTTCATTCAAAAGCTCGTGAACAGGATGTTGACTTTATGAGATTGTTAAAGACAGAAACCTTTTTTGAAGGATGCATGTATGACCGTTTGTTCATTATTGAAGAAAATGCACTTGTTCCTGTAGATCGATTGTTTGATTACTTTACAATCACGTACGATCTGAAACGCAAGATGAAACCTGTTGAAGATCTTCCACACGAATTGGCAATCAAGATTGTATTAAAAACCATTATTGGTTTGCTAAAAGATTTTCACTTTTCCGATGCAATGGAATTGATTTCAATCAACAAGTATATGATTCATCACTTTTACTTTGCTATTTTTGGAAGCTCCAACGTAAGCATGCTGGTCAAACATCGTCGATTAAGTCGAGTCATGCATTTGATTGCAAGCATGTACGACTCTTACTTTACGTCTTATTGTTGCTTTAACTCACCTACTGTGTTGTTGGAATACGAAGCTGAATTTATGGTCTCTCAACGTAGCACCTTTTATCCTTGGAACTTTGAACCACAAGTTTCCGTAATTCAAGTAGACCATGTAGAAGAGAATGCTGGCTTGTCGTTTCAATTGGGAGAAAGCTATGGTGATAGAGCCTTGTTTATCGGCGCTTATGAAAAGAAGGGAATCTTGTACGGTGAAAAGTTGGCGTTCCCGTTTGTCCACTTTATCTTGATGGATGCATTTCAATTTTTGAACGTATTTGAAAATGCAGAAACTCGATATCACTTTGAACGCTTTTCCATGTTGATCAAAGCTATCTTTGGAAAGTATTGCAAGACGTTTTACTTTTCTGAAAAAATTCCATACAGTCAAGTAGAAAGTGAAGAAGAATATGCCTACATTTTTGAAAACCGTTACTTGTTTAAAGAGCTATCATATTGTGTGCGTAAATAAACATGATTGGGGTTTACTTTGAAAGTTGGGGTTGTCCATGGACTGACAAACCAGAAGAGTGTGCATTAGCCAAAATTGAAAAACCAATTGAAGTAGTATACTTGTCGTTTGTACGACCAGATTGTACTTATAAAAAATCTCAAGGAACTTGGTATGGAACCGGATTGGATTTCTCCGTGGATTTTCAAGTTGTTCGACAAGCAATCCAGATTTTAAAAAAGAAAGGGATCAAGGTCATGTTAGCTGTAGGCGGAGCCAGCTACCAGTTTGATGTATTCAATCACAAATCGGTTGCAGAACTCATGTATGACTTGGAGTTGGATGGAATGGATTTGGATTGGGAACCTACTCTTGGAATTAAGGATGCATCCAAGTTTGGACCATTGATTGCTCAAGCCAAACAATATTGTGTTTCAGGACAGTTGCTTTCGGCCGCCTTGTTTGCGTATGGGGCTATGCAACCCGTATCAGGTGATATTTACAGAGGGGTCAATTTGGAAGGCTTACTAAGCCATGGGCATTTATTGGATATGGTCAATATTATGGCTTACGATGGTGGTAAAGATTTGGATGTGATTGCATCGTATAACAGTGTAAAGCAAGTTTTTAAAAAAGATGTGCTAGTCGGTTTTCAAGTGGGCAAACAGGGCTGGGGCGATGCGTACTTGTCCATCGAAGATGTGAAAAAAGTTTGTACGTACATTCAACCATTTGGAGATGGTTGTTTTGTATGGGCCTATTTCAAGGATGGGATTCCTAACTGTAAAGAGGTTCTTGTTACAGCTTCTCAAATACTTCAACCAACACTTCAGGGTACAGCCTTTGACTGCCCAAACTGTAAAAAGAAGTTGTACGTGACACTTTAATATATTACAAATCGTCTCTACACATTCCACAAACACATTCAGAGATAGAGTTGGCGTTGCAAGAACTATGTGCTAGCAGTTCGCTTAATGTCAAGAGAATACCTAGCACCGTGGAAATGATGATCAGTATGGTAAGCGGTTCGTCCATCATTCACAAGACGGTTCACACAAATTGTATGTACATATAGTAAATGACCTCAAAAAGTCTTGATGGATTGACGCTGGGGAATTTTGATGAATTGTTTGTTGCAGACAATGTCTTAATCAAAGGAAACTTGACGGTGGATGGTACCATTTCGGGTGGTACAGGGCCAACAGTGGATAGTTATTTTCAAGCTACGGATGCTTCCAATCAATATAGAGCACAATCTAGTACAGTCGACTTGGTATCTACTACTTCAGCTTCACCAACATTTAAACTGAAAAACAATGCGGGTGTCACTACTACCTCTACATTGGAAGTAGGGCAAGCCAATGTGGTCAACTTGGGATCCACAGGAATTAGCAATTCGGGTACCATCAACACAGGAACCTTGACAACGGGAGTACTCAATTCTACCAGTGGTGGAGTAGGGGCAACTACGGTTACAGCTTCAGGCCAAACAACCACAGGAAATTTGGTAACAACGCTGGATACTCAGTCTACCAATGTATCTACCGGAGCTATTGTAACTCCTGGTGGTTTGGGTGTTGCAAAGCAGGCTCATGTTGGTGGACAACTTCATTGTACAGCTAATACCGCATCCTCCTCTACCACTACGGGATCTTTGCGAGTAACGGGTGGGGTTGGTATTTCTGGGGACGTATACGCTGGTGGAACTGTGAATGCTGGAACAGCATCGGTTACAACAGCCAACGTTTCTGGTACAACCACAACTGGTTTGCTGACAACCAACTTGAACGTAAACGGTGGTTCAGGTATTACTGTTTCAAATCAAAATACTGGTGTAAATGCTCATACGATTATTTCATTAGATACAGACAGTGCTAGTAATGGGGTAATTTTTATGAATGGTACAAACAGAAGTGCAGACGGTGGTGCTAATGCTATGGTGATTCGTAACGATGCAGGTAATTTGGTATTGCAAAACAACACTGGTTCTGGAATGACAGTTACATCAGGGAATATATCGACACCCTCTACGGTGACTGCAGGAGCATTTTCAACCTCAGGTACAGTGACATCTGCCGGTGCTACGATTGGTGCTACAGGTCTTACAATCAATGGTGGAGACGAAGTGTTAAAAGGAGGTCGCTTATATGTAAGACAACCCACCGGAAATGTAGGTGTGGAAGTTCGATACGATGGTACCAAAGGTGATATTTACTCTTTTGATCGCGACTTGAGTCAATACAAACAGCTGAACATTCAAGATACGTTACGAATTGCAGCCAACACATTACAATCTAATTTTATTACGACAACCGATTCGACATCTCCTACTTCTGGCTCTGTTATTATGGATGGTGGTTTGGGTGTAGCAAAAAACATTTATGCTGGTGGGGGTGTTACAGCAAGTGGTGGTGTTACGGCTTTGACACTAACGTCCACTTCATCAATCAGTGGTGCTACCGTTGCAAGTTCAGGAAATACCTCGGTTGGTGGAAATTTAACAGTAACCGGTACAACCACATTAAACGATCCAATGGTTCAAAATGACGATTTGGATGCAGACGATGCCAATCCAGGCTCTGTCTTTACTTGGGGTGGTATCAAGTCTGTAAAGAAAATGTACGCAGCTGGTGGAGTTGTTGTTCCTTATGGTCAACCCATCCAGGCAAACACAGCATTTGGAACCAAAGCAAAAATGATGCAAGCTAATTTTAGTTTGGCTGGTGGGTTACCATCAGATGCATTGTATTTGTATACTCCAGGTAGTAGTGCCCAAGCAAGCACCAATTTTGTATTGGGAGTAAATGCAGATAGTTGTAAACTACCTCAAACTACACAAGCTACGTCTACTACTACGGGTGCTCTTACAGTAGGTGGTGGTGTAGGTATTGCTGGAAATTTGCATGTTGGTGGTACGATTACAGGAGGCTCTGTTTCGTATAGCAGTACTAGTTCAGGAACGTTTAGCGTTACCAATGGTTCTGGAACGACTCTTACCGTTGCATCTACTACAACCTCAACCTCACCCACTACGGGAAGTGCAACATTTGCTGGTGGTGTTGGGATTGCTGGAAACTTGAACGTGGGTGGAACCATCAGTGGAGGTTCTATCGTATACAGTTCTTCCAGTACAGGAACTTTGGCTGTTACCAACTCTCCTGGTACTACTGTTACTATCTCTTCTTCAGAAGACACCTCTGGTACTACTACTGGTGCCATGACCGTGGTTGGTGGTGTAGGCGTTGGAAAAGGTTTGTCCGTTGGTGGAAACTTGCTTACAGGGTTGGTACCTATAAATGGTGTTCGATACCACGCTTTGTATAACAGTAGTACAGATCCTGCTGCAGGTATTAGTGTCACATTTGATACGGCAGCAGCTGGCTCACCAGCAGAAATTATTACTTTGGGTCCAAACCATGCTACCAATGCCAACGATATGATTATGAGAAACCCTGCTGGTAATTTGCTACTTTATGGTTCTGGAAATGCTGGTTTTTATGTTGGAAATTCGACTGCTTTCTGTCAATTACCATTCTTGGTGCAAAATACAAACAATGCTGTTGCTTACAACAATGCTTCCATGGTTACCTCAGGAGGATTGGGTGTAGGAAAAACTGCTCGTATTGGTTCCAATATCGTTGCTGGTGACATACCCGTTGATGGAGTAAACAGTATCACCGTTTCCAATCAAAGTGCTGGAACAGGTGCTTATGCAGCCTTTACTTTGGATACGCAAGCGGTTGGAAATGGAAACATTTTTATGAACGGTCCCAACAGAACTGCTGATGGTGGAGCCAATACCATGACTGTTCGAAATGATGCCGGTGTATTGCGTCTTCAAGGTACGGCTGTAACCATTCCAAACACGACTCCCGCACTCAATACAACTACCGGTGCTTTACAAGTTGGTGGAGGTGTTGGTATTGTTGGTGATACATTTGCTGGTGGAAACATCATTTGTTCCAATACGGTTCAAGGTAGCGATATGATTGCAGGGTTCCAACGATTCCAATACGAGGAAGGAACATTTACACCCACGTTTGGATGCACAACCGGTACTCCTACAGTGGTTTATACAGAAAGAGCGGGTACGTTTGTTAGAATTGGAAAACAAGTTACGTGTAGAATTGCGTTAGACTTGACCTACCTCAGCGGAGACGGTTTCCTTTATTTGACAGGACTTACTCCTGTGGGTACACCACTCAATCGTCCAGTCATTATGATTTCACCACACCCATCGTTTATTTCAGGATTCCCTAAACCATATTATGCAATTTACAATGGGGATTATGGCGAAGGGTACGTAATTTCAGGATTCAATTACTCATGGGCTCCTGGAGCCTCATCAGGTACGGTACGTGTGTATGCAACTTATACATATTTGACCACCTAGTTTATTGCTGTAAAAACCAATTCCAAATAAACTCTAAATCTTTACGTTTTCGCATGGTCCGAGTCAGAGGAATTTTGTAATTCAATTCAATACCGTGTCGTTCAATTAGTTTTAAAACCATAAACCGCATATTGGGAAAATACTTTCGTTTAAAGGAGTGTTTGTTGTTGTCAAATAAATAACAGAACCGATCAAAGTCTGCCATGACGGCGCGATATTGATCGGAATGAATTGGTTTGGCCGAATTGGTCTTTGTAATTTGTTGAACAATGTATGGGATTCGGTTGTAATACAAACGGAGCTTGTAATGTTTTAAGATATTACGAGTATGGTTCCACATATCACCCGGTTTTAAATACGTCTTGACAATGGCAACAACCCAATCGGGCACCTTTCCCTTATCACCCAACAATTGATGCAAGATGCTAGCAAACCGTTGTCTTCTACAATACCGATGAATGGGTCGCTTGTAATATTCAGATTCCATTTTATAATCGGTCGTCATTTTTACAGTGTCTCTATTTCTACAA
>Ga0255156_1000555_pt1 | contig 10315 bp, 14 predicted proteins | sample Atl_Atlam_RepA_8_FD_186026 | JGI IMG/M metagenome (GOLD analysis project Ga0255156, IMG submission 186026) | Freshwater microbial communities from Altamaha River, Georgia, United States - Atl_Atlam_RepA_8h | ecosystem: Environmental > Aquatic > Freshwater > River | place: USA: Georgia... | reverse complement strand
TCCAACCTCTTGGTAGTGTATGTTATTGATTTTGTTTAGATACGGTTTGATTGCTATGAACATTTCTTTAGCATCAGGCATAACATTACCTGGTGGTTTTGGTTCATTGTTCAAATAGTATTCACATAATGTATGCATGTTGGTGCCACGTGATGTGGCCTGTCTGGAGATTTTGTTTGCAACCTCATCACCAACTCTACGCCGCCATGCCATGATGGCTTCTTTTTTCTGTGCTCCCACCACGGTGGTCACCGATGGTAACTTTTTACCATCTGGTGTGACATAATATCTTTTCCCATCAGGGAAAGTTTGAGACTCAATTTTTGGAATCTCTTTTGGTGGGCAATAAATGAACATTACAATAATCCTAACTTCAATTGTTTGTATTCTAAAATAGTTTTGTCAGCTTCTTCTATCTTTTTATTTAGAAGTTGTTTATCGAACGTTCCGTCAATAATATCTTTAACATCAACACCTAGACCAACTAATTCATATACGTCATGGTTGATACTAACACCTTTATTTGCATTGCCATAGATTGATTTGCCTGCTGCAATACGGTGTTGTTCTGTTTCTTTATTCAAAGAATCGGCAATAGTTCTGACGGTATACCAATTTGTATATTTGTTTTTCCAAATCATAATACCTTCATCTTCTTGTGCATACCTGAAATCATCATCACCTTTTGGAACTTTATATTCACCAGGTGCCATTTCACTATACCCCCACTTCTCATATTCTTTTTCAAATTCACTCAATCGACTGACTGAACCTTTACGAATTAAAAGTGGCCACCAATCCCAATTATCAAACACCTCAAAGTTTTGGTCTAACAATATCTGTTGACTTTTCATTACACTAGAGATTGGTTCTCCAGGTAAACCAGCAATCATGCCTGTGTATGTGTAGATTGGTTTATATTTCTTCAACTGTCTAATCGCTTCAAACTGTCTTTCGTTATCTAAACCTTTACCAATGGCCTTCTTGGCCTCTGGATGCAAAGACTCAAGGCCAAACGTTGCAGCAACAAGACCTGTATCAGCAAGCATTGGTATAGTTTCAGGGAAACGTTCAATCAAGTCTGCACGTAGGAATGCTGTATATGTAATCTTAACACCACTCTTTGCAATTGCCTCTGCAACATATTCTAGTTTTACCACGTTGTCGTTGAATGTGTCATCATTAAACCAATAGTTGTTGACACCAAACAATTCATAATTTCTACGCAACTCATCAGCTAGGTTGTCTACGTGACGAATGTAATCGTTCTTCTTTTTACCCAACAACGGGAAGGCACAGAAACGGCATCTGAAAATACAACCACGACTGATTTCAATTGGCAAGAAGTTATTTTTGATTAGGTCACTTTCCAACCATTTGATTGATAAGTCACTATCATCATTCTTATATGTCATTTCAGCATTGATTGAAAATGTTTCTCTGTAAGGAACCCATTTCAAATCATCCAAACGTTTCTTTGTTAAGAATTTCAAATAGTGCAATACTGCTTCTTCAGCATAACCCCAAAAGATTCTATCGACCTTAGTCAAATCCACACCACTAATGGGTGTTTCATTACCACCAATCAATGTTTTTACGTGTGGATATTTCTCTTTAATGTGTTTGAATAGATGATTGATTTTATCAAATGCATACACGAACGTGATACTGATGCCAACAAACAAAGTTTTTGGTCCAATAAATCTAGCACAGATTGTTTCCAATTCTTCTTCTGTGAAGTTGCCAAAATAATCAATAACTTCAATGTTGAAACCATGTGGTTCCAAAAATGTTCTCAATCTTGCTGCACCGGCTGGACGACTAATCGTTCTAGTTCTCTCCATGCCAGTGAAAACAATTCCATGTGTATCATTCATATCAAATAATTTCAAAATCCTTAACCACTTTGGTTACGTATTTTTGTTTAATCGCTTCAAAGAAATCGATATCTTCTTCGGTCAATTCAACCGCATCAATTTTTTCTCGGTTGCCTCTTACCCAATTTTCCAATTGTTCAAATTCACCTTCATAGTGAAAGTGTTTGGTTATTTTCTTTGTATCATATGCATCCATAATGATATGATATCTATCTTCATTCGAATCATTTCTTATTTGATGCCACTTATTCGTCCAAAGAATCCATACACCACCATCAGCAGGCATATGTAGATTTTTACCTTCACAGATGTGAACACATTTTTTATTTGTCCACAATGGAATATGAATACGAGCCATGTATTCAGTATCTTCCGCATCTCTATGCACCAAACTCTTTGAACCTGCTTTCAAACAGGTCACACGAGCTCGAACAGGATGAAAACCCATTTCACGTATATCATCTAAAACTTTTTTAATCTCACCAACGTATGCTTCTGTTGGTTTGTCGTGTTCAAGTCCATGTGAGATATTAAAGTATTTGTATGCTTTCAAAACCAAATCGTCTGTTGGTAAAAATGATTCGAGTGTTTGTCCTTTTTCCAACTGAATTGCTTCCCAACCGCCAGTCCATGTGGCTTCTTTACACAATAAACTCCAACCACCAAAACCATTGTATTGTGGTGTTTCATATTCTTCGCCTTGGACTACTTGGTCACCCAATGTGAATACACTTTCACGAACTTCTTTTTTAAGTTTCTCTATATCTACTGTATAATTTAATTTTTCGAAAAACATCTTTTATCCTTTATAAGTAACCAGTTTCTTTTAACATATCATACACTTGACCATAATCATAAAATCTTGTTCGTAAAGCAAAAGCTTTTCTTAAATTGGCTTCTCCACCTTGCGGTTCAACATTGTGTGGTATTCTAACATCTAACATATATGCTTCACTTGGTTGTGCCACAAAAGATCCAATTTCATAAACATCATCGAATGAATAGACAGCATCAACATATGTAATTTCTTCACATGTCGGCATGTTTTGTTTTTGAGCAACAAACTCTTTAACTCTTGTTTTTAATTCTTCCACATTTACGTTTTGGTCAACAATGGTGCCACTATCAACACCAAGGTGTCTATCTTCTTCTGTTTTCCAAGCATTAGCGTTTGGCTTTGCTTTGAAAAATACAGTTCTATAATTTTGTGGATCGTAATAGAAATTAATTGTTGTAATGAAATCATTATCCACATGTGGTAACAATAGACTATTGATTGACATTCTTGTTACTTGGAAATCTTTCCAATATCGCTCAGGTATAACTTTATACAGTACAACTTTTTCTGGTTCTGGTGTCCAAATCGTGTTATGCCTTACACCCAATCCATATTTACCCGCAAAAGAGTCTGCTCGACCTTGCGGTATGATTGTGTGTGGCATATATTCAAATGTGCCTTTTAATTTAACAAATGACATTACCCGTTTCCTTTAACATTTCAACTACGTCCTTATACTTATGAACGAATGTGCCAAGTGTAATTGCTTTTCTTAGTTTAAAATCACCCTGAACACTATGTATTTGAGTTACATCAAGTGCCCACACCTCAAAATCTTTTGCTACGAAACTATCAACTTCTTCCAAATCTTCTTCAAAGTATATGTGACCATTGGTTTGATTTTCGACCTGTGCGGTCCTTGGCGCATCAACCTTTGGTTTGTAAAATACTGTTCTACAACCCTCTGTTTGAAGATAGAAATTAATTGAGGTAATAATTTCGGTATCTGTATGTGGAGGTATTTTACAATTAATTGTCATTACTGTCAAGTGAAAATCTTTCCAGTATCTTTCAGGCAACACACCGTAAATCTTTCTAGGTTCTGGTGTCCATATCTTTTTGTAATCTATACCTTTACCATCTTCACCTTTAAAATCTTTTAATTGGTCAATAACGGCAAAAAGTGGTTTCTCAAACGTGCTTTCCAATTTAGTGAACATTATTTCCACTCTTTAATCTTTGCCATACGACCACCCCAAGATTTCAAAATGACCGTATTTTGTGCGTTCTTGTCTACCACTTTTCTGAGGTCAGTAGACAATGAGATACGTAAGTCATCGGACTTATTTTCTTCAACACCATGCAACACATAAGAAGGAAAGAAAATCAAACGACCTTCTACTGGTTTATATCTACGTTCTTTTAGTTGTGGTGTTCCACTCAAAGAAATATTTAACCAATCAATTGCATGTGACGAATCAAACAATACAAGGTCACCACACCCTTCTTTTGCTTTGATGTAGTAAGTTGCAGCAATAGCCGATTCGGTGTGTCCATGAACTTCCAGTTTCTCTCCTGGTTCACGCACATTCACCCAACCCATAAAGTGTTCGCAACCACGAATGTTCAACATCCTAAGTTGTGGAATATTTTGCACAATCTTCTTGGTTACAATGTCTATAATTTCTTGTTTTAGTATATCTAGATTGGGACGGCTGTAATCCCATATACTGTTTTTTGGGTCTTTGTCTTTACCCAATACGATATCTTTACCGATACCATAAATTTCATCCAATAGTGTTTCGTTGAATTGCTCATCGAATCTTGTTTGCACTTCCCATATTGGACTTTGCCAGAATAAATTTTGTGCATTTTGAAACCAATGATAACGGTCTCTATCTTCTTTTGTCATAGCAGAATTCATCACCATAATAACACCTCAATCAATTTTGTTTTTCGAACCAGTCCTTATATTGTTTCAAATATTCCAACTTCAATTCATGTTCTTCATCGGTTAAATCTTCATCTTTTGGTTGTGAAACATAATTATCAAATTCTTCCGGTGGTGTTCTAATGTCCGTTTTCTTTACCCACCCAGCCTCAGTTGTGTGTTCCATATTTGAATCAAATAGAACAGTTAATATGTCTTTATATTTCCAAGACATTTCAAAATATTTGTCTCTTTCCGCTGGTGTTAGATTCAATACATTTTTATAATATGTTGATTTCATAAATGTTGCAATCACACGTGGTTCAAAAATGATTGAATCACCATCATGTGTTTTGATAGTCTCCATTTGAGTCATTCCATATCGTTTCATCTTTTATCCAACCATTCTTCATATGCTTTAACTTCATGATTATCAACACCTTCTCTCAACAATTTTGGTAAAAGAATGGTTGATTTTACTAATCCATCACCATAAACTTTAGTCAATACATCTTCATAATCTGTAAACATCTCATATAATTGTTCTCTCACTTCTTGTGGAGAATCATAAAATGCTGCACGACAATTCGTATTAAAATAATGTGTCATGTGTTCATAAGGATATTTCGAACTGTCATCAATAAGAACCCTTACGGGTCTTTTATAAGAATATGTTGGCATTATGCAGTTTCCTTTTTAGGAATAACCTTTTCAATCAAACGACCCAATTCAGCAACAGTTTTAAACATCACAAAAATTGCTACAAGTGCTGCACCTTTAATAAAACCAGGTTCTTTCTTACTTGGTCCAAACCAACGTTGCCATACACCGACAACCTTACAAATAGGAATACCAAATCCCATAATCATCTTGCCTGTTAGGCTGCCTGTTTCTTTTTCACCCATGATATAGGCCATTTCTTCAGCCCAAGGTGTTGCAATATCGTATGCCCACGTAGTGGACCATTTCTTTGCAGCAGCACTAAATTCTTCATCGGACATCCAAGGCATCATCTTAGGACCTTTGCCTTCCATCCAATCAACAACGATTTCTGCCCATGCACGATAACCATTGTAAATGTCTGGATTGGTTTCAATTAAACGTTGGCCAAAGGCTTGGTCTGCTTCAAAAATACCACGTTTCATTAAACCTAATTCAAACAACTTTGTGCAAATAATCTTTGAACAGTTACAATTATATGTAAAACAGTTTGCGTTACTCAAACAATTATAAACGGGATTAGTAGCATTCTGACAATCACCTGTTTGTAACCATTTTTGTGTATCACAGTTCCAACAGTTAATTGCTGTGCAATTGTTATCCGCCTTACATTGGATATTTCCAGCTGGGTTTGGACTACAATTACAGTTTGATGTATTGGCGTTGTTACAATTACCAGCTGTATTTTGTAAATAGTATTTCAAACCACCAAAACCGTTTAGGTTTGGTGTGCCTGGTCTTATTGCGGGTTTAATATATCCATTAAGGAAGTTTAGGTCGGTAGTTGTATTTGTTCTACCTATTTCCGAATTAATATTTGATACACCGATTGTTGAACCTGATGATGGTAATGTCATTTTTATATCTCTTTGAAAAAATACTACTATTATTTAGGTTTCTAACCTAGATTTACCATACACTGGAACATCATCTAATTGACCAACAATTTCTTTAACCACCTTGATTGGTATAATTTTTTTGCGAGAAGCATCTTCTTTGTGTTCGAAGATTGTTCCAAAAATGTCTTGTCTTTCAAGTGGTAAAGTGTCACTCTTAATTAGTGTTGGTATATAACCATTTGTCATTACTGTAAATCCTGCTGCAAACAAAGCAACATTATCTGAATATGCGTTTGCACATGAAATATCCCAAAACTTTCCGTCTAAGAACATGCAAGCACCTTTACAAACATGCAATACAGGACACTCCGAACATTCTTTACGATTGGACCAATGTGTTACAGACTTTAATTCAACTCTATCATAATCATCTAAGTTGCCGCCATAATGTGATTCACCGTTTTTAGATGTTTCAGCAGCACTTACGTTTTGACAAGTTATAACATTTCCACGTAGGTCAACTGACAATGTTTGTTCATCATCCATACCACATTTCTGGCCTAAGAATTTGGCTTCTCTGTGGTTGAGAACACTATTTACGAATTCATCAATTTTTCCTAGTTGTGCTCTGAATCCAATTTTACCCTCAGATGCATACAGTTCACCAAATGCACGTTGACGGAAGGCAAAATGTTCTTCTTTTGTGATTAATGAATTGACAATGCCTTCTTCATCATATGCATCAACCATTGAACCTTCACCAAGAATAACATTTTCATCACCTGTTAAGTTTACAAACCAATCATAGATTTCTTTTCTACTTTGGTTTTTGGCATTCAACATTGAGTTAAAACTGATGCTTTTACCCAATCTAGTCTGCATACGATAGAAGTTTAAAATTCTTTCTTTGACTTCAGGATCATCGAAAGGATCTGGACCACGAACAAATTGACCTGGACCGTCATGTGAAATTGACACGGCAAAATCCATCATCATTAACCAATCAATGATTTCATCAGTTAGAATAGAACCATTGGTGATGATACTGAATATCGGTTTTGTTTTCCAAGAATCGAATTTCTCCGCAATAGCTTCTGCCAATGGTTTTAATGTTTTCCAATAAACGAGTGGTTCACCACCCCAAAATTCAATACGCAAACCAACTTCTTCATCAAAATGAAGTGTTTCCAACTTTTGCATGAAAGAATCAATATCTTTCTTAGAAGTTTCTGGTTGACGTTCAACGAACTTCTGAGAACAGTAGTCACAAGTATAATTGCAACTCAGTCCAAGTTGGATTTTCAAGTGTGTAATAAATTTGGACTTTTTTAGTGGTCTATCTTTATCGAATGGTTTGTAAGGTTGTAGTAAGACTTTTTCTCTTTGATCCTCTGGATATTCAAAAACATTGCCTTCTGCATCTTTCAATACATTTGCCATGTTGTCATAAAAGAACGTCTTTTTGTCACCATCTTCAAACCTTGTGGCTTCAATCTCAAAAATCATGGGGTATCCTCTTTATTGTTAACCTAATATTTATTTCACTATTATATTCAATATCCAAGTTCTTCGCAAGCCACAATCCATTGTTTTACCAAACTGGAACGAACAATATCATCTGGTGTGAAGTATATTTCCTGAAAGGACGGCATTCTTCTGGCCACTTCCAAGAAACTGTGGAATGCTGTCTGGTCTTTGTTACTCTTAATTAAATCTGTTTGTTTAAAGTCACCTGAGAAGATGATTTTTGAACGGTGTCCAACTCTGGTAATGATTGTGTTGACTTCCGACCAATTAAGATTCTGATTTTCATCCACAATGATAATAGCATCATCAATAGAAATACCACGTATAGCAGTAGTGGAAATAAACCTGACATATCCTTGTTCCTTCAATCTGTCCCATGCATCATTGCGACCAAATAATGTGGAAGCAATTTCTTTGTATGGTAACTCATAGATTTCTTGTTTCTCATTCAAATCACCTGGTAAAAAACCAACATCACGTAGCTGCACCAAAGACCTAACAACCACCACTTGCTTGAATGAGTTTGATTTGTCCAAAACTTCCTCAAGCGCTTTGTAGAGTGCCAAAAAAGTTTTGCCTACTCCAGGACTGCCGAATAGTCCCATGAAGTAGGCACCGCCTTTATACATTTCAAAGAAGATTCTTTGATTTTCAGTTAATGGTTCAAAAGTTTTTAAGTGGTCTGGTTTTATTTTTAATGAATTGTTGATTACTGGTTGATGTTTTGTTTTGTGTTCATCATCCCATTCGGACTGCTTTGCTGTTGTTTTTCTGGTAACCATCAATTCTCCTCTGTAATAATGCAGAAACCTTTACTTTATTTTCGGGTTTCTTCCTTTTTTTATTATTTGTTTTTTTGACCTGAGGTTTCTCCTCAGTTTTCTTTTTAGGTAGAAAAAGTGCTGGTATCTGAGCCATTACCACTCTCTTTGCATTTTGGTTTTATGGCCAGTTTTAATTGTATTTCCAGGTATTGATTCTTTCATGCGATTGATGACATACTTTTCGAAAGTGGAGTCAGCCTTACCCGTTCCTGGTGTGTCCATACGCATACCATCGCCGAGACCTGGAATGCCATCGGCTGAAAAGTGTCGTTCTAAGTGTGGGTTTTTTAATTTGAATTCATCATACTCAGCAAGGCGCATTGTATGTTCTTCAATCTCATTTGTGTTTTTATTCAAAAAAGTATAAATCATGCGGGTTGAAACCAATCAGGTGTGTTACGATTTTTCCATTTGGCGAAACGGACTTTTTCCATTATATAGTATTTATGATACGACTTGAGTGAATCATATTTACGACCTGGAACTGGATTGTCCGACAAAACTTTGAGGTCAACAGGCATGGCTGGCGTTGGTGCAAACCATTCGTTACCATAAGGTATATTAAATGGTGGTGAACTTAGGGCTGATTGTAATCTTGCACAAGAATGAATTTTACCATATCGATGTGTGTATTCATCAAGCAGTTCACACCACATTAGAAACAGCCAGCGATAATGTTTCTCATCTTCTCTCACCCAAATAGCTGAAGGGTGGTTGATATGAGTGGCACTATAAAGCACATCATCACGACTATCTGAAAGAGTATAGCGGGTGTATTGTCGGCCAGTTGTCTCTCGGCGCAAACGTTCAGGTACGCCATCAAGGAACCTATGAGCAGTAGAAAGAAGTTGAGCATATTCAATAATCATTTTAACCACGTGCTTATCACAATGCATTTCAGCACAGGTTTTGGGGTTAGGGTCAAGGTAAAAAATGTTCATGTCACCAATGGCGGATTACGCCAGCAATAATAAAAAGGTTTGTGATGATGTATGATAACACAATAATGGTTCTTAGGCAAGCAATTATATTTGCCTCATGGTCATTATTACCACTTTTGTCGCCTAGGGCTTTTGCCCAAAGTCGCCACCATTTACTCAGCATATGGTTGTTGAACACGCTGAACATCGGTCCAACCTTGTCGTAATTGGCGAACACCATAACTATCATGTTCATGCACGGAATATTGTAGTCCAACCTTTCTTATCGAACCGGTTTCATCAACATGTTCGACCACACGAAATTCGTATGATAGTGGTTTTGGAATCATCACAGAAACTTGTGGAACTTCTATTTTAAAAGAACCACCACTTTGATAAACAGAACCAACCGAATTATAGTTACCAATAACTTGTTGTGTGTTTAAAGATTCCATAACATCCTCATCAAACCAATAGTATCGATACTTGTCAACAGAATGTAGTTAGCAAGCATACCAAACGACCTACGAGTGAAAGCAGCCCAAGCATACAAGGCACAGCCAGTAATCCAAACAGGATACAAGGCCAACAATGGCGGGTTGGGGACGGTGACTGCCATTGTAATACTACACCCAATACTAATAGCCCAAGCAACAAGCTCAACAATAAAGCGAATCCTATTACTGTGCCAATCACTTTTTATCCAATCAAAAGTAGGTTTTAATAATTCATTCATCGTGTGGTACAAAGGTTAGGTATCCATCAGGGTGAAATCCACACCCACGCAGGAACATTGTGAAGTTTTCTAGTATTACATCCAATTCAACAGCATCAAATTCACTTGTCAATTTGTCACCATATGGTGAAACATTACGAGCAGTGAATTCATCGTAAATTGGA
>Ga0255156_1000542_pt1 | contig 10428 bp, 16 predicted proteins | sample Atl_Atlam_RepA_8_FD_186026 | JGI IMG/M metagenome (GOLD analysis project Ga0255156, IMG submission 186026) | Freshwater microbial communities from Altamaha River, Georgia, United States - Atl_Atlam_RepA_8h | ecosystem: Environmental > Aquatic > Freshwater > River | place: USA: Georgia... | reverse complement strand
TATGGCAATAGGTAATGAAGTCCGTTCTAAATATAAGATTAAAAGAAACACAAATCTAATTGCAAAAACCGGTGCTTTCTTTGCATACACACTTGAACATTTTGGAATCATCAGGACTTTCAAAACCAACGGAAAATCTGGGCATCAAGCGTATGCGGTTGAAGTATTAAACGATGAAGCTATTGTGAAAATGTGGGAATCGATTAAAGTTAATAAAACAATATCTTTACCTGCATTGACACCATATTCCCCGTGGGCGTCTTGCACACATGAATCAGGAGTAAAACTCATAAAGACAAGGTGTAGGAGTGTGCTTAAAAAAGTTACACCTGAAACACACCCTATTGTATTTGAATGCGTAAATAGATCACAAGCTGTAGGATGGAATATCAATGGAGATATTCATAAGATTCAATTGTGGGCCTTGAAGAATAAAGCAGAAGCATTTTCCGATATTTGGAATTCTCAAAATCCTGAAGCCAAATCTACAAAGCTTAGAGAAGCTACATCGATCAATAATATAGCCAAACAATTGCTGAACAAAACATTCTACCATTTGTATTATCTCGATTTCCGTGGTCGCAAATATCCAACTACAACATACTTACATGAACAAGGTACAGATCAAGCAAAAGGTTTATTACTTAGAAATGATAAAAAGAAAATTGGTAAAGAAGGTTTCTTCTGGCTGCTTGTCAGTGTTGCTTCTAATTGGGCAGGCAACTGCGGTAGAGAAGATGGTGCAAAGACGGATAAGATACCACTACAAGAGAGATATGAATGGGTATTAGATAATGAAGAAATATTCTTATCATATGCAGATAATCCAAAAATAAATACAGGTTGGATGGCCGCAGATAAGCCTTGGCAGTTATTGGCAGCTTGTAATGAACTTAAGAAATTAAGAGAATGGCAATATACATATGGTGTACATTATAATAGATGGAATGATTTTGATTATGAATCAGGCTTAGAATGCTTTATCGACGGTTTGTAAGAGCCGTCATTAAACTCTGTAAATTCGGTGGAACTCTCCAGTAGACAATACCGAGCCAAAATACCGACCAAAGTCGGTTTTAGGTGTAACGACTATTATGTAGGGCCAAGTGGCTCGAAAAACAGAGACACATTTATTGTGTAAGATATAGTCTCATCTGTATGGCGACATACAGCAGCTTGGCGGCTGAATAATTTAATTAGGAAAATATTATGGAAATTTTTAAAGATATAGAAGAAACAAATGGAGAATATATTATTTCAAATAAGGGTAATATATACAGTAATAAACGCAATTTACAATTAAAAACAAGAATTGATAGATATGGATATGAAATTGTTACATTGTGGATTAATGGCAAGGCGTTCACTAGGAAAATACATCGGCTTGTTGCAATTGCATTTATAGAAAATCCATTAAAGTTAGAAACAGTTAATCATAAAAACGGTATAAAGCTAGACAATCGAGTAGAAAATTTAGAATGGCTATCTGTTGCAGATAATCATCGCCATGGTTTTGATACAGGATTGCATTCTATGGGTGAAAATAGAGTTGCAGGTAAGCCTGTAAAATTAAAAGACAAAGATGTAATTGAAATAAAAAGGTTGATTAAAGAAGGTCTATCAAATACACAAATTGGAAAATTATTTAAAGTATCATGTGGTTGTATATATTCAATCCGTATTGGAAAGAGTTGGAGACATATTTGAGCCGCCAAGCGGGTAATAATTAACGACTATTACCGAAGATAATGTCAAACAACGGTTCTCAACATTTATCTTTATTGACAAAAGATGAAGTTACAGCGCCTTTAGTTAATTTAGTCCCGCAAGAACTTCCAGGAGATTTATATGCCTATATCGCAGAAGATGTTTGGAAATCGCTCGAAGAAAAGAAAAATGCTCTCGGCTCGCACAAGATTAAAGAATGTGAAGAATTTATCGATAGATTGGTCGGACTCAAAAAAGAAATTTATAGTGGCGGATTCGACAATCCAAATAGAGTAGATATGATGGCCTCTTTAAAAGCTATGAGAGAAGCCAATCAAGAGCTTATCAAGCTGTCTGCGCCTATTTGGTGGTGTAGAATTAAAGATAAGAAAGAGAAAAGAAAGATAGTTAAGCGTTAATACTTGGCGCTTATAAAATCGGGTGAATTCAGGGGACCTCTTTTTAAGACAATTCTGAGCCAAGCAAGAGAAATCTTGAAGGTGCAACGACTAGTAAGTCCTGTAAAAAGGCATACATTACAAGCTATTGGTAATGGAAGCGCCCGACGCTTTAATAGCGATGATATAGTCTGAACTGCATAGCGATATGCAGCATTTTAATTTAGAATAAGGAAATATTATGGATTATAACAATCTGTTTGAATACAAAGATGGCCATTTATATTATATAAAAGATATAAAAGGTAGAAGCAATATGCTTGGTAAAAGAGCAGGAACTCTTAGAGATGATGGATATATCGGTATTTTTATAAATCAAAAATATTATTTTGAACATCGTATAATCTGGGAAATTATTATGGGTGAAATACCAAATGGTTTTTATATAGATCATATTGATGGAGACAGAAGTAATAATAATATTGAAAATTTAAGGTTATGTACAACTCAACAAAATGCTTATAACAGGGGAATGCAAGCTAATAATAAAAGTGGATTTAAGGGCGTTTCTTGGCATAAGCAAAAGGGTAAATGGGTTGCTCAAATAAAAATAGATGGTAAAAATAAATTTCTAGGATTTTTTGAAGATAAAGAAAAAGCATATTTAGCTTACTGTGAAAAGGCTATTGAAAGACATGGAGAATTTGCTAAATTATAAATGGAGATAAGTGTAGCGATTTATCTTTAACTTTTGGGAGTAATGACATTACCGTACGGAGGTACTAGTTATGGTCTTGGAGAACAAATCATTGAAGATTCTAAGAAACATGGTATTGATATGCTTTTATATTCTGAGCACAAATGGAGTGCTTTTATGGGTAGAGAGCTGTTTAATGTCTGTAAATATTCACTGAAAAGACCGATGCAATTATTGAGTGTATTTGAAGCTGCAGGTAAGAAAGTAGATGCTGTGGCTAAAAATGCAGAAAAAGAATTCTTGGCACAAAAGGAGAAAAACAAAAAAGATGGTATTAAAAATTTGAAGGCTACATATGAAATAACAGATGATATGTTTCTGGGCTGGACTGTTCCTGTGACAAATTTTCCTGTTATTCAGTATTATGTAGAAGGTCGCTCCAAGTTAATACATGTGCCTTACGGTCCACTCACAGGTATCAAGCAAGGCTCAGGGCATGACATGAATGATCGCTACATGCTTTTGTCCTGTCTCGAAGAAGAGGTGCCGTCTGCGGGTAAGCAAGCTCAAGGTGCAAGCCCCAACGCAATCCACTCGCTCGATGCGGCTCACTTGATGTTGACTACATATATGGCCGATTTTCCTGTAACAACTATCCATGACTCATTTGGATCCTTATTGGCAGATATGCCTAAACTGTATAAATTGACAAGAGAAGCATTTGTAGAATTGTACAGAAATGATCCATTGTCACACTTGATAAAAGACATCAACGGAAATTTAGACGGTGTAGAGTTTGGTACACTTGACACTTCTTTGGTTTTAGATTCAGAATATTGCTTTGCTTAGGAGAATATATGTACGTAATGGTAAGCTTTGAAAGTTCAAATAGAAGATACACATATAAATATATAGGTAACAAATTGCCAGAAAAGAATCAGCTATTGGTTGTTGAAGTGCCAAAGGGGTTTAAATTTGCTCTGGCCAAAACAGTTGCAACAACAGAAGAAATACCACCATTTGAATGTAAAAAAGCATTTGAAGATTTAACCACAATGAGAAAATATTTCAAAGGAGAATAATATGATTAAAATTACAGATATCAGAGAATTACATTATAGATCACAAATCAAAAGTGAAGTGGCTAATCAAATATTTGATCATTTTAATGAACTATGTGGAAGAATTGAAGAAGACGATGGGGCAGAAGAATCCTTAAAACCTTTTGTGGAATTATTCGGCGGTGATTTATTTATTGTTGAAAACGATGAAGATCTCAAACAAATTTCAACTTCTATTCCAGATGAAAACGATGTAACAAGATATTACGATATCACAGAAATTGCATGTGGTTTCGATATAATGGATAATCATAGTGTTAAAGATTATTTGATCATCGTAATGATTTGGACCGATACTGGTGGTCCAACTTTCATGGTTCCAAATGATATTGCGAATAAATACAAAACAATTAAGGAGTCATACAGACTAACAAACGATTAAACCAAGTATTACACGAACTGTAAAATTAACCCCAAACGTAAATTTAAGAGTAGAGTATATATGCCTATATTACAAAACGTCGAAATTCATTACATTCATTTAGATCCTAAAAGACCTAACGCCACATTCAATAAGGCAAACCCTACCTGGGAAATCCAAATTCGAACAAGAGACAAGGCACAAAAGAAAGAATGGGAAGCAATGGGAATCAGGGTTAAAATTGAAGAGCCTGATGATGCACCATTATTTTATAAAGCCAATTTGAATAAAAAGTCATTGACACAACAAAAATCTGAAGCAAATCCTAATCCAGAAATGGCAGACCCTGTAACTGTTGTCGATGGTAAACGAAACCCCATTGATCCCAACACAATTGGAAATGGTTCAATTGCAAATATCAGAGTTTTCCAAAGAGATCATTACAGTGATCCAGATAAGAAAGTCTGTATATTAATGGGTGTTCAAGTAACAAAACTTGTCAAATATGTACCTAAGCCACGAGGCTTTGATGATGAGTTCGGAGAAACAGAAACTGTGGTTGTGGAAACTGAAGCTCCAGAAAATAATGACATCGATTCATATGATGAAGTAGCATTTTAATTAAACAATTAGAGGAATGAAAATGGAAGAATTAACTGTTGGTCAACAATTGGTAGGTGCAAATTTTAATCCATCACAAAGAAGTGATGTTGAGCGTATTAAACAATTATATGCAGAAATCATTGATTTATTGAATGCAACATTTCAAGATCAAGAGGTTTCGGACACTAAGGAAGCTTTTTTAGAAGCAGCAACATTACATATTATCACGGCTCAAATGTGGTCAGTTAAGGCCATTACTTACGACTATTGATATCTAATAACAAGGACTACTGAAAGGTAGTCCTTTATTTTGAACTAAAGGAGTCCAGATGAAACACAGATATGATGTATATAGAAGAAGTAACAATAATAAAGTTAATAGCTTTTCGGATGTGGCTGACGTAGCATGTGTAGATTTTGATAGATTTTATGTAGAAATTGTTGAGAGCGCTATTTTAATTAAACGAATAAATAATAAAGAAGATTTAAATTTATGGATGGAGGGATTAGAAAGGGCATCTGCTTGGAAGCCACAAGCTACTACAGCTTCAACAAAGGTAGCTTTAGAAATTGATACAAAAGGAAATGTAATTAACCATGCAATTCAAAAAGCCGTAGATCCTAATCATTATAAAGGATATGTAGATGATTATCAATGGCTTGATACAATGGCTAGATTACCTACGTATAGAGATAAAGAGAAATTTTATTCGGCGTTGGAACTTCAAATCCGAAAATATTTAGACAGAAATGGTCAAAAGGATAATCCACTACAAGAGTTAAAGAAGGCAAGATTCTATTTACAATATTGGATTGAATATCTAGAATCGGGTGAAATTCCTTCAGCGGCAGAAATTCAAAAATTCTTCGGAGGTAAGTAATTGTGATTAATATTATAATAGCTATATTATGAGTAGATATGTATTTGATATTGAGACCGATGATTATCTAAATGTATGTACCACAATGTGGATAATTGTGTTCGCAGATTTAGATACACGCAAACTATTATCTTTTAGAGGTAACGATCCAAGATGGATAGAAATTTATAAAAATGCAAAATTGCTTGCAGGTCATAATATTCTAGGATTTGATATTCAAGCCATAGATAAATTATTTGGAATAAGGCCAAACAAGAATTGTGCAATTCATGATACGTTATTGATGTCTCAGACGCAAGACTATAAACGATTCGGCAACGACGGTCATTCATTGGCTAGATGGGGTGAATTCTTTGGAGATCCTAAAATAGAGTTTGATGACTTCTCACATTTCTCTCAAGAGATGTTGATATATTGTAAACAAGACGTTAAATTGAACGTCAAGGTTTATGAATATCTATTGGAAGAATTTAAAGGCATTCTGGCAAAGGCTCCTCAATTTAAACACTATATTAGAGCCGAACATGCTGTAGCCGATTGGTGCGGAAGAGCATCTAAGAATGGTTGGCCATTTGATGTAAAAGGCGGCAATAAATTGGTTCAAATATTGGAGTCAGAAAATGAAGAAGCATTAAATGCACTATCCAGTAAATTGGGAATTAAATCTGTAGTAAAGGACAAAGTACCAATAACAAATCAAGAACGTGTAAGCAAGAATATAGAGTCTTTAATCAAGGTGGCTGAGCATGTCGGTTATCCAGATATTGAAGAAGCTGTAGTAACTTGTGGAGAACTTCAAGGTGAAATTAAGTTTCCTAAATGGACTAAGAAAGGCTGCTATGATTCTCATACAGCAAATTGGTTTAATATAGATCCTTGGAATGGCTTTGAAGATAGATTGATCGACGGTGCTTACTGCCGTGTTGAGTTTAATGATTTAAGTTTAAGTTCTGTGGCCGATGTGAAAATCTTTCTTTATAGAAACGGTTGGCAACCAACAGAATGGAATTACAAATTTGATCCAGAAACAAAACAAAAAGAAAAGACATCACCAAAAATTACAGAAGACAGTTTGGAATTTCTCGGTGGTGACGGTAAGCTTTATCTCGATTACTCTATTGCCAGTTCAAGACTCAGTATCTTGAAAACATGGTTGGAAAACACAGATGAAAATGGAATGCTTCACGGTGAATGTATGACAATCGGTACGCCGAGTATGCGAGCCAGACATAGCATCATCGTAAACGTTCCATCTGTGGATAGCAAGTGGGGCAAGGAAATGAGAAGCTTATTCACAACCAAGCCAGGATGGGTTATCATCGGTTGTGACTCTGCAGGTAACCAAGCAAGAGGCTTGGCACATTATCTCAAGGATGAGGGTTTTATCGATACATTATTAAATGGTGATATTCACCAATACGATGCGGACAAGCTGACATCTGTATTAAAATCTATGAAAATAGATTTTGAAGTGCCTAGATCTAAAGCTAAGAGGTTCTTATATGCATTTTTATTCGGTGCTGGAGGTGATAAATTATGGAGTTATGTCTTTGGAGTATTTGATAAAACTAAAGGAAATAAATTAAAGAATGGCTTTGTAAGTGCAGTTCCAGGTTTTAAAGATCTAACAACAAAACTTGAGAAGATATATGGCAAAACAAAGCAGTATGGAGAAGGCTATATCCCTTCTATTGCTGGTAATCGCATTTACGTTGATAGCTTGCATAAGCTTTTGGTGTATTTGCTACAATCTTGTGAAAAAGCTACTTGTTCTGCTGCAATCATGGTTGCAATGGATAATCTAGAAAAAGAGAATATTCCATATATGCCGTTGATTATGATGCATGATGAGATGCAATTCATGGTTCCTATTGAGCACGCTGAAAGAGCTAAAGAGATTGGTGCCAACGCATTTAAAGAAGGTCCAAAATTATTTGGTATTGAGATCATGGACGGCGAAGGTAAGATTGGTAATAACTGGTACGAAACACATTAGGAGTAATATACGATGAAAGTTATATGGCAAAAAACATTTAAAAATAAATTTAAAATTGAATACGGTGATTGTAGTGGGTTATTCTTTTTATTCCCCAATGTAGCCACTGACGGCGCAGGTAATATTGTTATAGTTTCATATCACTGGTTCACAAGACAAATCGCTTTCACATACTATAGAGGTTAATATGTATACAGCAATCTACTTAGATCAAGACTGTAATATGACAAGAATATTTAACAAAAAAAATAATTCTTATGAGTTTGCCAGTTTAGAAGATATAGGTTTTAAAGATGTATATTTGTTTGAAAACAATCTCCCTGGAACAAATTTTTTTGAAAGATTAGATAATCTACAAGAACAAAGAATTCCATTATGTATTGCACAATCTTCGAAAGATAAAAAATTTAGAGTCATTGGTTATAGTGATAAAAGAGAATCTCCGTTTAACGTTTATAATGAAGTAGATGGAATAGATTTCTTAAATAGAAATCATGCTAAACAAGTAATAGACTTTTTACAAGCAAAATTTCCTGATGTTAAATATGAAATTTACTATAGAGTAAGTGAAAGAAAATGCCCAAACAAACTTTGTTAAGCTGTAGAAAATGTATCATTTGTGGAAGCAGCTATTGCTTTACACAAGAATGGAATAATCTACTTTATTGCTCAAAATATTGTCAACAATTATCGGAGAGATTAAGATGAAAACTGTACAACAATGGTGGGATGAAGTTTCTAATGATCCAGAGAAAATGATTGTATGGCTCAAAAAGCAATATCATGGAGAAGTTACTGCAGAAGCAAGAAAATTTCATAATGCAGGTAAGAATGCTTTAGGATTGGTGGCATGATGAAGAGATGTGAATTGTGTGAAAAGCTTCTGACAAGTTGTAAATGTGAAGAAGGTAATATTAATTTAATTAGGAAATATAAATGAATATAGAAGCAGCTAAAGAATATATCAATACCTATCGTGAAATACTGAACTTTCCAAAGCTTAGCCCTAAAGCGCTTAATTCTGAAAGTCAAAGAAAACCAATCGTGAGTATTATGAGAGGGTATTATGGGCGTGTTTCCACAATTACATTAGAATTTGAAGGCTCACCAACAAAGTATTCAGTGAATATATTTAGAGTAAAAAGAGGCAGATATTGCAGTACTGTAAGTACTCCATATAAAAGGTTTGTACCTTATAAAGAACCTGCTGCACGACTCTATTCTGCTACATTAAAGTTTTTAATTACAACTGGTCATATTACTGAAGAAGAAATTAGAGGATACTATGAATAATAAAGAATATTTATTAACGTTATTATCTGAAGAAGCAGCAGAAGTAATTCAAGCAGTTTCAAAAGTACTTAGATTCTCTGAACATCACAGTCCGCCTTTACGATCCACAACAAATATTGAAGAACTTAATATTGAGTTAGCACAATTGATGGCCGTAATTGAAATGTGTCAAGAGGCCGGTATCAATATTGAAATTGACAGTAAGGTTAAAAGTCATAAGAAGATGCAAACTGCAGTTTATATTGGTATTTCAAAATCTTTAGGGTGTTTACAAAATGGTGATGCTATTAATTGATGGTGATGTTTTATGCTACATGGCTTGTAAGGCCAGATGGGAGCCGAAAGTTCAAAAAGATGAAAACGGCAATTCAATCATAAAACTTGATGAAAATGGTAAACGTATTCCTTTAGAATATACAAAAGAAGAAGATACAAAATATTTAAGAGAGTCTCTAGATAATGTAAGAAAAGACTTTTATGCGCTATTAGATAAATTTTACACAAATGATTTCTTAATGGCTGTAAAAGGAGAAGGAAATTTTAGAGAATTATTATACCCTGAATATAAACAAAATAGGCACAGAGATCCAGATAAACAAAATGCTTTTGTCCCTGTACTCAGAAAGTTACTTGTTCATGAGGACTTGGCACTTGAAGCTACAGGAAGGGAAGCAGATGATTTATTAAGAATTTGGGCAAATGAGTGTATAGCAAACGGAATTGATTACATTGTAGTTTCTATCGATAAAGATTTAAAATGTATTCCAGGGAGACACTATAATCCAAAGAAAGAAACTGAAGAAGATGTATCTGAAGAAGAAGCAATGCGGCATTACTATGAACAGTTGCTGAAAGGAGATCCAACAGATAATATTCCAGGTATTCCTAGAATGGGGCCTGTGAAGGCTGCAAAGGCTTTGAAAGATTGTAAAACAGAAATTGAATTTCAAGATGTAGTTATAGAGCAGTATATGATAGCCTATGATGATCAATGGAAAGAAGCTTTATTATTTAACGGTAAAATGATTCATCTACAAAACAATATCAACGACTATTTTGGAGTGTCTGAATGGCCACTGGTAAAGGAGTTTAATTTATGAGATTTAGATTATGGAAAAGAGATTTAATATACCAAAAAGTTCAATTATATTGCCTCAATACCAAAATGGCCATTGGAATTTTAATAAACAAATGGGCGACGGTGTTGGCTTTATTTACATAATACGTGATAAATATTTAAAGAAATTCTATTTAGGTAAAAAGCTTTATCGTGGTACAGGCAAGTTAAATAAAGGTGTAGAGTCAAATTGGAAGAAATATAAATCTTCATCACCGATACTAGCTGAGCATTTTAAAGTAAGACCTTTAGAA
>Ga0255156_1000540_pt1 | contig 10445 bp, 13 predicted proteins | sample Atl_Atlam_RepA_8_FD_186026 | JGI IMG/M metagenome (GOLD analysis project Ga0255156, IMG submission 186026) | Freshwater microbial communities from Altamaha River, Georgia, United States - Atl_Atlam_RepA_8h | ecosystem: Environmental > Aquatic > Freshwater > River | place: USA: Georgia... | reverse complement strand
CTGCTAGAAGTATTACAAACTACATACTTAAAGCTAAGCCATGTTCTGTTGACATAAGCAAGTACACAGCCTCTAGCATGGCTGAAAGATGGAATGCTTTTCTGCTAGAAAGGGCTAATTGATAATGTTAGGAAACTGTATTTCAATTGAATTGAATAAATACGTAACAGTATTTAGTCAAGATCAAAATGATCCAGATAGCCTTATCAATACCCTCAACGGTATGACGGTTAGGGAATTGGTTAAACAAGCAAGCTCTATTGTTGAAGCTATAAAGTTACAACCGGAATACGAACAATTGCAAGATAAGCCAAGTGACAAATTCTTAAAGCTTATGTTGTTGCGTATAGCTAAGACATGCAATCCTTCAACCACTCCAAAAGAACTAAACTTAAAAACTTCAAGAGTTGGAGATAATTTTATTTACTTACTAAGTAAATTAGCTCCAATGCTGGATGATTCAACAACGTGTTGCACAATACGAAAAGTTCTCAATGCCTATGGGCCTAGTTTTGCGAACGCTCAAATCAAAAGTTTGGTATACGCAATCAAGAACGATTCTCTATACAGAGAACTCAAAATTGAGTTGAGCGACAGAACGCTTTACTTATTCCTAAGAAAATCCATTCGAATGACTGGTGTTGACATGGGTAAACTACGTAGGTATACTTACCAAAGATTCGCTCGAAAGAAAGGTTGATGCTATGCCGCTAGATAAAGGTAAAGACCCGAAGACAGTTCAAGAAAACATAAGAAAGGAAATGAAGAAAGGAAAACCCCAAGATCAGGCGGTCGCCATAGCTATGCGAAAAGCTGGAATGGCTAAACCTCAACAGAAAGCGAAGAAAGGTAAGTCTCGATGAAAAACCGATGTTGGAAAGGATACGAACCTGTGAAAGGTAAGAAACCGTACAGCAACAACAGTTGCAAGAAAGCTTCGACAAAACAATCCAAGAAAGTTACACCCAAATGGCAAAAAGAACAGCAGCGTGGCAACGCAAAGAAGGTAAGAATGACAAAGGAGGATTAAACGAAAAGGGTCGCAAGTCTTATGAAAGACAGAACCCAGGTTCGAATTTGAAACCTCCAGTGTCAAAAGAACAAGCGAAGAAGTCTAAGACTTCAGCAGGTCGAAGAAAGAGCTTTTGTGCAAGAATGAAAGGTATGAAAGCAAAACTTACTTCGACTAAAACCGCAAGTAACCCCAAGTCCCGTATAAACAAATCGTTGCGTAAATGGGACTGTAACTGACAAGTTAAGGCTATGAACTCAACAATGAAAATTCTAGAATCCGTATTCTTCATCGCGGCGTCAATTACCGCTTTCATACTCATATTAGAGTATGACAAAAGACACAGAGAATACGGAGACGCGGAAACACCAGAATCCTTAATGCTCAAAGAATCAACAGGGCATTCTCAAGTAACGGAGTTGCAACAACTCTCTAAAGATATTTTATCCCGAAGTCCCGTTAATTATTACGAGTCCAATTCCGCACCGATTGAAAGAGAGTAGTCAACCGTGTTAGAAGAATCAAGATATGCATTGTTCGTTGCATCCCGATCCAAGAATCCTTTGGAAATCCGCAAAGAGTTTGCTGACAAGAATCCTATTGACGTAGCAATCTTACATGGCGTTATGGGAGTAGCTACTGAAGCCGGTGAACTGCTCGGTGCATTGAAGAAATCGTTTGCGTACAATCAGACTGTTGACTACGAAAACGTCATTGAAGAGATCGGTGATATCGAGTTCTATCTGACCATGATCCGCAATGCAATGCAGTTAGGTCGCGGTGAAGTCCTCGAAGCAAATATGAAAAAGCTTACTGAACGGTATCCCGAAGGATACTCAGATCAAGCCGCGAAAGAACGTGCTGACAAGATCGGTGAAGGAAAGGAGGATTAACTTGTCAGAAGATCGAATCGACGCTCTGTACTTGTTGACTACTGCAATCGATCCCGATTTACGTCCAGCAGCACGCAAGTTACCAAGAGCTAAAAACAACACAGGGGGTAGAAAAACAAATCTACCCCAAGCTGTTTGGTTCGAACTTGTTTTCGAACTGAACGAGAAAAACCTAATCATGGGTAACATTGGCAAGATACTCTCGGATAGAGTTATTCATGCCAACTGGATAAAGGAGTACGAAGGTTTAGGTATTAACCCTGTTACCAAAAGAGTCATTGGTGGAGCTATTAGTTCCGGCAAAGTATCTATTGGTATGTACCGAAACCGATGCAGACTTGCTAAACTGTATGATAGGCAAACAAAACCTATCTTAATGCCATTCAAGTACTGCTCGCAAGGATATCCATGCAAGGAGAGTACAAAGTCTGTAGTGGCTCTAACTCTTGAAGAGTGTAGAACACTGTGCTTAAAGTACCGAATTGCAGACCCTAGATTTTTCAATCCAAATGAGATAGCAAACATCAAGTCTCATGCGGATAAAAACAATGAGAGAACTTTGTGGGGTATACCTTCAAAGACTCAATGGGAAGAACTCGATGATAGCTGCCCTGGAGGAATCTATGGCAGATACGCAATTTACAACAAACCCTACTCATCCGATTGGTCCCCCCTTACTTGGTAGTGAATCGTAATGAAGAAAAAATCCATTTCAAGATCACCTGTATGGGACTTGTATAGAGACGGAATTTCATATTCCATGCTATGCAAGTACCGAAACTGCAAAGAGCGTTTCCGACTTTCAGCAGTAGAAGGATTACGTCCTTCTGAACGTCGAGCCGCAATGGACTTTGGAACAGTGTTCCATAAAGCACTTGAGTTGACTGCATCTGGTAAGACTACAACTCAAGTAATCAATACAGTTATTAAACTGTACAAAGATACTTCAGTTGACCAAATGTTAGTTCGAGAAGCTTGTGTACTTGTTCCACACTACATAGCGATAAACAAGAACTCAAATATCAAGTACATTGCTCAAGAACGAGTATTTGACATTCCATACAAGTCAGTCACTACGGGTAAGATAATCCGTCTTCGTGGTAGGCGTGACGAAGAGTTTATTAGAAATAAGAAACTCTGGTTGCAAGAAAACAAAACAAAGACAACCATTGATGAAAACAAGATCATCATGACGTTGCCTCATGACCTTCAAACAATGTTGTACATTTATTCGATGACACACGATTACCCTGACAAACCTATTGGTGGGGTACTCTACAACGTCATACGAAGACCTAGCACGAAACAAAGTGCAAAGGAAACGGAACTTCAATACCTACAAAGATTAAGTGCTACGGTTGCAAAAGACCCTGAACACTTCTTCAAAAGGTATGAAGTAGAATTGGTTCAATCAGATATAACTAACTTCTTCAATCAAACGCTTGTACCGTTAATTGAGAACGTTGTAATCTGGTGGGAGTCAATAAAATCAAACCCGTTCAATCCCTGGGTGGACGAGCAGGGAAACGTAAATCCTCACCACTATCGAACACCGTTCGGAATCTTCGATCCAATGACGCTAGGCGTAGGCGATTACTTCGAACTAACGACTACTGGAAGAGAATTAGGACTCGTCCGAGTAGAGACGGTATTTCCAGAACTTCAAGGAGAGCAAGGAAGCGTTAGCAAGCTAGACTTTTCCTCTGGTGCGTTATGGGAAGCTAAAAAATCGGCAGATAAAGCTAAAAAAAAATCAGTAAAAAATAACTGAAATTATTTTTAGCGTCCTGTTGACATTCAGTTAACCAACAGTTACCATACTACTCCCTAAACGAAAGGAGGGAAGTATGGTAGCTAGAGCTAAGAAAGTTCGACCGACAGGTAGATCGGTTAAAGCGTCCGACAGTTCTTCAGAATGGTCTATCCCTGGCCCTGAAGAATTCACACAACCATCTGATGATTTCTTTGATTACTACACGTTGTTTCATGGAACCGCAGGTGTTGGAAAGTCTTCTCTGATAGCATCGATTCCTGGTTCATTGATATTTCAATTCGAACCAGCAAGACGTAACATCAAAGCAAGACAGATTGACTTTCGAATTAGTACAGTTCCCGATATGGAACGTGGTGCTGAAAACGCTTGGAAGAAATTCATAGCGTTACTTGAACAAGCAGAGTCCGACAAGTCGATCAAAGTTATCGGTATTGACAACATCAATGAATGCTACAAAGCTTGTGAGCGTAATTGGTGTTTAGTCAATAACATGGAGTTTGTTCCTAAGAAGGATTACGGAGCATCACGAAACGAAATCAATTCAGAGTTTACGAGTGTATTCAATAACTTGAAGTTCGATTCAAGACTTGGAGTTATCTTCACAGCACACACAAAAGAACGTGAAGGTGAATTGAATACCGGAACAACAGATAATGTTTACTCTCCGGCTTGCAATACGAGTGTGTTCGATTGGTTGAAGGTAGCAATGGACTTTGCTTTCTTCATCGGACACCACAACAAATCCAGAGCAGTCCATTGCCGATGGGACACCATCTGGACAAAGTGTGGACTCCCCAATAGGTTCTGCAATCTAAAGGGAGTTCCATTAAACGGTTTCTCATTACCCAATGACCCTACTAAGGGTTATGAAACCCTCATCCGAGCTTGGGATAACAAAATCAAAAACGGAATCTTCTTGGAAGAAACCGAAGAGTAGTTAACGTTCAATTGTTTGTTTGTGTTTGGTAATAAATTCAGCATTGCAGAAAGGCATGTACCATCATGGTAAAGAAGTCAGACAAGGGAGCTAATCGAGGTCTCAAGGACACTTCCGCAGAGTTCTTCAAGAAGATGAAGTCCAAAGCAACTGTCCTCAAGAAGGCAGGGAAGGAGAAGGCTCCAACAGGGTACACCACCAAAGAAGAACAGATTGAAGCATTCAATCTTCGCGTTGGTGGTAAGGCTACTACAACTGCACGTTGCACAGGTGGCCGTGTCGGTTTGGACAAGAACAAAAATATGTTCGCGTCTTTCAACTTCGTTTGTACTGGTTCAATCGGTGCTGGTCAAACTCCGTCCAAGTACATCGGACTGTACGAGCAAGGTAATCGTACAGAAGAACAAGCCTTCAAGGACTTGGCTTTCACGTTACAAAATCTTGGTTACGACACAGACGACCTTTCAGAGTCCACCATCAAGTCCATTCTCACTTCCATTAAGGAGGATCAACCCCTTGTCTCAATCACACTCAGTCGATACGCCGCTGAAGGTCTCGATGTTCGAGTCAACCGTCCACTCGAAGAGTCCGAGGAAGAAGACTCTGAAAGCGAAGATGATGACGAATCTGAAGAAGAGGATGAAGAAGAAGATTCGGATGAAGACGAATCCGACAACGACGACGATTCAGACGAAGACGATGCCGAGGAAGATTCTGAAGATGATGATTCAGAAGATGACGACCCGAACAGTTGGGTAGGCTCCAAAGCCACTGTCAAGACTTCGAAGATGCCCAAAGCTGGCAAGGTTACTTTGTTGTCCTACAACGAAAAAACCAAGACATTCAACGCTAAGAACTCCAAGGGCGAAGCGGTGAAAGTCAAGCTTGACGAGGTACAAGAGGTACACTAAACTGTAGGTTCAACAGGTTGTATGAAACGAGCAACCTAAGGAGCAGTTACTACTAAGGGGAACGTGGACGTTGTAGTAACTGCTTAATCAAGTGCCCCGCAAGAAGCCTACCCTCTTGCGGGGCATTTTTTATCTACTCAATTCTTTCAAGGCTAGACCATGGTTGCATTAAGAGCTAAGAAAACCAATCCATCAAAAGCATCTAAGGTTATCAAGTATCAACCAATCAAGAAGTTTCTAGCAATTGATACTGAAGGTACAGGTCTCTTTCCTGAACATGGTTGTAGAGCATTCGCAGTTTCCACCTGCAATCAAGACGGGGTTACTAAGTACTGGGAGTGTGACGTTGATCCACTCACCCGTAAGCCACTATGGACTAAGAAAGTCCTAAAGCAGATATACAATTACATACATTCGTATTCAGTTCTTGTATTCCACAACATGAACTTTGACATACGCATGTTATCTCTTCTCTCCCCTCCAGAAGGGGATTCGGTATTCGAAGGTTTCGATATAGACGTACTTGAAAGCGGATTCTTCGATTGCCATGATACAATGATTCGTGCCCATATCTTCGGTAGTGATGATTCTTTGAATCTCAAAGACCAAGCTGAAGAACACTTAGGCATATCGAATGCCGATGAAAAACGTCTAGATGATGCCGTAAAGAAACTACGCAATGGACAAGCTAAAACACTCGGTTGGGATATAGCCGTAGAAGGACACCCTCACCTAGCTGGTCAATCAAGCTTATTCCACAAGTGCGATTTCTGGCTACCAAGAGCAATAGCTAAGTACGATCCCTCACCAGCTAATCTAGAGTTAGCTAAGTGCTGTAAAGAATACGCCGTTAATGACGCTATACGAACAGCCGGATTATTCATACTTCAAGAGAACACATTCCAGCAAGAACCAGAATTATTATCCGCTTACGACATTCCTAGAAAGTCATTAACGGCTATCTACAGAATGTCTAAGCATGGAATAGACATTCATCAAAAGAACCTTTCATCTAGTTTCTGTAAAGCTTCTTATGTTCGCAACTCGAACATAATAGCCATGCAAGAACTATTGAATGATTGGGGATTCAATCCCAACAGTAGTAAAGACTTGACCAAAGCTTTATACGAAACATTAAAGTTCGAACCGATCAAGTTAACTCCAGCAGGTAAACCCTCTACAGATAAGGCTACTTTACCAGAACTAAAAGTACAGTGCGTTAACCCTCCGAAGAAACTGAAATCCATAAACGACATTCGATTGAAGTTCATGGATCATCTTCTAGCGTACAGGGAAGTAAACTCCGCAGTAACTTACCAGAAGTCCTATAGACGTTTCGAGATAAACGGCAAGCTATACCCAAGTGTTAATCCAACCGGAACTAACACCACTAGGGTATCCATGTCGAACCCTAACGGGCAGAACATAAGCAAGGGTAAAGAACGAATAGATGAGAACGGTAACATCTACATAGTCTACTCATTACGCGAATGTTTTGGACCCTCGAAAGATTATGTATGGATTAGTATTGACTATGACCAGTTACAGCTTAGAATCTTCGCGTATTGGTCAGGTGATCCAAAGTTAATCAAAGCCTTCGAACAAGGTTTCGATTTTCACACTTACATGGCTATGCAGATATTTGAGACGGATGATCCAACAAAGATACAACGGAGAGTAGCTAAGAATGTCAACTTCGGATACATATTCGGTGCTGGAGAATCGAAGATCGACGCAACATGCGGAATCAAGGGAATCTATCGAAGAGTACAATCATTATTTCCAAGTGCTACGGAGACGATCAATAGAACTATTTCCCAAGTCAAACGAAACGGTTACATCGAACTCCCAACAGGATATAGACTGCAAGTACCAAAACATAGAGCTTACGCAGGAGTGAACTATTCAGTTCAAGGGATAGAAGGACTTATCGTTAAGAGTGCAATGATATCTTGCGACGAATTCATTCAGCAAGAAAAAGTCAATGCACTAAAACTAAACGATACTTTAGTCCCGAAGATGATTCTTCAAGTCCATGATGAATTACTCTTCTCCTTCTCCAGAAAATCGTCGTTTGGTTACTTCAACTTTGCAGTTAATGAATTCAAACGCCGTATGGAATTAGCAGGTACACAACTCGGTATTCCGTGTATCTGTAAACCAGATTTAATCGATAACAATTGGGGAGCAGGAAAGACCTATGAGTACGAGTTAGCTGAATCGGTGTTTAACAGAAAGAGCAATAAATGCCAGATGAACTAAGCAGATCGAAAGAATACTATGATACGGTATTCTTGAACGTAGCTAAAATTATGAGAGTGATTCATCGCAACCTTAATTTTGGATACATAACAGTATACCTTCACAGAAACCGTGTCGTTTTCAGATGGACGGTTATCCGTAAAGGTCACAAGAAGTTTATTAAGGACACAACAATAGACTTTGAAAAGCTATATGATACGAATAGGATTGATGTATCAAAGCTTGCTCAAGGTATTACAGACAACCTTTTAGCATTACTTCCAAAAGACCTTATTCTCAATCCTAGCAAGCCAAATGAGTAACATGCAAAACACACAAGACCCAGTAGCCTTTTACAAGTTCTTCGGAGTTGAAGTAGCCAAGTCCGTTAAAGACAACCATATCGGTACATGTCCTTTTCATGGTTGCAGAAAAGTCAATCACTTCGGATTCAACAAGACAAACGGCCTTTATCGTTGCATGAAGTGTCAACGTACCGGCAATTACATTACCTTCATCACCGAGTTTCATAAAGCTCTAGAAGGGCACACAACCGATGAAGATTATGCTTTCCTCGAAGCAGAGCGTTCCATTCCCGCTGAAGTCTTCAAGCTAGCCAAGTGGTACAAGAATCCAACCACAGGCAGATGGTACGTACCATACTTCAATGGAGAGTTCCTTGGGAACCTTGGGGTGTTCGATCCAAACAACTTCAACCCAAAGAACCGATTCCGAATCTTCAAGACTCCTGGATTAGACCTCCAGTTGTACAAACTGTTCCAAACGAAGACATACGATCCTGAATGTATCGTTACTGAAGGTGAGTGGGATGCCTTAGCATTCTATGCAGCGTTCCGTAGTCAACGTAAGGAAGCACCTACCTTACTTGCTCTACCTGGAGCAACTTGTTGGAAGCAAGATTGGAACACCAAGTTCAAAGGCAAGTCCCTATCATTCTTCTTTGACAACGATCAAGGAGGGGAGCAAGGTATCGAGGTACTGAAGAAACGTTCAGCAGGACTTCGGTACAGCCTTGTCAACTGGGAGTCCGAAAAGCTTTCTAAGTTGAAGCTGACCAGCAAGAAAGAGACTCCGAAGGATGTTAGAGATATCTGGAAGTACGCTAAGACGAAAACCGAAGTCTTAGAAGTACTGTTGGATATGATGGCAACAACCCAAGAAGACCACGAAGAGGAACCAGTATTGGAAGAAGGGGACGAAGTAAAGAAGACCTTCACTATCGATGTTGATAGTTTGGATAAGGTTACTTCCTACTCCACCTTCCAGAAGCAAATCAAGGAAAGCCTGTACACTAACAAGTCAATCCTTCAAACGATTGATACCATGTTGGCTACATCGCTATCCGTATTCCTGCCTGGAGAACCTTTATGGCTATTCGTAGTAGGTCCTGCATCATGCGGTAAATCCACAGTGATTGAAGCATTCGGAGGTAACAATAAGTACTTCGATTACGTATCCAAACTGACTTCAACATCACTTGTATCAGGTTGGCGTAACACCGATGGTTCAGACGCATCCACGTTGCACAAGATGAACAACAAGACATTGTTCATTAAGGACATGACTGTATTGCTCGGTATGCCGGATGGTGTACAGCAACAGTTGTGGGACTTACTCCGTGATGCTTACGATGGTTACGTAAAGATTACATACGGCAACGGTAAAGTCTATGAAGCAACTGACTTCAAATTCAATATCATTGCGGGTGTAACTCCAATCATCTACAAGCACAATGACGCTTCCAAGGGAGAACGGTTCCTACGTATCGACTTCCTTGGTGATGACTTCGATGAAGATGAACACATGAATCAAGCTTGGTCTAACATGGGACAGAAGAGAGAGAACAAGCAAAAGCTCTCCAACACTATGCTAGGCTACTACAAACACTTGGTCGAAACATTCGATCCAGAGAATGTAGCGGAGATTCCTGAAACGATTCGTAGCAAGATTCAAGCACTAGCAAAGGTTGGTGCGAGACTCCAAGCACAAGTCGAGAAGGACAGAAACGAAGGTATGATTTACCGGCCTAAACCAGCAGTAGCAACTCGGCTATCTCTTCAGTTCAAAAACCTAGTACATGGCTTAGCTCATGTTCGCGGTGAGAAGGTAGTATCCGAAAGCACTTACGACATTGTTCGTAAGGTTGGTTTCAATTCATGTCCAGGGCTGAACTTTGAAGTTATCAACTACATACTGAAGCACAAGCAAGTAACTCGTAAGTCGATCATCGACAACCTAAGACTTCCGAGTACGCGAGTGCATCAAATCCTTACAGACTTGGAACACTTACAGTTAGTTACGATTGGTAGTCAAAACAACGGTTCCGGCAATCGTGGCCGCGATGCCCATACCTACTCGTTATGTCCAGAACTCATTCAATGTTTGGAGACCTCCCATGCTAAGGCTAATAACAAAGCTTCATCAAACCGGAACAAAGCACGAAGTAACAATAGCAGACCTTCAAATAAAGGAAAGCAAGCTACTAAGCGAAGGAACTAAGCTTGGGGTTCTGGATCAGATCAACAAGCTACTACAAAGTGCGTCTTCAGTTCCTTCTATGGTCGAAGAACCCTACGATAACAAATACGAAAGTATCGAGGTAGTTATCGAGGAACTAACCAGACTTAGGAACATCGAAGTTGGCTCCTCGTTGACC
>Ga0255156_1000535_pt1 | contig 10505 bp, 9 predicted proteins | sample Atl_Atlam_RepA_8_FD_186026 | JGI IMG/M metagenome (GOLD analysis project Ga0255156, IMG submission 186026) | Freshwater microbial communities from Altamaha River, Georgia, United States - Atl_Atlam_RepA_8h | ecosystem: Environmental > Aquatic > Freshwater > River | place: USA: Georgia | collected... | reverse complement strand
ATAAGACCCATCTTGCTTACGTGAAAGAGCGTCGTACAGATGCAGAAGGTGAAAAAATTCTGCAGGATGCGCTCCGAAAATTGCGTGGAGACGATCTAGATTAAATTGCTGTAAATGTGTTTGCGTGTGCGTAATTTATAGAGTTCGCGCAACCGCAAGCACTTGCTCAACACCCGCCATTCGATCTGAGAGATGCAGGCGAAGGAGCGGGTATTCTCTTGCCGCTAACGCTCGATGATCTCCAATCGCTTGAGCCATCACGAGAGTGCGTAGCGAATATGGCTTTCCTGCAATCTCATAATCGGTATCGGTAGTTCCAGTTATCTGTAAGAAGGAACCATTGCGTTGGCCACCTTTATGAAACTGACCCGTGGAGTGCAAAAAGCGTGGACCCCAGCCAAATGAAGTTGGTTTACCTGATTTGCGCGCCAATATCTCTTGCAGCTCTGCAATCTTTTGGTCGTCGCGTCTATCAAGGTAGGCCATGATGGCGATATATCCACCATCTTCGACACCTTCAATAAAGGTAGCAAGAGCATCTTTGAGAGATTGGCCATCACCAAAAATCTGAACTGCCTGATCCGTACAGGTTGGTGAAAATGATGGAAGCTGGTTATTCCATTCTTCTAAGCATTTCGCTGTCTGTTCTTTAGCCTCAGTCACGTTTGGCTGATTAAAGGGATCAATGCCGAGTGCAAACCCCAACAATGCAGTCACCCATTCCCAGAAAATAAAGTGTGCTCCGAGCGGTCCTTCTGCAACTAGATCTGCATTCGAGCCAGCATATGCAACGGTAAATGCTCCACCGACGGCTTTTGCGTCAAGCGATGATGAAGCAATTGGCAATCGGCCAGTTGCATCTTTGCCGGTTGATTCAGCAATTAATTGTTCAATCCAGTCTGATAACCCTGGAACGTGAGAACCTGAATCAGAGAAAGCAACATATTGAGATGTGCGAGTGGCGAGTAGATACACGACATCAATGAGAGTCTCTGGACTCTCTAAAAATGATTTCTTCTCAGTTGCTGCGTGGCTCAAAATTTCTGCAATAGGTGCACCAATTAACGCAGATGGGACTAATCCAAATGCGCTAAGAACACTAAAGCGTCCACCCACATGTGGATCAGCATTAACCACTGTGAATCCGCTTGCCCTGACTTCCTTATCTAACGGTGATTGCGGGTCGGTCACAAAGAGAATATGACTGCGCGGATCTAAACCTTGGTTGGAAAAGGCACTCTCAAAGATGAGTCGCTGTGATGAAGTCTCGATGGTGGAACCAGATTTGGAGCTGACTACAACAGTCGTCGATGAAAGATCACCATGTAATGCGTGTGCTGCATAATTTGGGTCAGTGGAATCGAAGATGAAGATATCTTTTTTATAGGTAAGTGCAATTACTTCCGGTCCGAGTGATGAACCACCCATTCCGCACAAGACAACTCGATGATTGTGAGAAAACTTTTCTGCAATCTCAGAAATGATAGGAATGAGCGTTTGTGAAGATTCGGGAAGATCTACCCAATTGAGTCGAACCGCTGCTTCAGCAGCAGCTGCTTTGCCCCAAATTTCTGCATCTTTCTTGGCAAGGCGAGCATGAGCGGCACGAAGTGATGAATACAGTGCATCAGAACGATCGATGCTCTGTAGGTATGAAGAACTGACCTTCATTGCTAGAGCGCCTGCTTCACCTTGGTGACAATGTTTTCGGGGGTGAATCCAAATTCCGAGAATAATGTGGCGGCTCCAGCTGATGCGCCATAGTGATCAAGCGAAATAATGACTCCCTTGTCACCGACATATTCACGCCATCCTTGCGCAATTCCTGCTTCGACACTTACTCGAAGCGCTGAAGATGGCAGCACCTTTGCGCGATAACTTTCTGGTTGTTCAGCAAACCACTCTAAGCAAGGGGCACTAACTACTTGGGTTGGAATTCCATCCGCTTCAAGTTGAGTGTGAGCATCCAAGGCCAGTGATACTTCTGAACCAGTTGCAATGATGACAACTTTTGGAGCAGCCGTTGCTTCTTTGAGTATGTAAGCACCTTGGTGAAGTCCAGCTGCACTTGCGTGAGTAGTGCGATCAACTGTTCGCAAATTTTGACGTGAAAGCAAGAGACCTGCAGGTTTTTTGCGTTGCAAAATTGCTTTCCATGCTTCACGCACTTCATTGCCATCAGCAGGGCGAATCACAGCGAAATTAGGGATTGCACGCAGAGCTGCAAAATGTTCGATGGGTTGGTGAGTTGGTCCATCTTCCCCTAAACCAATCGAATCGTGAGTCCAGACAAATGTCGTTGGGATATCCATCAGTGCCGCAAGTCGTACAGATGGACGCATGTAATCGCTAAACACAGCAAATGTTCCACCAAATACTCGGGTAAGACCATGCAATGTAATTCCATTCAGAATCGATCCCATGGCGTGCTCACGAATTCCAAAGTGAATGATGCGACCGTAAGGATCGGCATCTTTCATGGCACTCGTTGCAGGCAGGAACGATTTGCCACCTTCGATCGTTGTGTTATTGCTCTCTGCCAGGTCTGCCGATCCGCCCCAAAATTCAGGTAATTTCGCAGCGATGGCGTTAATTACATGACCAGATGCTGCACGTGAAGCGACATCTTTACCAACCTCGAAAGTGGGCAAATCTGCATCCCAGCCAGCAGGTAATTCTCGTTTCTCTAAACGTGATAACAGCGCGGCTTTTTCTGGATGCGCTTTCTGCCACTCTGAAAATTTCAGATTCCAATCAGCGCGATGTGCAGCACCGCGCACTTTTACTTGTCGCGCATGGTTGAGCACATCGGATGGCATTGCAAATTTCTCATCAGGGTTGAGGCCAAGCTCCTTCTTTGTTGCTGCAATTTCTTCATCACCGAGCGCCGAGCCATGCGATTTAGCAGTGCCGCGCGCTTTGGGTGCTGGCCATGCAATCACGGATTTCATGCGAATCAATGAAGGTTTCTTCAATTCAGATTTTGCAGCAACGATTGCTGCATCAAGTGCTGCTAAATCAACGTTTCCATCGCTGGCAGCCGGCACATCTTGTACATGCCAACCGTAAGCTCGATAACGAGCAGAGACATCTTCCGTAAATGACACATGAGTATCGCCTTCAATGGAGATGCGATTGTCATCATAAATAACAATGAGATTTCCAAGTTCTTGTGTTCCGGCTAATGATGAAGCTTCACCAGATACACCTTCTTGCAAGTCTCCGTCCGAGCAAATAACCCAGATGCGATGATCAAATATCGATTTGCCATCAGGCGCTTGTGGATCGAGCAAGCCTCTCTCAAATCGAGCGGCCATAGCGAAACCAACTGCAGTAGCAACTCCTGCACCTAACGGACCGGTTGTCATTTCTACGCCATCGGTATGGCCAAACTCGGGATGGCCAGGAGTGAGGGATCCCCATGTTCTAAATGATTGAAGGTCTGACATTTCTAACCCATAACCGCTGAGGAAAAGTTGAGTGTAGAGAGTCAGCGATGAATGACCACACGAGAGAATAAAGCGATCGCGCGCTACCCAATGTGGATCCGCTGGGTCATGCACCATGTGGCGTTGAAAGAGGTTATATGCAACTGGTGCAAGCGACATCGCAGTCCCAGGGTGGCCATTACCAACTTTTTGGACAGCATCCATAGCAAGCGCTCTGGCATAACGGACTACTTGATCATCCTGCTCGGTCCATCCAATTAATTGTGCCATTGCTATCTCCTCACGCTGGTTTTCTGACAATTGCTAAGCGAACCCGCCACGCTGCGATCCACACTAGTACTGAACCTAAAAGATGGAAACCCACTAGTAATTCTGGAACTCCCAAGAAGTATTGAATGTAACCAATCGCACCCTGCGCGAATGCAAGTATGGTGAAAATAATGAGCCAACGCTTTGCACGATATGGAAGATCGGAGGTACGAAAATAGAAGAAGGTAACGAGCAATAAGAGCCATACCGACAAGCTGTGAATGCGAGTGATCGAACTGATATGAAAATCAAGGCGGGGTGCATCAACATCTCCCGCGTGAGGGCCGCTACCAGTCACGAGCGTTCCGATGGCAATTGCTATGTAGGCAAGGACAATATGCATGAGTGAGATTCGTGAAATCTTCATTTGAGTTGAATTGGTGCGCACTTCTGGATGACGACGCCTGGTAAAGAGCGATGTTGCAGCAGAGATCAGAAGTATTGAGAGCAAGAGATGAGATGCAACAGCTAGCGGATTCAAGTCAGTAAGAACCGTAATTCCACCCAGCACGCCTTGGCCCAGAATTCCCAAAATTTGAGTAACAGCTAAGAATCGAAGATCTCGTCGGCCGCTCTTAAGTACTGTGATGAAAGTTGCAACAGCTGCGATAAGAAGTGCAAAAGTGAGTAAGCGATTTCCAAATTCAATCCATGCATGGAGCGCTCCTTCAGCTTGACCTTCAACAGGTAGATAGGAACCCGGCACGCATTCGGGCCAGGTTGGGCAGCCCAGTCCTGACCCTGTGAGTCGAACGGCTCCACCTGTGATGACGAGGGCAGATTGGAGAAAGAGCAGAATCGCTGTAAGCGGCACGAGGGCGCTTTGGGCAATGGCTCGCGCGCTCTTCACCCTCGTAGCCTATTTCGTTACCGAAGGGTCAGGCGCCCGTCCAAGTGGCAACCCGCTTTGAATTACGACACAATACTGTTGTGAAATTCGACGATCTCGGTACCCGCGACGCTATTGCGCGCTCGGTCCTTGAGAACGGTCCTTCGACCGCCGTGGTTCTTGGCGAACGGCTGGGTATCACTCCTGCTGGAATTCGACGCCACCTCGATCTCTTAGTTGAGGATGGAATTCTGGAAGCGCGCGAGCCTCACCAAGCGCTCAGCCGCGGTCGCGGCCGACCTTCAAAAGTTTTTGTGATGACCGATGCGGGCCGTGAACAGTTCGAACATTCTTATGATGACTTAGCAGTTGCAGCTTTGAAATTTATGGCAGCTCAATCGGGTGATCACCTTGTAAAGGCATTTGCGCAAACGCGCGCCGATGACATGGAGCGCAAAGCAAGCGTTGCACTCGCCAAACGTTCTCACAAAGTTCAAGCGCTGGCGACATTCCTGACCGAACAAGGTTATGCAGCAAGTTCAGAGAATAAGACCGGGGGAGAGCAACTCTGCCAACATCACTGCCCAATTGCTCACGTTGCCGCTGAATTTCCACAACTCTGTGAAGCCGAAACCGAAGCGTTCTCCAAGATTTTAGGAACGCACGTTCAACGCCTTGCAACTATTGCACATGGTGATGGCGTGTGCACCACTTACATTCCGTCGATTTCAAAAGTTATGCAAGCTCGAAAAACTACCACCGCTGGAAAGGCGTAATCATGACAACTGCACATCCAGAACTCGAAGGTCTCGGCAACTACGAATACGGTTGGTCTGATAGCAATGACGCAGGTTCCAATGCCAAGCGCGGGCTCAATGAAGATGTTGTTCGTGACATCTCTGCAAAGAAGAGCGAACCGCAGTGGATGTTGGATTTGCGCTTAAAAGGACTTAACCTCTTCGAAAAGAAACCGATGCCATCATGGGGCTCAGATTTAAGTGGAATCTTTTTCGACACAATCAAGTACTTTGTCCGTTCAACTGAGAAGCAAGCAGCGACATGGGATGACCTTCCAGATGACATTAAAAATACCTACGATCGCCTTGGCATTCCAGAGGCTGAAAAACAGCGCCTAGTTTCAGGTGTAGCTGCTCAATATGAATCAGAAGTTGTTTATCACTCGATTCGTGAAGATCTCGAGAAGCAGGGTGTGATCTTCCTTGATACTGACACTGGCCTGAAAGAGCACCCTGAAATTTTTAAAGAGTATTTTGGTTCAGTCATTCCAGTTGGAGATAACAAGTTCGCGGCTCTCAATACTGCCGTCTGGTCAGGCGGATCTTTTATCTACGTGCCAAAGGGAGTCCATGTTGATATTCCTTTGCAAGCCTACTTCCGCATCAACACCGAAAATATGGGTCAATTCGAACGCACATTGATTATCGCCGACGAAGATTCTTATATTCATTACGTTGAAGGTTGCACAGCACCTATCTACAAATCTGATTCACTTCACTCTGCAGTAGTAGAAATCATTGTGAAAAAAGGTGCACGAGTTCGTTACACGACAATTCAAAACTGGTCGAACAATGTCTACAACTTGGTGACCAAGCGTGCTACCTGCGCAGAAGGCGCCACGATGGAATGGGTTGATGGAAATATCGGTTCCAAAGTCACCATGAAATATCCAGCGGTAATGTTGATGGGTCCTCATGCAAAGGGTGAGACGCTTTCACTTGCATTTGCCGGACCTGGTCAACATCAAGATTCAGGAGCCAAGATGGTGCACGCTGCTCCACATACTTCATCATCTGTAATCTCTAAATCTGTTGCACGTGGTGGTGGACGTACCTCGTATCGTGGACTTGTTCAAGTACAAGAGGGTGCCCACCATTCAGCGAGCACCGTTAAGTGCGATGCGCTTTTGGTAGATACAATTTCACGTTCTGACACATATCCTTATGTTGATATTCGTGAAGATGATGTTTCGATGGGCCACGAAGCAACAGTCTCAAAAATTTCTGATGATCAACTCTTCTATCTCATGTCGCGCGGACTCAATGAAGATGAAGCAATGGCCATGATTGTGCGTGGATTTATTGAACCAATTGCGCGCGAGTTACCGATGGAATATGCACTTGAACTCAATCGACTCATTGAACTTCAAATGGAAGGTGCCGTTGGATAATGTCAACGTTGCAATCTAATCTGCTTGAAAATCACACCCCCACTGGGCGTGAAGAAGCATGGCGTTTCACACCGCTGAAGCGCCTTGGTGGACTGCACGACGGCACTGCTGTCATTGCTGATCGAGTCTCGCTTGCGGTAAAAGGAACACTTCCACAGGGAGTTACCTTCACATATGGAGATATCGCAGCTGTAACAGAAACTGATGATGCAATCATCAATCGCGTGCGGGCTCATACAGCGCAAGGAACAACGCTTCATATTGCGGCCAACACTGAATTAGCAGAACCGCTCTTCCTTCATCGCACGCAATTCGGCGTGGACTCTGCTGAATTTGCACGTACGCAGATTCGGGTTGGAAATCATGCGCAAGCGACCATCGTGCTCGAAAATTCTGGCGACACTCACATTGCTGAAGATGTAGAGATTGTTGTCGAACCTGGAGCGCACCTCACTTTGATCTCTTTACAAGAATGGGGAGCCGCAACTATTCACGCAGCACGTCATCACGCTGTTGTTGATCGTGATGCAACCTTTAAATCAGTGGTTGTCACATTGGGCGGAGATCTTGTGCGCATCCTGCCAACAGTAGATTTCATAGCACCAGGTGCATCGTGTGATTTATCCGGTGTCTACTTTGCAACAGAAGGTCAATTCTTTGAGCACCGTATGTTTGTCGACCACAAAGTTCCTCATGCCAAATCTCGCGTTAATTACAAGGGAGCGCTAGCAGGGAACAAAGCTCACACAGTGTGGATTGGCGATGTTTTCATTCGAGCTGCCGCTGAAGGAACAGATACCTACGAACTTAATCGCAACCTATTGCTGAGTGATGGGGCACGTGCAGATTCTGTGCCAAACCTTGAAATCGAAACCGGGGAGATCGTCGGAGCGGGTCACGCATCAACCACAGGACGTTTCGATGATGAGCAATTGTTCTATCTCATGTCGCGCGGTATCAATGAGGCAGATGCAAAACGTCTTGTCGTGCGTGGTTTCTTCAACGAAATCATTTCAGAGATCGGCATCGATGATGTTGAAGTCCGTCTCATGGCGCGAATCGATGATGAGCTAGCAAAGGCAGGGAAATAATGGCTGATCTCACTTTGGCTCAACTCGCAGAGAGCAAACCTGTGCGCATTGAAAAGAATGGCGAATCAATCTGTGTAACCAAAATTGGTAATGAGATTTTCGCCATCAACGATACCTGCAGCCATTCGGAGGCTTCACTATCAGAAGGTGAAGTCAGCGATTTCAAAATTGAATGCTGGCTACACGGTGCTGAATTTGATCTACGAACCGGGGAGGCCTTAACTCCACCGGCAGTTGCGCCAATTAAGACTTATCCAGTAATTGTTGACGGAGACTCCGTCACGGTAGAGATGTAATGGAGAGAAAGATGAGCACTTTAGAAATTCGCGGATTGAAAGTTTCGGTTGAAACCGAGCAAGGCGAAGTCGAAATTCTTAAAGGCGTAGATCTCACCATTAAATCTGGTGAAACTCACGCCATCATGGGGCCTAATGGATCAGGAAAGTCCACGCTTGCCTATTCAATTGCGGGACACCCTAAGTACAAAATTACCGGTGGAACAGTTACCTTGGACGGAGAAGATGTTCTCGCCATGTCAGTTGATGAACGTGCCAAAGCGGGACTATTTCTGGCGATGCAATATCCCGTTGAAGTTCCTGGAGTCTCAGTCTCCAATTTCTTACGCACTGCAGCAACGGCGCTACGCGGCGAAGCTCCTAAATTGCGTGAATGGGTTGGTGAGGTAAAGCGCGCCATGGAATCTCTCAAAATGGATCCAGCTTTTGCTCAGCGCAATGTAAACGAAGGATTCTCGGGCGGCGAGAAGAAGCGCCACGAAATTATGCAACTTGAACTTTTGAAACCAAAGTTTGCAATTTTGGATGAGACAGATTCAGGGTTAGATGTTGATGCACTTCGAGTTGTATCAGAAGGTGTAGTCAGAGCAAAGGCAGCAAATAACCATGGCATTCTTCTGATCACTCACTACACCCGTATCCTCAAATACATTAAGCCTGATTTTGTTCACGTTTTCGCAAAGGGACGTATTGTGGAAGAAGGTGGACCAGAACTTGCTGAAAAGCTAGAGGAACACGGTTATGCGGAGTATGTCTCTGCCTAAAATTTCAACCGCTGAAATCATCGCAGATTTTCCGATTTTCACCAGGAAAATCCGTGATGGTAAGCGCTTGGTGTATTTAGATTCAGGTGCAACGAGTCAAAAACCTCAGTGTGTCATTGATGCCGAATCAAACTTTTACCGCACTCACAATGCAGCAGTTCATCGCGGGGCTCATCAACTCGCCGAAGAAGCAACTGACGCTTATGAGGGAGCACGGGCAATCGTTGCCCGCTTTTTACATGCTGAAATTGATGAGATCGTTTTTACAAAGAGCGCTACCGAATCTCTCAATTTAGTCGCATATGCGATAGGAAATGCCGATTCTGCCAATCGTTTCCATATAAAGGCTGGAGATGAAATCGTCGTCACGGAGATGGAACACCATGCCAATTTGATCCCATGGCAACAGTTAGCATCCCGAACCGGCGCTACGCTCAAATGGTTTGAAGTGACGCCAGAAGGAAGACTAGATCTTTCTCAACTTGATCGGGTCATCACAGAACGCACCAAAATAGTTGCACTGACACACCAATCAAATGTGCTCGGAACTATCAATCCACTGACACAAATCACTCAACGTGCCCACAAAGTTGGTGCCGTTGTTGTTTTGGATGCATGTCAATCTGTTCCGCATATGCCTGTAGATGTTCGCACTCTCGATGTCGACTTCTTAGCGTTCTCTGGACATAAAGCAGTAGGACCTACTGGAATTGGAATTTTGTGGGGGAAGAGTCAACTTCTCAATGAATTGCCTCCATTCTTAACCGGTGGCTCGATGATTGAGAATGTAACAATGACAAACGCGACATGGGCGAAGGCTCCCAAAAAATTTGAAGCGGGAGTACCCAATATGGCTCAAGCTGTCGGTTTAGGTGCCGCTTTGAACTATTTAGACAATATTGGGATGTCTTCAATCTTTGATCACGAGCAAGAGTTGACTCGTTATGGATTGCAGGCGCTCTCTGAAATTAACGATCTCAAAATTGTTGGTCCATCCTCACCAGTTGATAGAGGCGGAACCCTCTCTTTCACCGTGGGAGATATCCATCCCCATGATTTAGGTCAATTCTTAGATGCGCAAGGTATTGCGGTTCGAACTGGGCACCACTGCGCTTGGCCGCTGACGCGAAAGTTGGGTGTACCTGCAACAACGCGAGCTTCTTTCTACCTCTACAACACCATCGAAGACATTGATGCGCTCGTCACAGGTATTCGAGCTGCACAGAAATATTTCTAAGATGCAACTAGATAATCTCTATCAAGAGGTAATTCTTGACCATTACAAGAATCCGCAGCACAAAGGACTGGCTGCACACTTTGATGCACAGGTTCATCACATTAATCCCAGTTGTGGCGATGAGATCACACTAAATCTCACGCTTGCAGGAGATGTAGTTACGAGCGTTTCTTGGGATGGAGTTGGGTGTTCAATTTCTCAAGCCAGCGTCTCGATTCTGACAGATTTGGTGATTGGAAAATCCCTTGAAGATGTCGAGAAAATTTCGCAATCATTTATGGAATTGATGCAAAGTAAAGGTTCAATTGCTGGGGATGAGAAGTTGCTTGAGGATGCGGTAGC
>Ga0255156_1000519_pt1 | contig 10817 bp, 15 predicted proteins | sample Atl_Atlam_RepA_8_FD_186026 | JGI IMG/M metagenome (GOLD analysis project Ga0255156, IMG submission 186026) | Freshwater microbial communities from Altamaha River, Georgia, United States - Atl_Atlam_RepA_8h | ecosystem: Environmental > Aquatic > Freshwater > River | place: USA: Georgia... | reverse complement strand
TGAAAGCGGGTTTGACAGATTCTGGGCAGCATGGCCGAAGTCGCCTCGCAAGGGCGCTAAGTCGGCATGTCTAGTGAAGTGGAAAAAGGGTCTGTATGAGCATTGTGCAGACCAGATCATCAAGCATGTTGAGTGGATGAAAACCACCGACCAGTGGCTGACCAGCAACGGTGCTTTTATCCCTGCCCCTCTGGTGTACTTAAACCAGCAACGATGGGACGGTGCGGAGATACCCGAGCCGGTCAAGAAGGTCACGATGGCAGAGCAGTACCAGGAGCGCATAAGGTCTGCTGTACCGATGCCTGACCACATCCGAGAGCGCCTGTCGCAACTCAGGAGGGGATCGTGAACCATGAGCAAGCAAACCGAGTCCTTGATCACATCCGAGCAGGAGCCATTTACCCCAGCCGCATCGTCGACTTCGCCCTATTCCTCACCGGAGACTATGACGCTTATGAGGAAACTAGAGGCCAGGGAATGGCGGCAGCGGTATCGGCAGAAGACGGCAGACGTTGGGGCTATGCAAGCCCGTGCCTGGTGGCTGGAAACCATCGACCAGATTGAGAAAAAACGGGGCAAAGAGGCCGCAACTGAACTGCGCTACTGGATGAATCAAGAAAAATGACCTTTTCGCTCACGTTTCACGTTGACATAAACCCCGTGCCGAAGGGCAGACCACGATTCTCAAAGGTCGGCGGGTTTATGCGGTCTTACACCCCAAAGAAAACCAGCGACTACGAAACCGAGGTCAGAACTCAAGCACAGACCGTGATGACCCGCGAGCCTCTAGAAACGCCTGTAGCGGTCTATCTGTACTTCAGGCTACCTATCCCTAGATCACACTCAAAAAAGCGCCAGGAAGCCTGTTTAAACGGTTCTGAGAGGCCTATCAAAAAACCAGACATCGACAATCTGGCAAAAAGTGTGCTGGACGGGCTAAATGGCGTGATCTGGCATGATGACAGTCAGATTGTCAGCCTACATCTAACCAAGGTCTACGCTCGAAACCCAGGGATAGACCTGTTAATCAGGGAAGAATTAGCATGAGACACAAGGGCGTTAACTGGCGCATGGCTTACCTGAAACCTGGACAGCTAACTGCGGTCTACCCCTTTAAGGGCGAGCCTTTTGTCGGTAGGGTGAGCCGTGTTACTAAAAATAGGCTGATGAGAATTTCCTACGTGGTTGACGGTATAAACGTAATGGCGGAAGAGCTTTTCCCGGCAGAGGGTCAACCAAAACTGAGGATTAGGTGCGCTCCAGGCCAATAAAAAAGGCCCCGAAGGGCCTGAGTCATTTTTTACCGATGATTATTCTCAGAATGAGGGCTAGTGTTGCATAAAGCATACCGCGCGCTCCTCGATGTATGTCCGTAGGTGGTCTGATAACAGAAAAGATATATCTTTACCGCAGATGCTGGCAGAGATTAAAAACGCGGCTGCTGGTGTTGGTGGGCAGCATGTGCCAGATTCGATGTCCGGGTTTCCTGGTTCTCCAGCATCGAATTCAAGCTCACAGTCTAGCCAGACATCAGACCCGCATGGGTGGCAGTATTTGATTGTTTCCATACTTATCACCATAGGATATCGAAGTAAGACAGGCCAAGGGCTGCAAGCGCCAGCCCGATGATGATTGCGAGGGCTAGATCTAGGATGGTTTCACGCATGGTTGACCCCTACACATGGAACGACAAAATAAGCCCTTGTTGGACGGATTACATATCCACCGATGGCATCGGCTCTTTTCTTGGCTTGTGTCTCCGTCATGTAGGTATAGGGCTCAATTCGGCCCTTGTACTCACGCGCTAACACGCGGATACCATTGTTTAGTTTGAATGTAAGCACGACAATTCTCCCTTTTGGGTTGTCCGGACAATCCCGGCCGATGCGCCCGACATAGGCGCATGAGCCGATACTGTCACGCGTTACAGCATCCGCAGCATGGTGCGTCCTCGCAGCGGCCGCGCCGGTTACGGTAGTACTCACGGCCACCGGTGCGCCAGATATCGGAAACCCCACGGGCCATAGATCGGGCCATATACCGGCCAGCGGCCAGGGCTGCATCCGGGTCCGTAGCGGCCAGTTCCGGGTCTAGGTCGGCCACGGCCGCTAGTGTCGGGTCTACGGTATCAGCGCCGGCCAGTTCGGCGCGCCCCTTACCGTGCCATATGATCAGATCACCCGGACGGATGCTGGCGCCGGTGCGGATGCACCGACCGGGATATTTTGCGGTAATTGTTTTCATGCTGTGGCTCCGATTTTGATAACCCGGCGCTTATGGCCGACCGCGTGATCGGCAATGACAACGTCGCGCGCCTGAATGCTTGTACCGCTGCACAGTGTGCATTTGGCGCACGTCGCGCGCCGGCCAGCTTCGGCCGATGCCGGACACATTGCTTCGCCCGCTTGTACGTCGACGCCCATGGAAACCCGGAAAACCCGCATGCCCAACAAGTTAGCCTTGGCCGCTTCGTCGACATTGTCGGCCGACGCCATTACTAAGGGCGCCCATGCCGACGTGTCAAAATCGGCGCGCGCCCATTGGTGCGTATACCCGCGTCGGCCGGCCGCGTAGCGGGTGATTTGCGACCACATTCGGACAGGCGCCGCAGCCGGGTCCCCATAGGTACCAAGCCGGACAATCTTACCGGCCAGGGCGCGCGCGATTGTGGCCGCGTCGGCTTTGGTATAGCGGCCGCGCCTGTATGCTTCATAGACCGATCGGACCGATCGGCCGACGTTGACGTAACAGGGCGCCTGGCCGTTATCGCGCGCCAAGATCGGCCGGTGCGGACATTGGCCGCATATGCTTACGTCGGCGCCAGTCTTAAGCGCATCGGTCGGTGCGACGTCGGACCGAATAATGAAGCTCTGAACAATGGCGCCGGTTTTGGCATTGTCTGACCCGTCGAGCTTATTAATGATTACAACGATGGGCTTTCCGTCGATTAGGGACGGCCCCTCGTATGCAATGTATCCAAGGGCTTTGCTCATGCTAGTGCTCCGAATTAGACCCCTTGCGACATGCTGGGGAATGGGCACATTGTGAAGATAGCTATACAGAGATAGAATAGGGATAAACCCTAATCAAACCCTAATAGGGAAAACACCTAAGTTAGTGACCACTATGGGAAGACCGTGCCGGACAGACACTAGAGCTTTTCGCAGACAGCTGACAGACGAACAGCGAGAAATTCTTCTGTCAGCCGGTGACGGTGACATCACTGTCGGATTCAATGAGTGCCTAGAGCTTTGGCGATCAATCAATCCGCTGAAGGGTCGCTTCGTGCCGAATGTTTCACGTGAAACAGAGAGGCCCAAGTACCCGGAAGAGGCACCATCCGATCCGCTCGCGCCACGATAAATTTTCCCTATCGATGTGACCCACCCGATAGCATTCTCCCGCATCAGGGTTTTCCCTACTATCGTCAACCCTATTAGGGTTTTTCCTATGCTCGTTTTCCCTGTAAGGGTTTATCCCTGTGGGGTTTGTACCACTAGGGTTTGTATGGGGGGGGGAGGGGTCGGGTCGTGGTGAAAAATTTGCGGGTGCCCCACTCCCGCCGAAAAAGTCAAATTTGACCTATACGCGATGTTGTGCGCGTGGTGGGAATTGGTTGATTTGTATAGCCAGAAACGTACAGACGTACGAAGGCAGTCGTAGCAATTCTCATGGTCTTGAGAATCCACTGACTAGGTGGTGGGTGTCGTTTAGCGGTTCTGGGGAGTTAGTCCAGAGGTGACATCAGGCCGTATTACTGAGGGTGTTCCTCAATGCGTACCATCTTGTAGTCACCGCCCCTGTCTTCCTGGTGAGGTTGTTTACTGCTCTTCGCAGTTGGGGCTTCCGTATATCTTATGCCTTTAAGGGTGCGACTGCCACACCCGACATCCCTTTGACTCTTAACGCCAGTCGGTCGAATCCTTGTTCGACTTGCCCATGTTACACGCTTCACATAGCACTTGCAAGTTACTCTCGTCCAGCTCTAGCTCTGGAAACAGTGATCGTGGCTTGATGTGGTCAACGTGAATATAACCACCAACTTCTCCACAGCATTGACATTTCTTGCCCAGCTTTACAAGAACGCTGTACCTGAGTTCGCGCCATTCCCTGGTCTTGTAAAAAAGCGCCCCCATGCCAGTTCTGTAGGCTGGGATTGGCTGAAATACCGGACGAGGCTTAGGTTGGCTTTTCTTGGCTATGGCATATCCAATTTGGGATGCCTTCTTCTGGATAAGATCCTTGATCACTTGGCTGCTTAGTGCCATCTGCTCCAGCTTTTTCTTAGCCTTTTCTGCTCGTTTTTTACGCATGGACTTAACAGCCCTCATGCCTGCTTTGCTGTAAATCGCCATGAAAAAAGCCCTTTAGGGGTGGCATAGTCGCACCCAGCGAGTAGTCTCGCCGGCTATACCACTTCTAAAAGGCTTTACTTGGTGCGAACAAGTAGGGTAATTTTATCAAGACTTGTTATTGACAGCTAGACGCTAGTTTCCTATACAATGAACTGATGGTGTATAGAGTACCTGCTGTTTTGCCAAAGACTGAGTTCCAGAGGGTCAAGGAACTTAAGAAGATGCTGGTTGAAGGCAAGGGTGAGGCTGTAGTCAAGAAGGTGATTGACATTGCCTTGAATGACGATCATCCTATGCAGATGGCCGCTTTGAAACTGTGCATGGAACGTGCTTTGCCTGTCAGCCTGTTTGAGAAGACCTCTGCCCAGCGCAATGCTGTCAACATCACCATCTCTGGCATCGGTGTCGAGGTGAAACAAGATCAGATCGTTGATGACCAAGATATTGAGGACGTTGAACCCAAATGAACTGGCTGATCACACTGCACAAGCAAAGCCACCTGGAAACTAAGCAGGTTTTGGTCAGCGCTAAGAATGTTCACTACGCTGTGAAGGCGCTAATGGCAGAGTACCCAGAATACTCTAGTGCCGACAAGATTACGATCTGTCCGTCTGAGATCATCAATTTCAAGCCAGACAATGAGTGATCTGAACTTCTCTCTCCTGCCCTGGCAGCAAGATGTCTATACAGACCCAACCAGGTTTAAGGTAATCGCTGCTGGCCGTAGGTGTGGGAAGTCTCGACTCGCAGCAACCATGCTGATCATCGAGGGACTTAGATGTCCACAGGGTTCTGCTGTGCTGTACGTCAGCCCAACTATGGGTCAGTCCCGTCAGATCGTCTGGGATCTCTTGCTGGAACTAGGGCGGGAGGTCATCCAGACCAGCAACGTCAACAACCTAGACATCACCCTGATCAACGGCGCCAGGATCTACGTCCGAGGTGCTGATCGGCCAGATACCCTGCGCGGTGTGTCGCTCACCTTTGCCGTGCTGGACGAGGTTGCCGACATCAAGCCTCAAGCCTGGGAACAGGTTATCCGAGCCTCCTTGTCAGATAAGAAAGGCAAGGCTATCTTCATCGGTACGCCCAAAGGCAGAAACTGGTTCTACGATCTGTACAAGCTGGGACAAGAGGGCGACGATAAGGATTGGAAGTCTTGGCACTTCACCACTAAGGACAATCCGCTGATCGACCCAGATGAGATCGAGTCAGCCAAGAAAACCCTGTCTAGCTTTGCCTTCAAACAGGAATACATGGCCAGCTTCTCCAATGCTGGATCCGATGTCTTCAAAGAGGAATGGATCAAGTACGGGGAAGAGCCGAACTACGGCAGCTACTTCGTGGCTGTTGATCTGGCTGGGTTCGAGGAGGTGGCCAAGCAGGCGGCCAACGCCAAGAAACGGCTTGATGAGTCGGCCATTGCGGTTGTGAAGGTGACGGACGATGGTAAGTGGTTCGTCAAAGAGATCGAGCACGGGCGCTGGGACATCCGCGAAACGGCGGCTAAGATTTTGATGAAGATGCGCGACTACAGACCGTTGAGCGTCGGAATCGAGAGGGGGTCGTTGAAAAACGCTGTTTTGCCGTATTTGAGCGATTTGATGAGAAAAAACAATGTCTTTTCGCACATTGTTGATCTAACGCATGGCAACCGCAAGAAAACAGATAGAATCGTGTGGTCCTTGCAGGGCCGGTTTGAACACGGCAGAATTGTGCTCAATAGCGAGGAAGACTGGGATGTGTTTGTAGACCAGCTACTGATGTTCCCGTCGCAAGGTGTGCATGACGATCTGCCCGACGCCTTAAGCTACATCGACCAACTGGCGGTGACTAGCTACTTCGAGCAAGCCGACGAGGACGAATGGGAGCCGATGGACGTTATTTCGGGGGTCTGAGATGGACGACAGGCTATTTGGTAGCGCCTACTTTGGCAACCCAAACGTTCAGCGGCAGGGAGAACGTGCCAGAGCTTTGGCTCAGCAGCGTGATGTAAACACACTATCAGACCCCAGGACGTATGCTGCGATTAGCGGACTGTTCGGTACAGCCCCGGACGAAATGGGGTTCAGTGTTTTACACCCACAGTACGAAGACATACAGCGTGTAGCGGAGCCAGCGTTTGCGGTAGGAACTGCGGTAGGCTTATCGCCGGTATTCGGCAGGAACGTCATAGGCAAAGTGCTTGAAAGCGTCACCAATAAAAATGCTTTGGCTTTGGCGCAAGCCAATAACACCTTTACAAGTAACAGTTATGGCTATGGATTTGGGCGACGTATGGGTTATCCGCAAGAAAAAGGGACGCCTATAGATAAACTTTTTGCTAATTTTGCAAACAACATAAAAACCGACGCAGCAAAAGAGCAATTCAGAGCATCTATGCTTGACAGAGCGCAAAGTTTTAGGGGTTCAAAACCACTTACAACTGAGTTTGATTTTAACGGTTACAAAGGGTTTTTAGATACGAACAGATTAGGCGACACGCGCATACGCATAAAAGATGGCGACGACCTTGTAGCTGCGGCCAGACTCGATAAAGGTATGCTGGATAGCATTGCCGTAAGCGAAAAATACAAAGGTCAAGAGCTAGGGAAAAGTCTATTAGACTTTATTGATAAGGCAAAAATTGGAAATATTTATGAAGTTCCTGATAGATCGCCCGGTTTCATAAAAATTCAAAAAGCCTTGCTGCTTGACCGCGAAAAAATAGCACCAGTGCAACCGCAAACGATGTCCCCTATGTACATAGATCCCTTCAGCGATACAATAGTTGACACAGCGAGGTGACGATATGGATCAAAACGAGTTCGATGAACCATCAGAGAACGACAAAGAGCTAACCGCTTTCGTTGTCGATCACTGCGACCGCTGGCGCACATACAGGGACACGAACTTTCTTGATTCTTGGCTAGAGTATGAGCGTATTTTCCGTGGCGAGTGGGCTTCGGAAGACAAAACCCGCGAAAGCGAACGCAGCCGCATTGTGACGCCCGCCACGCAGCAGGCAGTCGAGACGCGGCACGCTGAGATCATGGAGGCCATCTTTGGCCAGGGCGAGTTTTTCGACATCCAAGACGATTTGAGGGATGTTGATGGCAATCCGCTCGACGTTCAGATGCTCAAAGCGCAACTGATGGAGGACTTCAAGCAGGACAAAATCCGCAAGTCTATCGATCAGATCGAATTGATGGCTGAAATCTATGGGACGGGCATCGGAGAGATTTTTGTCAAGACCGAAAAGGTCTTCGAGCCAGCCACCCAGCGCATTCCCGGTCAGCCGCAGCAAGCGGCCATCGGCGTTGTGGAGAAAAACCGCGTCGCCGTCAAGATAAACCCAGTCAATCCTAAGAACTTCTTGTTTGACCCCAATGGCACCAGCATTGACGACTGCATGGGCGTGGCGGTTGAGAAGTATGTCTCCATCCACAAGGTGGTAGAGGGCATTGAAAAGGGTATTTACCGCAAGGTCAACATTACTCCGACGTATGAAGATACAGACCTTGAGCCTACGCAGGAAGTAAGCCAGTACCAAGACGAGAAGGTGCGTCTACTGACCTACTACGGTCTGGTGCCCAAGGAGTATTTGACCGAAGAAGACAGCGAAGTGGTTGAGTTGTTCCCTGACGACTCAGCGGCTGAAGACTACACCAACATGGTTGAGGCCATTGTGGTGATCGCCAACGGCTCAATGCTGCTCAAGGCTGAAGAAAATCCGTACATGATGAAGGACAGGCCCATCCTGTCTTATCAGGACGACACGGTGCCCAACCGACTGCTAGGACGGGGTACGGTGGAGAAGTCCTACAACATGCAAAAAGCGATTGACGCTCAGGTCAGAAGCCATTTGGACTCTCTGGCGCTGACGACATCTCCCATGATGGGTATGGACGCCACGCGGCTGCCCAGGGGCGCTCGCTTTGAGGTCAAGCCGGGCAAGGCGTTCATGGTCAACGGCAACCCAGCCGAGATTTTGTTCCCGTTCAAGTTTGGTGAGACAAGCCCGAACAACCTCAATACGGCCAAAGAGTTTGAGCGGATGCTGCTGCAATCGACCGGCACGCTCGACAGCCAAGGCATGGTCAGCCAAGCGGCCAGAGACGGGGCGGGGATGTCGATGGCGGTGGCCACGATCATCAAGAAGTACAAGCGCACGCTGGTCAACTTCCAAGAGGACTTCCTGATCCCCTTCATCCAGAAGGCGGCATTTAGGTATATGCAGTTCGACCCCGAGCGCTACCCGTCGGTGGACATGAAGTTCATTCCGACGGCCACGCTGGGCATCATCGCCCGTGAGTATGAGCAGCAGCAGTTCATTGGTCTCTTGCAAACACTCGGACCAAACACACCAGTGCTGCCGTTGATCCTCAAAGGCATCTTGAATAACTCCAGCTTGAGTAACAGGTACGAGTTGATCTCGGCGCTCGATCAGATGAGTCAGCCAGACCCGCAAGCCCAACAGATCGCGCAGGCGCAGCAGCAACTGGCGCTGCAAGCGGCTCAGGCTCAGATTGCGGTGCAGACCACGCAGGCCGAGCAGAACAGAGCAGAGGCGCAGAAACTGCTGACCGAGGCTCAGTTAATGCCGCAAGAAGTGCAGGCCAAAGTGATCACGGCCACGACCAAGAACTTGCCACAGGGCCAAGAGGCCAGCGAGTTCGATAAGCGGGTCAAGATCGCTGAGTTGATGCTCAAAGAGGCTGACATCAAGAACAAAACTAAGATCGTAGAGCTTCAGATGACCGACAAATTATCGGCAGCAGCAAAGACAGAAGAAGACTTCTTGACAGAGCTGACCAACGGTCTGAAGCAAAATGCCTAACGTCAAAGATCTACTCAGGAAGATAGAGTCTGGTGACATCTCCTATGAGGAGAAGTTAGCCGCTTTGTCTCAAGTCGAAGCCTCTTTGCAGGAGATGAAGGCAAAGAAGGAAGAACGAGTCAAGTTCAACGTCCAGTTGATTATTGACGAAATCAAAAAGATCAAGCAAGACGTTCAGGTACAGCTTGATTACGCTCGTTCCATCATTCCTGAGCGCGGTCCTAAAGGAGATCAGGGTGAGCGCGGTATTGATGGAGCGCCTGGTCGTGATGGCGTAGATGGCCGTAATGGGCGAGATGGTAAAGACGGAAAAGATGGTAAAGATGGTGTCTCTGTAACGGACGCTAAGATTGACTTTGATGGCAGTCTGATCATCACGCTGTCTACTGGCCGTGAGATAAACGTTGGAGAGGTTGTATCGCCTGATCTTGCAGAAAAGATCAAGGTCACGATGTCAACGAACTCCACGGTGGCGATCCAAGACGAAGGCTCGACCATCACCTCGGGCGTTCGCAACATCAACTTCACTGGTACTGGTGTCACCGCCACGGCATCTGGCGACAGCGTGACGGTCAATGTCTCTGGCGGCGGATCTGGAACTGTTACATCAGTAGATGTTTCTGGTGGCACTACTGGACTGACCACTAGCGGCGGTCCAGTTACTACTAGCGGTGTCATTACGCTTGCGGGGACGCTTGCCATTGCTAATGGTGGCACAGGTCAAACCACCCAGACAGCAGCGTTTGATGCTCTTGCACCAACAACCAGTAAGGGCGATCTGATTGCTCACAACGGCACAGACAATGTTCGTGTTGGTGCTGGTACGAATGGGTATGTTCTAACCGCCGATTCTTCTGCTTCTGCTGGTGTTGCATGGGTGGCGGCAAGTGGAGGTATTGCATCAGCAGACATTCAAGAATTCACAAGCACAGGCACATCCACATGGACTAAGCCTACCGGGGCAAAATTGGTCTATGTGCTGATGTATGGTGGAGGTGGTGGTGGGGGTTCTGGGCGACGCAGAGCGCTTGCATCATCGGCAACGTCTGCTTCTGGTGGTGGCGGAGGGGGTGCTGGCGGTAGGTCGGAATTGTGGATTCCTGCCTCTGCGCTTGGCGCAACTGAAACTGTAACTGTTGGCGCTGGAGCAACTGGCGGCGCGGCTCAAACTGCCGATGACACTAACGGCAATAATTCGACTGGTGGTGGCAACTCATCTTTTGGCTCTTGGGGATTAGCAAGGGTTGGCGGAAATGGAAGTGGCGGCTCTACTACTGGAGGTACCAACGGGACTGGTGGTGGTGGTGGTACGGATGGTATAACAACAGCTAACACAAGCTACGCAAGTTCAGGCGGCTCTGGTGGATCAAATACGGCCAGTGGCGGTGGTCGGGGCGGATACAGAGGCGGTGGTGGCGGCGGTGCAAATGGTTTTGTAGCTGCCTCTACAACGGCAGTTATTGGATTAACTGGCGGCAAAGGTGGGTCAGCTTTTGAAAATAGTATCGCATCTACAAGCGGAGGAGGCACTGGCGGCGCTGCTAACGGCAATGGCGGTAACGGCAATAACGCAACCACATACTTTGTAGGTGGTGACGGCGGCGGTGGTGGTGGTTCAAGCACAACCACAGCAGGCGCTGGCG
>Ga0255156_1000503_pt1 | contig 11169 bp, 8 predicted proteins | sample Atl_Atlam_RepA_8_FD_186026 | JGI IMG/M metagenome (GOLD analysis project Ga0255156, IMG submission 186026) | Freshwater microbial communities from Altamaha River, Georgia, United States - Atl_Atlam_RepA_8h | ecosystem: Environmental > Aquatic > Freshwater > River | place: USA: Georgia | collected... | reverse complement strand
TTTCAAAGGTCGATATATAAAAGGTATAAATTAAAAGACCTTTGATAAATTCGTCTATTGTACTTGTCTTGTATAAGAAAATCAGAGTTGCTAACGAGAAAGAATATGTTATTCCTTTTAGATACATTATGAATGATTCAAAATCCTTGGACTGTCTAATATAAATTTCCTTATATTGATTGTCTAAAACTTGATTGTCATTAAGAGTGTCTTGAACTTTATTGTTTAAATATATATTCATCATATTATTGAAATTTTCATCGATTTTGTCTATAATTTTTATATATTGGTCTTCTTTTTCGATAGAAGATTCTATCGATTTTGGAGCTTTTATTAAACATACATATCCTAGTAGTATATTTCCTACTATATTTAAGAGTCCAATTTTTGGAAATTTTATTAAAAAATAAACGTTTATACAAAATATAAGAATAAAGATAGGAAACAAAGTTTGGCAAAACCAATATAATAAATCTCTTATATTCCTGGTCAAATCCAATAATTTCGAAACATCAGTGCTTATACAGCTATCATTAAAATTATATTCGTTAACCTTTAAATAGAACTCAAATATTTTAGATCTTATATAACATAAAAATTCACTAAATAACTTTGTTTCCAGTCTTATTTTAATTAAATAAATAACACATATAAATACCCATACAAAGCATATATTACGTATGACTTTTGGTATATCAGAATTTTTACTAAATAATTTTTCATATATAAAAGACATTATAAATACTTTTACTAAGTAAAATAAACAGCATATAAGCAGATATGTGAAAAATACTGTTTTGTTTTGAGATATATAGTCTTTTATTATACAAATAATTTTCATTTTTTACAATTTTTACAATCTCTATATACTTTATTATAATATTTATAAAAATGAATTATAACTTGTATAATAAAATATAGTAAAATTATAATTATGGATAAGGATATGGAAAAAAATTTTTTTATGTCTGAAAAGGAATGTAAAGAAAGTTTTATAAAAACACAAACAAATCCTCGATACCCCTCTTTTCGTCAAATCCATTTTACAGCAGGAGATATCGAACAATTTTTTTCAAATAAAAATCCAACAAACGGTTCAAATCCAAACCCTGAGATTGATTTTAAAGATAATATCTGGAAAGACTTTTCAGTGGGCGAAAATATTACTTGGCAAAGCTACAATAATATTACAACAGAAGATGTCGATAACACGTTTCGATATCTCTTTGAAAAATTTAAAAAAGCAGTTTTCATTAAAATTAAAGACAATAAATTAGATGTATTTCTCCCTTTTAGCAAGTTTAATTATAAAAATGAATGGGGAAATCGTATAAAAGTAGACCCAAAATATAAAATGGATATCGTAGATTTTTTATTGTATGTTGGCCGTAAACAAGATCCAAAATATGAATCGATTACAAAAGATAAAATTAATCGATATACAGGTAATTGGTACGCAAATAATTGTCTTTTAAGATATGAGTTTCCTTTATCTGAAAATGACCGAGGTTTATCAAATTTTAAAGATATGTTAATTGAATTGTGCGCTACTCGTGTAGTACCAGATATTGAAATTTTCTTAAATAAACGAGATTTTCCTCTTATTAAAAAGGATTTTACAGAGCCATATGAAAATATTTTCGATAGCGAAAAACAAAAGCTTGTCAGTCATCGTTATGAGAAATATTGCCCAATTCTCTCTATGGTTACTACAGATAGAAATGCAGATATTCCTATTCCTACAGCGGAAGATTGGGCAAGAGTATCGCATCAAGAAGACGGAAAACTTTTTATTTCATCTACCAACGGGTCTTGCAAATCTTACCGAAATTCATTTGAGACTTCCTGGGAAAAGAAAAAAAACGTGGCCGTGTTTAGAGGAGGTTCAACAGGATGCGGTACCACTGTTTTATCAAACCCAAGATTAAAACTTGCCTATATGGGAAGCACTCCTGAAGGAAAAAAATATATCGATGCCGGTATAACATCTTGGAATCTAAGACCCAGAAAAATTATGGGGAATCCATATCTTCAAACTATTGAGAAAGAAACACTTCCATTTTGGAACAAAGAAAGCGATGGTTTGGTAAACTTTATGACACCTGAAGAGCAGTCTACTTATAAGTATATCATCAATGTAGATGGACACGTATCAGCATTTCGTCTGTCATTGGAGATGTCAATGGGATCAGTTGTTCTTCTAGTAGAAAGTAAATATCGTATGTGGTTCAAACGATATATGGAAGAAGGTAAACATTATATAAGTATAAAGTCAGATCTCTCAGATCTTTATGAAAAAATTGATTGGTGTCGCAAAAATGATGATAAATGTAAAATTATCGCTCAAAATGCAATGGAATTTTACAATACATATCTAACGAAAAAAGGTGTATTAGATTTTATGCAAAAATTATTTTTCTCCATTAAAAAGTCTACTGGAACCTATTTTTACAACACCCTTAAAGTTAATGATGTCATTTCCAATATTCAGGCTAAATATATCAAAAAAATACAAAATATGTATTATGACCCAAACTATGATCCTGATAGAGACTTAGATGATTACAAATACCTTACCTATCCATTTAAAAATAGAAATATTTACGCAATGGACGGTCTCCAATCTTTTATCCGTGAAAAAAAAGGTTTAGATCGAGCCTATTTCGATTCGATCGTTGTTCACCAAACAAGAAATACGACCATAACAAAACTCACAAAAATACCTCAATATGAGAATGAATTAAACATGCAATTTTCATATAAAGAATCGTTGTTAACAGATGAAACAATAAACGAGGGATTCATTGGATTTGAGCTAAATAAATTGTTATATCACATCCCAAATTTTAAATACACTTTTTATTATGGTGGTAAAAAACAAACAACGCTTTTATCAGAACACATCGATGGTATAACTCTACAAGATTACATAAAGCACGGTTGTACATTAGAAGAATTGTCTAGCATTTTTGTTATCTTATGTATGACTTTGGCTGTAGCACAAGAAAAATTAGGATTTGTACATTATGATTTATATCCCTGGAATATCCTAATCATTAAAACAAAAAAACAAAAATACATGTATCAATTCAAAGAATATGTTTTCAACATTGAAACAGACATTGTTCCTATAATCATAGACTATGGTAAATCTCATATTATTAAAGACGAAATTCATTACGGTACGATCGAACCTTTTAAAACAAGTACAATTCAAGATTGTTTTTCTATGATTGTAAGTAGTCTATTTGAATACACCCAAAAAAATGCAAGCCAAAATAAACAAACTCTTGATCAACTTCTTTATATTGCAAATTATTTTTCAGGAACAGAATTCCAAAAAAAAGAGATAAAATCTCAGTTTGAACTATCTCAGTTTTTATACGAACATAAAAAATACAACGAAATGATATATAGAGATAAATGCGACTTGGAAAAGAAAGATCCAGTAAGCCTTCTTTTCCATCTCCTAGAATCTGACATAAATTTCACTATAAACATAGAACAATTTCAATATCCAGAAAAAAATGTTTATCTCCATATGCATCAAAGTCCTTTATTTTATTATGATTTGATCACACAAAGAGATCCGTCGCAAGACATATTGAATTATCTAAATGATTTAAAAAAGACGTTTTTAGAAACAAAAGACGAGGCATCTAATGTACTTATCTTTACAGATATATGTAATAATATCCAGCTTGCAGTTAGCGGAACTGTGTTATTTATTAATCATAACAGCCATAACATATCATTATCTAAAGAATTATTGGCTGAATGTGAACTGTTATCCAAACTTCTGAATGATACATATCAAACAGATATTTCTAAAAAAAGAACCGTATTATCACTAGGTTATATAAATACAAATGAAACGTTTCATTTAGCAAAATACACTACCAATTCCTTCTCTATTCCAGAAAAAATTTTATCTATAATGCAAAGTTATTTTAACACTTCTATGAAAAATATAAACCTCTTATCTCTCAGAGAAATGTTTATATTTAATATTTTTTATGATCTTCCTTTTAAAATACCAAGAGAAATTGAATTTTCCAAAAAATATATTAAACTTGTGAATATTCAACCTATTGTTTTATCAAACTACAATGCCAACGTGAAAACGTTAAAAAAATTGGGCAAAAAAATATATAGAAATATGTTAGAAGAAATAGAAAAAGTTCCTAATCCTCCTAAAAAAATATTGTTGTCTATACAAAATATTCTAGATCTATGCTAAAGATTTATGATATCATAAATATCATAAATACATAAATTATCATAATACATAAATAATATCTTACTTTCTCGATCTTGATCGTCTCACCGATTTTTTACAAGAAGGATATTTCTTTTTTACCTGACTATACGAAACAGCAATTGCTTGCTGAGGTGATTTAAATCTTCCCTCTTTGTACTCATTCATGTTAATAGCAATTTTTTTAGACAAATATTTTTTGCATCTTTTGGTCGATCTCATTGGAGATCTAGATACTCTAGCTGATTTTTTGGGCATATCTTCTTTATTATCTTTTCTTTATTATATAAAATATATAAAAATGAAAAAATGATTTAAACTTAAAGTTGTAATAAATATATTAAGAGAAATATGCAGCACGACGAAAAAGAAATTATTTTAATCCAACAACCTCCTCTCGTTAACATAACATTATTCCTACATCAACTTAAAAGCATCGAGCAGATGGAAAAAATGGAAAACGATAAGGAAATTGAACTTCATCCTCATATTTATGTATCTACTAAAATCGGTGTATTAGCTGATCTTCCAGGATATGGTAAAAGCCTCTCCGTACTTGGTCTTATCGCGCAAACGCTAAATCTTCCGCGTATAGAAGAGAAAAAAACTTATATTCTTGAGAAGACAACTCATCATAATTATATTTCTTTAACAAAGACAGAGCAGCTTCAGACGACCAACGCATCTCTTATATTAGTCAACGTGTCTCTTTTATCTCAATGGATGTACGAACTTTCTAGAACATCATTACGTTATTTTGCGGTGCATAATAGATTTGATATTGAAAATATTGACCTTGAAAAATACGATGTTATACTTGTGTCAAACAACGTATATAACTTATTTTCCCAGGTATATCGTAAAAAATGCTGGAAACGATTTATCGTAGATGAACCTGCCAGTCTTAAAATCCATTCAATGGAAGAAACTTATGCTAAATTTTACTGGTTAATAACAGGAACTCCAAATGAACTTTATCTAGTTAATAAAAGACGTACAGGATTTTTAAACAACTTATTACCAGAAGATTTTGAACTCTTTAACTATATTATCCTTAAAAATGACGAACTATTTGTAAAAAGTAGCTATGAAATGCCAATAACCAAACACCTTTTCCATTCGTATTTAGGAAATATGTCTACCTTTTTTGAAGGTATTGTATCGGATTCTATCATTGAAATGATTCAAGCGGGAAATGTATCTGGAGTTTTTAACTCTCTTGTAGACGACAGCTTTCAAGCATCTACTATTATAGACGCTTTTCGTCTACGAAAAACTAAAAAAATTCAAGAATTGCAAAAAGAAGAAAAGACTCAAAATTCAGATAAAATACAAACAATCGAAAATCACTTAACATCTCTTAACGATAAATTATTTAAATATATTATTCAATATCCTTGTATGATATGCAAAAATCCTCACACCTTTCCAATGATTTTATCTTGTTGCCAAAATATTTTTTGCGGAAAATGTGTAGACTGTTTAGAATGCCCTATGTGTAATTCAACCGATTTTACAACTATTCCTATGGATGTGAAAAAGCTTGACGAATTTAAAGATCAGGTTGTTATTACCAATCAATATTCCACTAAAAACAAAATTGAAACCATTTTAGGTATTATCGATGACGCTGTAAACAAAAAAATATTAATTTTTAGCAATTACAATGAAACTTTTACTGTGCTTAAAAAATTTTTAGAAAAGAAAGAGCTGTCTTATCTAGAATTAAAAGGAACAAAGGAACAAAGAGATAATACAATTGATTCATATAAGACCGGAAATGTAAACATTTTACTATTAAACACCATTCATTCTGGAGCAGGTTTAAATCTTCAAGAAACAAGTGATATCATCCTTTATCATCGTATTTATGAATATCAAAAAATTCAGGTTATCGGAAGAGCTAACCGTATTGGACGAAAGATTCCGCTAAATGTTCATTACCTAGAATAAATGATATATTTATATAAGCGTATAACTTATATAAAAGGAAATAATAATATAGAAAAGTATAAATATGGAAGAGAAAGAAAAAAAGAAGGACGACATTAAATTTTTTAAATGTGAAACGGGATGCTGTAAATACTCTATTATTCCGTATCGTCAATATTATTATAGCAATAATATACACTCTATACAGTCAAAAATAAAAAAAGCGGGCAGTTTCATTTATAACCCAAAAACAAGTAAAATTTTATTAGTACAGTCAAGAGGACAACTATGGGGTCCTCCAAAAGGTACATTAAAATGCGATGAAAGTATAGTCAATTGCGCAATAAGAGAGGTTAAAGAAGAAACAGGTATAGACATCACAGAATCCCAGTTTCAAGGGGATATGCTAGTAAATTCAAAAGCACGTTATTATTTTACCGAACTGGATTTGGATGAAAAAGACGATAATTTCTTATTGCCGCAAGTAAATTCTTTAGACAAAGAGGCTAATGATGCTAACGGAATTGGATGGTTTAATGTCAATTGTTTAAATAAACTTATTTCAGACGGAAAAATTTTTATTAATCAACATTGCCGTATACTTATTAAAAAAATTTTTGACAAGGAAATTTTATATAACAATTTTTAGTACTCAATGGTGTGTCTGCTGTGTTTGTTATGTTTACCGCCAGAACTGTATAACATAAAGGCTATAAATAATAAAAATAAAATACAAAATCCTATAAAAAATAAAACTTTATTATCAAATCCCTTATCTTTTCTACAAGAAGACGGAGACGAAGAAGGAGAAGAAGAAGGAGAAGGAGAAGGAGAAGGAGATGAAGAAGACGAAGATTGAGACGGAGACAAAGAAGAAGATAAAGAAGATGAAGAAGATGAAGAAGATTGCTGAGTCATTATAATACTCATATTTGGATTTGTTATAACAAGGTTTCCGTCAGAATTTATAGCCCAAGTAGTATTTGGAACTGCATATATATTAGAAGAATCAAATGTAAAACTAATTGATACGCCAGGTTCAGACCATTGTCCTATATACTGACCAGATTGGTCTGTTGTATTGGTAAATGTAGCGTTTACTGTAGTTCCTCTACCTGAAGTATAATTACCAGACCAATAACCAAAAATACGACTATCAATAGGATCTTCAAAATTTTCAATCACTTTTTTAGTAGCTTTAGGTTCAGGTTTAGTTAAATAAGAAACAACCGTGTCAATTGTATCTTCTAACAATTTAACTTTACCCATTTTAGTTGGATAACCTTGCCATATCATTCCGCCTAAAACAATTACATATAAACCATCGCAATCAAACAAATTCTCTCTCTTATTGTAAATATCGCTTGATTTATCAATTATACCAAATGTTACCATACCATCGTATGCATTTATTCCTGTGCCCTCTATTTTTACCAAAAGCATTTTTCCGGGAGCCCGATTAAATAAATCAAGAACTTTCAATGTAGGTTTTATATATAAAGACGGTCTTATATCTGCAGGAAAATCTCCTGAATGAATAGGGTTCCATTTTAATATATCTATTTCTGTCATTTTTCTCCTTTATTTATTATAAAAGATATTTATATATTTACAATATTTATAATAATATTTAAAAAAAAATTAATCAATTAAATGAGCAGCGATATAGCATCAACATTAACAGAGCTAGAAAACATTGTAAATGAATTAAATATAAGAAAAATTGAAATGGATAAACTTAAAAAAAGAAAAACAAAACTAGAAGAAGATATTGCAAAATTTCTTAAAGAAAAAGATCAACCCGGTATAAAATACAAAGGTATCGCAGCGGTATTGGAAGACAAAACAAAACGATTGCCAAAGAAAAAGGCTCAAAAAACAGAAGACTGTATTAGTGTTCTCAAAGCTTATAACGTCCTTCAACCTGAAAAACTTTTAAAAGATATTATGGAGACAATGAAAGGAGATGAAGTTGAAACCGAAGTAGTGAAAATTAAAAATATTAAAGGTGCTAACTACTCTTATTCAAAGAAGTAAATTGATTATATATTTAATATATAATCTTTTTTCATTTAATAATTTAATAATTTAATATGCGCCATAAGGTTTTTCTTCTGTACTGTAAATATACAGTCCTGTATCCCCAAATCCCAAATAAGTATTCCATCCTAAATTTTTTAATTTCTCCTGAACAGTTTTTACCATACTATGAGTCTCTTCCATATTCTTTATATACTGACGATTAAATTTATCTAAATCATAAAAATCACTCTCTTTACCCTTCAACATAAAGTATCTTATTTCTCTTTCCATAATCATCATATGCTCTTCTCTTAGAAGATTTTTAAAACCGTCCTTATTTTTTACATCTAAACATTCATCTAATCCAGACATCTTCTTTATCTCTTCTTTATCTGTTATCCTTTATCTTTATATCTTTATTTTTTACCCTTAAGCATCTTTTCAAGATCCTGAATACGTTTATGCAATTCTTCTTTCTCTCGATCCCTCATTCTTTTTGGAGGAGATGGAAAATCATCGCTACTAGAATCATAGTCAGTCGAACTATCTTCCAACCGATCAATCATATGCTTCTTACCTAAATTTTGATAATATTTCAACTTGTTTGCACTATAATTTACTTTGTATATCTCTTTATTTTCTTTAGTTTTATTTCTCTCGTTTCTCTCATTTCTCTCGCTTCGCACATTTCTCTCATTTCTCTCGCATCGATCGTTTCGCACATTTCTATCATTTTTATCATTTTTATCTGTAAAACTCTTATATTTTACAGGAGTAAATTTCTTTTTAGGAGGAGTTTCTTGTTCACTTTCACTTTCACTTTCGCTTTCGCTCTCACTTTCGTTTTCACTTTCCTTTTCACTTTCGCTCTCATTGTCATTTTCGCTGTCGCTATCGTGTTCGCTCTTATCGTTGTCTCTATCAGTTTCGTCATTATCTTCGCTCTCTCTATCTGATTCTGATTCGCTTTGAAAAAAATCGTTTGCTAAAAAAGGTTTCTTTGAGCTGAAAAAATTATTTACATCTTCAACTCGTGTGTCCTTTACGGAAGAAGGTTTTTCCTTTACAGCAGAAGGCTTTTCCTTTACAGCAGAAGGCTTTTCCTTTACAGCAGAAGGCTTTTCCTTTACCGCAGAAGGCTTTTCTTTTACAGCAGAAGGCTTTTCCTTTACCGCAGAAGGCTTTTCCTTTAAGACATTAGACATCTGTTCTTTAACATTTTCTAGATCTTCTAAGTCGTCATCTTCATCATCTTCATCGTCATCTTGTTTTTTCCCTTTTCTTACGACAGTTTCCTTTTTATCTTCCTTTTTATCTTCCTTTTTATCGGCATCAATATACGTTCTCTGTGTTTGATAATTACCACCAAGATTTTCTATTAAAGACTGCAAATCGTTTTCGCGAGAAGGGTCTAACAACCATCCTTCAAAAACAATAGCACGTCTGGCACCGATAAGCTTAAACGCTTTTTCGTATTTTGAACGATTTCCAAAAATGTGTATTTTGCATTTTTTAGGATTTTTACTTGTAATAACATTGTATGTTATATCGCTCATTTTCTTTTGTTTCTTTGTAATAGTTAAAAATCTTTAAGTATGTTATATTCATAACAATTAAAATTGATTTGTATTTTTATAATTATATTTATATTATAACCAATAAGTTAAATTAAGAAATGAAAATTACACTTACAAATTTTAAGTGCTGGGAAAACAAATCATTTACATTGCCAGATAATGGTATATGTCTATTAAATGGAAAGTCTGGAAAAGGTAAGAGCTCTCTATTAAATGCAATCGTATACTGTATCACAGGAGACGGAGGACGATACGCTACCACATTTTCAAAAAAACACACAAAAGTCGCGATCGAAATAGACAATTTCAAAATTACACGTTCAAAAGGTCCTAGTAGCCTATTCGTCGAAGACAAACATACCAAAAAAATATATGAAAACGATGAAGCCCAAGCTTTTATTAACCGTATTTTTGGTTCAGAATTTTCGAATACAAGTTATATTGATCAGGAAAATGTCAACTCGTTTGTTTTTCTATCTCCTTCTGAAAAAATGGAATTTTTAGAAAAATTACTATTACACCAATACAATATTGATGACATTAAAACAAAAATTAAAGAAGATATGTCAAAAACTAAAAATTCTTATACATCTTTTGAAGCAAAAATATCAACTTTACAAGACATCATCAAGAAAATGGTATTTAAAGAAGAAAAGGATGTTTTCGTAGAGAAGATTAAGCTTTCCGAAGATAATTATGAAAAAACGATAAAAACTCTTAAAACGAATCTCGAAACATCTGAAAAAAATTTGAAAACGGTATCTCAGAAAATAAAAAAATACGAAGAAAAATACAGACTAAATAGGGAATCTCTAATGACCTATAATAATCTTAAAGAACTAAAAGAACAGTCAGAAAAAGAAATTTATGATATGTCAGAGATTGATAACACCCAATTATCCGTACTTGAGGAACGTAAACAAAAGTACCTAGATAACAAACAAATTTTTCAATTAAAAGAAAAATTATGTTATCTTCAACAAACGTATGACGATCTATCTAAAAAAAATAGAGAAGAAATTGAGGTAAATAAATCAATACTTTCAGACATATCTTTTACAGAAAACAAATACATTTCGTCTCTAAACGAATTTGAAAGACACCTTCTAAAAATTTATGAAATCGACGATAAAATGGGTAATGAAATTGACTATGATAAATTAATTGAAACCGAAAGAGAAAACTTAAAAAGTATGAAGGAAAACGAGCAATCCTTGCAACAAACTATTCACGATTTAGAAAAATGTTATACGTGTCCATCTTGTCATAAAACACTCCAAATAAACTCTCAAAAACTAATTGTATATGAAAGGAAAGAAATAAAAGAAAATATCGACGAATTAAAATCTAAATTGTCCTCAATCAAAAAGGATATCCAGA
>Ga0255156_1000501_pt1 | contig 11187 bp, 4 predicted proteins | sample Atl_Atlam_RepA_8_FD_186026 | JGI IMG/M metagenome (GOLD analysis project Ga0255156, IMG submission 186026) | Freshwater microbial communities from Altamaha River, Georgia, United States - Atl_Atlam_RepA_8h | ecosystem: Environmental > Aquatic > Freshwater > River | place: USA: Georgia | collected... | reverse complement strand
ATTTTTTGATTAACAATTTGCTCTAGGTTAGAGGGTTGATAGTTTGTATACCCATATGGATGTTTTTCAGAAAATTGGGGAAGATCTCTCTGAATTCTTACAATTCTTGTAGTTTCATCTACATTGCTGACAAGATGAGCCATAGTATCGATAAATCCGTCCCAATCATTTTCAACCCACGATTGATAGATACCTTTATCTAGCCATTCTCTTGTCAACGTGCCTTCCATTTTTAAGTGAGGATAAATTTTGATTTGATCGCATCTAAAATTGGCGGACAATATATCATCAATTGCCTCCAAATCGAGTTCTTTTGTCGAACCTGGAAGATCAAGCATCCACTGACCATGAACATGAAATCCGTTGTTTTTCAACATTTTAATTGCCTTAATCGACGTAGCGCTATTATGTCCTCGTTGTACAATCTTGAGAATGTCGTCGTTCGGAGATTGAAGACCTAACTCGACAATGGTTACTCCAAGTTGAAGAAGTTCTGTCATTGTCAAAAGAGAAATCTGGTCTGGACGCGTTTCGATAGAAAAAGATACAACACGGTGAGGTGCATTAGTATTTTCGTCTTGTTCCATCTTGAGAGATTTTTTTATTGATTTAGACGCAGATTTTTTACCAAAATCTTCTAAGTCTTCATCTTTGGTATCTTTAAAGTCTCCTTTTTCCTCGTCCATATATGGTTTTCTAATGGACGATAGAATAATATTATCAGGATCAAATTCCCCATGAACAGAATCGTATGCAATTTGAAGAAGAATCGGATCGGAAAGAATGAGATGAACAACATTTGCACAGTAATAGATATCACGACTAAATTCATATCGATAAAATGGAGGGTAAGAATGAAAAGTTCCTCCTAGATGACGCATAGCAAGTTTATCAATTGAAATTCCGTTTTTGTATTGACGGATTAGATGTTGTAAAAGATACTTGACAAAGTTGTTTTTATTTTGAAGAAGGTGAGAAAATACAGCTTGTCCTTCATTATAACTTTTTGCAATTTTTAGTTCATTTTCTTCCCCGTTTTCTCCCTTTTTATAAGAGGTAGGGCAAAAAGCGCATTGATAAGCACAGCTATCGAGTGCTTTTGATGGACACGACACACACGTTTCTCCGTTGGAGGGTTGAAAAAGGAGGCGTTCAACGCAAGGATTATAAGGAAACTCTTTGTGGTAAGTTCGATAGAGAATAATTAGATCTTTTTTTGAGGGTAATTTTTTAAATTTTTTGGAGCAATGAGTAATGATGTTTTGATAAATTAGATGTACTTTATTTTCATCGTCAAACATATAGGGTTCGATAAAGGCGTCGATGTGATGATAAATAAAAGAAAATATATCTTTCTTATCCTCTTTCTTATCCTCTTTCTTATCCTCCTTCTTTTCGTCCGCGCAGAGAAAGCAGTTTTTGAACATCTTTTAATATATTATATCTATTCTTTTTTGAATAGATAACACTATTAAAGAGAAAAACAATTTTATATTCTAAATTTAAATATATCTAAAATATAAAATATAAAAATAATCTAAAATATAAATGAAATCTGTAAGAAACAATCCAAATCATATATATATAGATGATCCTGAAAATAAATTATCTCCAGAGTACAAGGTAAGGATAAATATAGAGGGAGAAAATTCAGATAATATCGTATCTTATACATATGCTGGATTGGTTCCAAAAAATACTTTGGCTCGTCTAGATATTCTAAAATCTAATCCTCGACAAGCTGGTACGATTGCAAAAGAATATTTAAACGAGAAACAGAAAAAGGTATTTATATCTGGTTTATACTATTCTTTAAATTTTATGTCTCAGTCCCAAAAAAGACACTTGATTGAAACAGGAGATTCTAATTTGGTTTACAACACAGACAATGTTTTTTTAAGAGATATTGTTGGAAAGGTATATATGGATTTTAGACAATACATGAAAAATCAAATTAAAAAGGAAATAGTAGAAAACAAAAATACGTTAAAATTATTAACGGTTGTAAATGAAGTATATAAAAAATTATTAGATCTCATTGTATCTGGAAAAAGTAATTTAAAAAAATACGAAGATCGTCAACCTTTACTTATTGCTGAAGAACTAAAAATTGATTATGAAAGGGTTATGTTTACTGGACCAAGCGAAGAAGGTAAAAAGATAGCTATATCCGATTTATTATCACAATTAAAACCCTTTCTTGATCTTATTCCAGACGATGAAAAAGATTCTGTAGAAAATGTAGAAAATCCAGCCATAGAAAAAATAGAAAAAGCATTACAAACAAAAGATGTTCTAAGAAAAGTTCTAGAAAAAGCATCTGAAAGAAAAGCGTCTCGAAGAAAAGAAGTTCTTGAAAAAGCATTGAAGAGAAAAGCTTCTCGAAGACTTGAAAAAGTATCTGAAAGAAAAGCGTCTCGAAGACTGGAAGTTGAAGAAAAAAAAGAAAAAGAAGAGGTAGAAAAAGCGTTGAAAGCGTTGAAATCTGATAAAAAAGAAGTTCAAAACGAAGAACTGGCAAAAGTGGTACAACTAAAAGCATTTCAAAGAAAAGAAGCTCTAGAAAAAGAGTTGCAAAAAAAAATAAGAAAAATACAAACACATTACCGAAACATTGCCTACTTTTTAAGAAAAAAATATGGAAATGTTTATGAGGAAATTTCTTCTAAAAGATTTAAAAATTCTTTGGTTGATCTTCATATTGGGTCGATTGTAAAAAATGATCCACACGCGCGCGAAGAATTTTTAAGAAGAATTGGAATTGACGGTTTTGAAGAATTAAAAAATAGATTTGAGATACTGTATTTGACAGGAAATATGCCACATTTGCCAATGGATCTGGCTCCCGAACCCATCGGTTCTTTAGTCTATAATCCAATTGACAATAATTATACAGAGATAAAAAGAGTTATTGAGCCTGGATATAATGCCGACAAAATATTTAATGTGGAGATTGAGCCTATTTATATGGAGATTGAGAAAACTCGGCAATCGAAAATGGTTTATCTTACACCATTACATTACGCTTATGCAAGAATGATTGAAGAATTAAATATGATAGATAATTTCGGACATTTAGTCAAACATACAGATACTGTAGTACATTCTATCATTTCTCGTTATGTTGTGTTAGATGATTTGCCGCGTTTATATAAGTCTGTTTATAAAAATCATATTACTGCAACATTAAATAGTAGATTATTTAATTCTTTACGTCAAAAATTTAGCAACGAACCATTTCGTTCGTTTTTGCTTTTAACAAAACCTAAGATTCTTATCTATGATTCACCTGATCAATATTTAGGTATCGGAAAATTTACCAAAAATAATTTTACAGGAGAAAATCAAGTAGGTCAGATGATGATGAAAATCAGAAATGAAATAAAAGGTGATCCAATACCTGTTCAAGTTGAAGAAAAACGAGCAAAAGAAACAATGACTCAAATTTTGGATAGAGTATTTGAAGGACAGCGTACTGATAACTTAAAAGATTGGTTAATGAACCAGACAAAAGAAATGATGAATGTTGTTATCAACTTGAAGGTTTACTTGAGAGAAAAAGTCGGTGTAAATAATACAATGATTACTCCAGAAGAAATCGTTTTTGTTATTGAGAATATTTACTCGCTGTGTCATGTTTTGGAAAAAATTATTGACATTGAAATGTTCAAGAATATTATGAATGCGGGAATACCTACCGATTACGAAACAGAATTAAACTCTATATTGACTACACATAACTTCCGCATATCTCAATCTGGAATGAAGAAGTTATGGGGTTATATCCTTATCCTTATCTTATCTATTAAAAAAGACGGAGAACTTAGCATCAGAAATTTTGATACTGATATTCGACGTGTCGCTTCAAAGAAATTTAAAGATATCAAGTGTACAAGAGAAACCATATATGACGTGCATGATTTAGGAAAATTAGGATTTTCCAAGACAGAAATAGAAAAAAGAGAATATAAAAATTGTATTTATCAAGCATCTGTTTTGCTATTAGATAAGTTAAGAAACTTTTCTTATATTTTTTCGAAAGATTCTATTTTTACAGTGGAGAATATGGATATTGACCTTGTTTATAATATAATGAGTTATTATGCTGGAAAAGATTTACCGCCAATCGTCCTTTCAAAAAATTCTGATCATTTAACTATTTATAATAATCTTTCAAAGAAATTTAACATTTCTTTGGGCTCGGTAAAATATTTTTCCAATATGATCGAAACCCTTTCAAACCAACCAGAAGAGACAAAACAACGTGTTATCTATTTTGCTGAACAAGAAGAAGAAGACAAAGCAAAGAAAAAAGACAAGAAAAAAGAAGAAGCGAAAGAAAAGGAGAAGCAGAAAGAGGAAGAGAAGGAGAAACCTGTTCCTACTATCTTCAGACCCCCTGTTAAACGTTCAAAAGCAAAACAAACTGGTCCTAGACCCACAAAATATGCTCCAAAACCTCCGACCGATTCTCCTTATACAGAAGAAGAAGAAGGATACCAATCCCCCACTTATTACGATTACGTGGCTAGCCCAAAAGGATCTTGGTAAAAAGGGTTTAAAAATAAAAATATAAAGAAAAGATAAGGAAAAGATAAGATATGAAAACGGTATGCTTCTGGGATAATTCATTATCTGAAAGAGGCACAACAATCGCTTTATATGATTACGCTTATTACAATCAAAAAATACTTAACAATAAATCGATTGTATTGTTTGATTTAAATCGTCCTGATAACAATAGGCAAGTTTTTGAAAAATTTTCAAAACATCTCGAAGTCATTGGTGTATCGAGTTGGGAAGAGGTCGACCCAATTCTTTTAGAAAAAAAGTGTGATGTGTTTTATGTTATCAAATATGGTATTCCTAACCATCAAATAAGTAAAGTTGTTAAAACGGTTGTGCACTCTGTATTTGACTGTTCGGAAATTAATAAACATGGAGATGTTTACGCTGCTATTTCTCCTTGGGTAGAAGGGTATACAAAAAATATACAGGTTGTCCCTCATATGGTACATCTTCCTCAACATCCCCCTGAAGTTAATTTTAGAAAGATGTTAAACATACCAGAAGAAGCAATTGTATTTGGTCGGCACGGAGGTATAGAAAAATTTAATATTCCTTATGTACAAGAGACAATCAAAAAGGTTGTATCAGAGTTTCCAAACATTTATTTTCTCTTTGTCAACACTTACCCCTTTTTTCAATCTAAAAATATTATCTATCTCGATAAAATTATTGACCTAGATCACAAGTCTATCTTTATTAATACATGCGATGCGATGATTTGGGGTAGAGACGATGGTGAAACCTTTGGTTTATCCATTGCCGAATTTTCAATTCTAAATAAACCTGTTTTTGCAAACAAAGAAGGAAAGGACCAAGCATATATTCACCTTCTAGGAGAAAAAGCGGTTTGGTATAATAAAGATACATTGTATTCATTATTGACAACCTTTGATAAAGAGGAAGCAAAGGCGAAAGATTGGAACGCGTACAGAGAATATAGCCCTGAAAAGGTAATGGAAATCTTTAATAACGTATTTCTTTCATAAAAATTATAATTTATAGTATTATATACTATAAAATGGAAAATGTTAGTGTAGCCTATATATTTTCAGGACATTTAAGAACATTCAAAAATGAATGGTTTAATTTTAATGAAAATAGTGATATATATATATACCTATGATAAGTTAGGATATTGGAGTTGTAAAGATACGGTAAATATGGATACCGAAAATGTAACAGTTGATATGATACACGAAAAATTTGGTAAATACAATAAAAATATAAAACATATTGTGATTGAATCGGAAAATTCAAAACTTCCAATCATACACAAATACTGTGATTTAATGGAATCAAACAAAATATATTATACAAGGCCTTATAATTTTTTAAGTATGCATATGAAGAGGCTTTCTGCTTTGGAAACATTTTTTGAAGAAACGAATAAAAATCATAAAAAATATGATATTATTTATTTATTTAGACCGGATTATCCGTTTTATATGTATAATTCATTAAATTTAACAAATATTTCTAAAGGTACAATTTATATAGAGGGATACGAAAATTATCATAATAACCCAGATTGGTATAGCGATTTTTTCGTAATTGGAAATATGGATGAGCTGTTTAAATTAAAAAATGTTTATATAAAAAGTTTAGACGAATATGTGTCTGAATATAAAGGAAAATATGACCCCCATTCTTACTTTAAATTTTTAATTGCAAAATATTTTAAATGCGAATTTATTAATTGCGGAGGCAATCAAATTTTAATGAACACTCCTAATGGATATTGTAAAACTTAAATTGTAAAACTTAAATTGTAAAACTTAAAGAGGCAGAAGAGAAAAGTATTTGTATTCTATAGAATACAAATATATAGAATTACACTTCTTTTACACTTCTTTTACACAAATCGATATTGTTTAGACATATACCCACACGCCACAAATGTCTTAACACTTGTATCCAAAAAATCAGCCTCATATTTTAACTCTTCATTTTTCTCGTATTTCAATTCCGTCAACATTTCTTGAACATTTTTACCAAGCATCTCTTCCACATTGACAAAATTAACGGTATCCAAAAAAGAAAGATCAGACCCTGGTTCGGAAACAACATAAACTTTTTCATCTCGATACTGCGAACTCAACAAAAACTCCATAACTTTTTCTTTTATATCACCCTTTTCCTCCTTTGCGCACAATTTTTCAAGCTTTGTCATATCCTTATATTCGGAGGAAGACGAGGATGAGGAAGAAGAAATATATCCGTTGCAAATAAGATCCATTTTTGTAGGAGACATAAATTGGTAAAGAGTATACTGACACTTTGACACTGACAAAAACAAACTGTTTGTTACTTTTAACTCGCTAGCCCTAGCTCTTGATGATTTAGTATTTTTCGAAAGGTAGCAATTCAAATTCCATGTTAAAATATCATCAATTACCAACTCCCTAAGATGCATAATCTTTTTCATATCAAAATAATACGATCTTTTCTCGTTTCGAAAAGGGTTCAACAACACCAAGCGACACCTTGTTTTGCCCAACATCAATCCATACATTATCGCCTGAATTAACGCGTCATCTTTCCAATCCACATTTGTCGACGCTTTAATCTCCCAAATTGTGATGTCTTCATTCTTTTTTTCTTCCTTTTTTTCATCATCCTCCCCCTTGATATCGCATATCATCGCATCGCATATTCCTGTAATCCACGGCATACGCATATTAGATTGAATCTTGATTTTAGTGTTGGCAGACTCTTCGGGGCGAATAGAAATAGCTTTTGGACGAAGTGTTTTCCAGTATGTTTTCAAATATTCTACCGTACGTTCCGAAAGCTCCACAAACAATTTGTTGTACATTGCCACATGAATTTGAGAATAGTAATATATTCCCTTAAATTGAGTTGTCTCATCGCATTTATTTTTTTTAATGTAATCGGTATAGGTTTTTAACTTGCTCTCAATTTTTTTGAAACAATGAGTATACATCGGGTGATTTCTCAATTTTTCAATATCATCCAAAACCGGCCAACGCATCGTCCAAGAACTTGTTATCAAATTTTCGATAAGAATACCCACAAAACCTCTCTCTTCTTCCGTATCAATTTTCGGCGCGGCAATTGACTGATCAAATACTTTACTTGATTCATATGTTTTAACATACTCTCTAAGCTTGATTCGTGTATCGTATTTGATCATATTTTGTTTAATGATCTCTGTCACGCAATGCTCAATATGCATATAATCTCCAAATGAAAGTTCGTTCATCGTCTTTCCATCTCTTATTTTATCTTTATTTGGTTTAGGACAATCAAAATAATAATCCAATGTACGACTAAATTTATCCTCATAAGCAGGAACGTAAAATAACACCTTCTTTTTAGCACGAGTCATACCCACCGTGATAAGATTAATCACTAGATCATTTGAAAAATTCATAAATGCTCGTTCAAGAGGAAAGGTTGAAACCACAAAAATATAGTCTCTTTCTAAACCTTTTGATGAGTTTACGGTGGATAGAAAAAGTTTATCGTGGTCCATCTTTTTGTGATTTTTATTGACATCATATCCCTTTCCGCAAATGTATCTTCTAATTCTTGCTAAATCGCCCATTGCTCCTTTCACGGTAATCGCCGAAGAAAAGGTAAGAATCATCGATTTTTCAGGAGGATATGTTTCCAGAAACGTGTCAATTTTTTTAAAAATATCTGAATAATTGTAAAACCGATGCCACTCTACTTTTGTCTCATCGGTTGATTGATGATTGCTTGAACGCCATTGAGAAATTTCCTCTTGAAACTCAGGATAATAATTTATTAATGACTGTTTAACACTTTTCAAGATTGGGTCAGGAACACGGGGCGTTTCCTTCATATAATATCTTGAAAATTCGCTTTTTTTATCTTCGTATTCTTCCTTATCCCCCTTCTCTTCCCCTTTCTCGTCATCTTCGTTGTGTAAAAGATACCATAAAAGACTCTCTCTAGGTTCTTTTTGGATGGATTGAAAAACATCTCCTACAAAGATAAATCGGGCACTCGGGAAAAATGTTTGAAAAAAGATAAATGTTTGGTGTTCAAGGTCTTGACACTCATCAATAAAAATAAAAGAAGGAGAGATCGAAAGATCCTTTTTCTCTTTTTCCCCGCTTGCAATTTCTTTGCATATTTTGTAGACAAACTTTCTTTTTCCCTCGTAATTTGGCAAGTCAAGATAAGGATAATTATATATTTTACAAATCTCATATACAATTGAATCAAACGTTCTGACCTCTGTTTTAATTGAGCCAAATGCTCTCAGTTTCTGCTTAAGTTCGTTTCGAATACAAACATTAAAAGAGATAAACATTGCTTGATCTGATGTATACAATTTGCTAATCATGGAATGAATATGAATTCCCATAAGTAAAGTCGTTTTTCCGCTTCCAAAAACAGCATTTAACACGTAATACTTGTATTCTTGTCTAAGAAAGGAATCAATCATATGTTTTTGATCATCGCGCCAAGTAAAATTGATGTTATCTCTAAAAATTTGAATTCTCTCTATGTATTTACTTTTTACTGGGAAAGAATGGGTCAAACCCATATCATTCAAAAAATCACGAAGCACTCGTATCGGTTTTGAATCGGAGGGAATCAACGACGCGATATCGCTCGACGAAATGTCCGAATCGAGCGGAGCTCGCTTTTCCAAAGGAAAAGAAGCGATATTCTGGATAATTTGAGACATTAATTGAAGAGAATTATTAAATTATAATTTAATAATTCGATTTTATTTATTATAAACTAAAGAAGATGCCTGTTAAAAAACTTGACAAAAAAAACAAAAAAACAAACAAAAAAACAAACAAAAAGTCGAGAGTATACTATTTCGGTCAGGGTCAAATTTACACCGAAGATGACTGTAAACGTTCTATTCACCAAGCCTCTTGTGATAAGGAAGAATTGGAACAGCTTTTTCTAAAATGTGAGAAATATGGATACGAAATGATAGATAAAAAAACGCTAGAATGTGATCAGTATTGTGATAACGTATTTCAAAATATTGATCATTTTTCTTGTGATCCATTAATACTCAACGAGTTAGTGGAAAAGTGTTATCAACACAAAGGATTTTCTGATCTCATTAACGCAAAAATGGGAAATTGTGCAAAAGAAAGAGAAAGACAACAAGAAGAAAGACATGAAGAAAAGCAAGAAAAAATCAACGAAGATATAACATTGGATGTAGTCTATGTACGTCATATGTATTCTTGTGCAAACTACTCCAAAAAAGAGTTAGGTGAATGGACATATTCATTTATAAGAGACCCTTCTCTTCATTGTACAGGAATTAAACAGGCAGAACTCTTGGGACAAGACTTTGCGCGCTTGGGTATAACATTTGATCTTATGGGTTCATCTCAACTTTTTAGAGCTATACAAACTGGATTGATTATAAGAGATCAAATTGATAATGGTCATAGTATACCTTTCATGGTAGTACCTCATATCAATGAGACAACTCTTAGTTGGTTTTCTACAGAACATATGCCTGACAATACTCCTCAAAAATTTAAAAAATTATCAGAAAATCAGCCATTATTAGATCATTACAATATGCAAATTAATACATCTTATGACACAAGTGATAAAAGCGATTTTATTAAATACGAAAATAATGTCTTACCTGATATTGTTAAAAAATTGTATGACAAATCTCCTAAAAACCATTATACAATTATGATTGTTTCTCACTCAGGTCTTCTCAAGAAATATTTTAATATACCTGAACTAGATAATGGTCAAATGTTGATGAAACGATACACATTTTTTCTTCCTGACAAGGCAAAAACGGTATTTAAATTAAAAACGCAAGAAAAATTAAATCTTCCTCAACACTTATATAATACAACTCCTTACCAAAATTACGAATTTTATGTAGATAAATGTACAATTTGCGAGGATATTAAAATATATGATAGCGCGCTTTCTTTAGGAGAGGATATTGATACTCGTATGTTATTTCAAGATTTTTTAAACATTAAATATATCGATAACGATAAGGAAAGAATGTCTTTAACTTACGCAATACCTTCAATTGAAGTTGAAACAATTCCTCAATATCATAATAAAGTTAATGTTATATGGACAACTTCTGGTCAGGCTTGCGAATCATCTTTTTTTAATAAAATTTCTGACCCGGATTTAAGTTGTGCAGGAATTAAACAAGTGCAAAGCTTGGCTGAACAAATAAAAAATTCGCCTCAATTAAATTTACCAAAAGACGAGTTTTTCATCATTTCCTTATCAAAAAAATCAAAAAATATAGAGACTGCTTTCATACTAAGACAAAATATACCTATTAATATTCCCTACAACCCAGTTTATGTATTTCCATTTAGACACGTTGATGAATTTGGTAAGAGTTCAAGTTATCGTGTTGATGAAGATGAACATCAACAAATAAAAAAATCGGATAAGATCGTATTTCAAGAAGAATTTGAATTTCAGGAAAATTCAGAGAAAAGATATCTACAGTCAAAGTTGCACAAAGAAAAGGAAAACAAGTATGTTATTGACGAAATTGAAAGATTATTTGTTGTATACGCTTTAAGACAAGGTATTAAAAATATAATTTTTGTTATCGACACAGAAATTATGAAGGGTTTATTTAAAAAAGAT
>Ga0255156_1000492_pt1 | contig 11251 bp, 12 predicted proteins | sample Atl_Atlam_RepA_8_FD_186026 | JGI IMG/M metagenome (GOLD analysis project Ga0255156, IMG submission 186026) | Freshwater microbial communities from Altamaha River, Georgia, United States - Atl_Atlam_RepA_8h | ecosystem: Environmental > Aquatic > Freshwater > River | place: USA: Georgia... | reverse complement strand
AGAGGAGATATGGACTGATAAAAATGGAAAAGTAGACGATGAGAAGTTTCACCATTTTTCAGAAAAACCGATGGAGATTACTTTATTAGGAGTAGATAACACAAAATTTAGAAATGTGTTGTCTTCAATTACAAGTTAAAAAAAGTTAAAAAGTATTAAACTATTATAACGATTTCGTTATAATATTATTCTCTCTTATTCTCCCTTATTTTCCTTTATACTGTTCCATTTTACTTTTAAGGTCGTCAAAAAATAATTTGCTGTTATGATGGATTGTTTTATACACTTGTCCGTTATGATCTTGTGATAAGCTAGACAAAATATGGATAATTTCTTCCCGATGTTTCAAAAAATAGTCTTTGACAATATCCCCAAAAGGGCTGTCCTGACGATTTTCTTTAAAAAAAAGATACATATCAAGAATACTTTTAAGGCTATAATAAGATGAGTAAACCGCATAATTTTTTGATTGTTGATTTTGAAATGATGGTTCATGTGCTAGAGGATTATTATCCAATAATGCTTTAATAGTAATGATAAGTTTTTCAATGGTAAGTAAAGGAGACCATTCATTTTTACCCCAAGTATTCAAGATAGATAGACATACTTTTCCATCTTGGTATAAATTTGGATGCATTCTTCCACCTACTACTCCTCCTGTTAAAAATATAACCTTTGGAGGGCTAAATGGGTAATCATCAGGTATGGTTATGTCAAACGCAAAAACTCCGTGGTAAAAAGCAGAATCGGGTGGTCCAAAAAATAACACGCTAATTTTCTTGATGTTATCATCAGAGATGTCGATGAACATTTCATCAGACATTTTAAGAATAGAAATTTCTTTCAAGAGTCTAGACATTATTATTTTTTATTTTGTTTATTTTCAAACAATAATTATACAGTTTCATTTTTATTTCTCTGCAAGTTCAATAATATGATCTAATGGTTTTCCTCGAAATGTGTATTCTATTTTTTTATAAAAAGGCGGAGGACACATCTCATCTACACCTACTACTTTAAGTATGTCGTCTGTATAAAATTCATATATATTCATCTTATTGTCTCTAAGTAATACTTCAGGTAAATTGCACCCTTTTATTAAACTCATTGGTTCATATTTAAAACCAGGGTCAGATTTAAAGTCTTCGTAAAAAATATCTTTTCCAATCGCGTAAGCAAGCTGATAAGTAGATATTTCATCTGCTAATTTGTGGTCAAAGTATATTGGCCATAAATCACCCCATTTTTTAAATTCGATTGTGGATTCGCAAAATAATATTTTTTCTTCTTGTAAAATTTCTCTCTCGATTCTCTCCTTTGCTTCTTTAGAAATGTAAGGTATCGCGAATAATATATGGTGAGGAGTTTTTACAGAAAAATGAGAAATAATCTGAGTTCCCGAATAAGAACAATCATCTGGTATGATGATTAGCGTTTTTTCTTTGAGAATTGAAGCTCCTTCTATTTTATAACAAACGTGTGTGATTACATCATTCAAATAATGAAACATATAGAGAGATATCCAAAAATTTGATTTTTTTATCATATTAGGAATCAAAAGTACGATATTTTTATAAACATCTTTAATAGACCTTATTTCTGCGCATAATTTGCATAATGTTTCAGTAAATTGAGAAAAATTTATATGAGTTGTATTTGCTCTAAACATCGAGGCTTTTGGTTTATATTTTTCTGAATGGTTATTAATCCATTTCAAAAAATTTTCTTCATCGATTGGATACGTGTTTACTTTTTGGTCAATAATATTTTTTTCATTTTCCTTTACAAATTCGCGAACATAATTTATTGACAACATTTATATTTATAAATATAAATAAATGTCATCTTCATCTTCTTCATCTAGCTCGTCTAGATTAATACATAGACCTATTGTAAGAGGTCATCACACAGGAAAACCTCACTATAAAGATGAAGATGCTTGTTTCCCAGATTTAAAATATTTAGCCCTTTTCATCACAGATGTTATGAGAGAAGGAGGAACACCCGAAGAAATAAAAGAAAATAAAGATCATATTTTGGAAGTTTTACGAAATTGTTTGAACAGACGATTAGAAGATATGCGTAATAAAGTAATCCACAAAACAGATATCAAATCAGAAAAACATCACCAAGTAATTCAAAATGTATTTGATGTTTATTATCACCTTAATAATCACTACAATTGGTTTAGACGAAAAATAATTAATCATAATGGAATCATATATTTTGAACTAAATCCTCATAAAAGGGCTTATGAGACGACAACACCTTCTTATTCTTTTATGTTTAATTTTGACGGATTACCTCAAGTAATACCTTTTACAAAGTTGGATAAAGCAATATTATTTAATTTACATTACAACGAAAGATATGATTCTGACCACAACAAACGATCTATAAAACCATCTTACGTACTACAAGAAAACCCATTTTTATCAATTATACGCGAAGAAGAAGCATTGTTTGCTGAAGCCAGACAAAGAGCCCTTGAAGCAATGCAAAGAATGCAACAAGCCAAACACGCAAAACAAGCCAGACAAGCTGAAGAAGCTAGACTCGCTGAAGAAGCCAGACAAGCTGAAGAAGCTAGACAAGCTGAAGAAGCTAGACTCGCTGAAGAAGCCAGACAAGCTGAAGAAGCCAGACAAGCTGAAGAAGCCAGACAAGCTGAAGAAATACAGAGAGTTCTTCAGTCTCCTTCGACTCATGCAGAAAACAGACAAGCAAGAGAGTTTCTTGAGTCTGTGAACGAAGAAGCTTCGCGAATTTTAAGACGTGATATGAGACGTGATATGATGATAGGATTACGTAAAAAACGCTCTATAAAAAAGAGTAAAAAACGTTCCATAAAAAATAGTAAAAAACGTTGTTCCATAAAAAAGAGTAAAAAACGCTCTGTAACGAAAAGTAAAAAATCTCTAAGAAAGAAACGTTCCTAGTTTTTCCTTTCTTATTCTTATCCTTTTACCTTAATATAAGATAAAGTACAAGAGGGAATTGAAAGAGTATAAATATTGATAAAAGTTTTGTATAAGATATTTTTTTTCTAGGTCTTCTTTGTATATCCTTTATATCTTTTGTACATACACAATCAGGTTTAAAGTATATTAAAAAAAATATCGTAATAAGAGGATATAGTATGAGAAATAAGTAAAAATAATTATTTAAATTTTTCAGACTTTTCCCGTCTATACCCAATTTACTTTTTATTATCGAAAAATGATGATATGTATCTTGAATAGTAGGAGAAGACATCTCTTATCTCTTATCTCTTTATTATATAATATAATTATATAATATAATCTCTTTCTAAGGAAAAACGACAAGCGAATATGTTTTATCATTTTCTGTGTCAAGTACTTGCATTTTATCCATAAAAATAATAAGACAATTACAATCACATTTACGAAGAAGATATACCGTATTAAATTTTTGAGATACATGTGAAATATACTCATTTTCAAATTCAGTAAAACGCACCGTTTTATTATCTTCTTTAACAAAACCTAAACTATTCATATCCTTATCCCCTTTTTATATTCTTTATTCCCTTTATATGTCTTTTCCCATCAACTCATTGTAGATTGTTCGAAGCATTGGCTCATCCTCATCAATAGATTTTTCTAACAAGGCAATAAAATTCTCTACCTCCTTTTCACTTTTATCATCGGCGTCTTTTTTAAGATTAAGATGTTTGACCAATTGAATTTTTACTCCTTTTTCTATCATTTCCCGGTATTCCTTTGTCTCCTTAAAAAGTTTAAATTCTTCGGTACTAGCCTCAAATTTTAATTTAATTTTAATATCTGGTGTTTCCTTCAACATTTTCAAAATTTTCTTTGTATCCTTTGAAATATCTTGAGGAGTGACCTTGAAAATATGTTTTCTAGGAACATTAATGGGTACATCCTCTATTTCAACTTCTTTTCCATCATCTTTCCCATCCTCCCATTTTACCATACACAATACTCTTTGTTCTTGATCTCCAAAAGAGTGTTGAAGAGGAGCCCCTGGATAATAAATATTAGAACCTACCCACTGTCTATCGTGAATATGACCAGAAACTACATAAGGATAACTTTCGTCCCAGTCGTCTCCATCGACTGAAACAATTGCTCCCATTTTACACCCTTTAAATTCTTGATGAGCAAAAATGACCTTCTTACGTTGCCATACCTTACCCTTGCATTCCCCTTTCTCGTCTTCCGACTCTAATGCTTCGATAAAACGCTTGGGATAAACATAAGGAACAAGCATATAATCATCGTAAGAAAAAACCTTATCTACGATTTGAACATTGTCCCATTTTTTCAACGCGTTCATCCAATGATTTTGTGTAAGAAATTGATTATTATTTTCGTAATCGTGGTTTCCCACCAAAATATAAGTGAAGGCAAGTTTTGAAAGCTCTCTGACAAATTCTAATGCCTTGTTTAAAGACGATGTATAAACCTTTTCATGATAATGCATTACATCCCCTGCGACGACAATATATTCCGGACTATGGAGTCCGAACGCTCGTCTAATCTCGATTAACAAAATATCAATCTCATCGCTATTGTCGCTTTTAATATGAGGATCTCCGATAAATAAAAATTTCATTTTTTACCTATATTATCTTTCTATCTTTCTTTCTTCTTATTTTTCTCTCTCCTCTTATATATTCATTTCATTTTTATTTAATATTTATATCTCTTGATCTCTCCTTGATTTCTCAAGAAGCTTTGATATAATTTTATCCATATTTTTCAGGTCATATTCTCGCTTGTCATTTTTGTTTCTATAAAAAACAATATTTTCGTTATAAGGTAGGTTTGTCACAAACAATCCTTTTTTAATTTTGTAGATTTCAATACTGGGATAATTGTCTCTAATAAAAAGGCCGATAGCTACATCGTCTATTACTTTTCTATCCATTTTTTTACCGCTATATAGGATATCTTTCATCATTCTATCAAAAAGAATTTTTGAAAAAATAATGGCAGTTCCCTGTGGATACTCTAAACCAAAATGTTGGTAATCGATAATACCGCAAGGTATATCAATATGATCTACTTTATATATATCTCCTCCTCCAAAATCAATGGGATGTCCTAAAAGATGATGCCTTAACATATCCATATTAACAATTGTACTTACATTTGATCGAACAATGTAATCGTATTCATAGTTTAGATTTAGATAACAAAATTCAAAGGCCTTAACAGTCTTATCTAGTATACCAGGAAGATATGTTTCTTTACCTTTTATATAAAGGATATCATCACGTAAAAGAAAGTCTTCCTCGATTGTCTCATAAAAAGTATAATATATAGTTTTCACATTTTCTAGAGATTTATAGTACTTTCTGGTTATCTCGTACATTTGACGATAATGACTATCCGGGTTAAATAAAACAAGATGCAAAATTTTTATTTTATTAGATATCGTTTTGTTCACAGGGTTATCGTTATAAAATTCTTTTATTTTTTGACTAAAGTATATAAAGTATATAAAGGATATAAGCGATATAAGGGATATAACGATTAATAAAAATATAATAAATTTCATACTTATCTTTCTTTTTTCTTCCTTTTATCTTTACTTATTTAAATTTATACTATTTTTTATCATATCTTTCATCTCTTTCGTCATCGCTTTCATCATCTTCTGGAAAAAGTTCTTTCTCTAATAAAGATTCCATTTTATTGTGTAATTGGAGAGCCGTAGTAAAATTAAAACCAGCTAATGTACCGTGTTGAAGAATATAATTTTGTTCAATAAATTGTTTTTGACAGATTTTATATTCAGCATAATACTGTTGCATGCAAGGAAGTTCAGAACGATTAGGAATTCTGATATATCTAATTTCTTCGGAAAAATGAACGTGAAATTGGTAATTATTTTTCTTCATTATTCTTTCTTTTATTCTTTATTTTATGATATTTTTATCATAAATACCAATTTTATGAGATAGATTTAAAGATTGGATACAAAGAATAAAGAATATATAAAAATATAAAGAAATATGTCTGAAATAGAGGATAACAAAGCCTCTCCGAAGGAAGCTTCTCCGAAAAAACTCGATTTAACAGTATATTCTGACTTTAAGGTAAAAACCCTTCTTGAAAAATGTTTTATTCCACCCTTCCAGAGATTAGAAGATGAAGAGCACGTGTGTAAATTACAAAATTCTTTTTTACGATATTACTCTGTGCATTCTCAGCTTACAATTGTAGGAATCATTTCACTTTCTACTAGAGGTCAACAGGCTGATTTGAAATACACTATTTTGGATGGTCAACATCGGACGAATGCTTTAAAGCGTCTTTCTCTACTTATCCCAGAGATTCTTGAGAAGACAGTGCGGGTGGATTTATATACAGTTCAGGACGAAAAGGAGGAGTTAGATATTTATCATTTAATTAATTCATCAAAGAAAGTTGAACTTTATAACGGAAATGTAGCGCCTTATGTAATACCCCGTATTCAAAAATATTTTCGAGAAAGGTTTCCAAAGCATATCAAGACAACCGAAAAACCTCAGAAAATCAATATCAACTTAGAACATCTTGCCAAACGAATCGAGGGTTATTCGGTGTTGACACGTTTTGACATTACGCCAGATAATGTGGATGAGTTTATTTGCTTAATTCAAAAGTTAAATGAGTTTTATTCACAGAAAACAGATAAAGAGTTGAGGGATTATGGTCATAAAGAGACATTGATTAAAGAGGCACGTGATAGCGGATTTTACCTTGGTCTTTACAGAAAGTATGAGTGGTTAGATCATTTAAATCATTTGAATCATTTGAATCATTTGAATATATCTTCTTATCAGAACCACAGTGTTTCTGATGTTTATACAAAACAGATTCGAAAGAAAATTCCTTCGGCATTGCGTAAAAAGGTCTGGTCTAAATATTATCAGCGATTGACAGGAGAGTGTATTTGTTGCGGAAGAGAAATTCAGTTTGACGACTTTGATTGTGGTCATATAGTGTCAGTCAAGGATGGAGGACAAAATGTAGTTGAAAATTTAGAGCCAGTGTGCAGGCCATGTAATTTGGATATGGGATCAATGAATATGGAGATTTATAAAAGGTTGTTTGTAGAAGGGTAAAGAAATAAAATTAGATTATTTTATATTTCAAATATAAAATGTCAACCTATATCGTTTACTCTCTGAATACAAACAATAATCAATTGGATATAATAAGTATAGAAAACGATGAGCAAATAGCGAAAAATATTCAAAATAATCACTCTTTTAATCTCTTATGTGATTTAAATAAAAATAAAAGTTCGTATAAACTTGAAATTAAACACAATATTATTCAAATTATAGAAATTAATATTGATATTAAAAATGGATGGATATCAAATACGATTACAGAAAATAAACAAGCCATTTATGAGATCGGTGTGATTACCTATTTCAAAAAAGAAAAATTGTCTCTGTATATTAACGACTCTTATATTTCTTCTTTACCGTCATTACCTTCATTACCATCGATACCATCATTGCCATCACTACCTTCTATTCCAAATATTCCAAAAGTTCCAAGTTCTGTTTTTATGCCCATTTCTCCGGTTAACATCTGCAACAACCATATAAATGTTAACAATAGCAATAGCAATCCCGTTATTCATCCTCCTGTTATTCCTCCCGTTAATGCCAACAATCCCAAAAAGAAAGAACAACCTAAACCAAATTTAAATATGTTATTGTTGGAAGAATTAAAAAAGAAATGTAAAAGATTAGAAGATTAAAAATGTCAAATATAATACTAATTTAAATCCAAGAACATAAATAAAAGAAAATAAAAGGTTAAGAAATGTCAAGATACTCTGACAGTTTTTTTGATGTGAATGCTGAAAATGGTTTTTTACCAGTGAAAGATCCCCTGAGACGTTTATCTGATGATTTCAAAGAGTTGCAGCAATTGATCGATGATCTTCCCTCTGTTGTGATTGTTCCAAACGAGATTGAAAAGAGGGTCGTAGATATTCCAAACTATATTGATGCGGTAAAAAATGTGGATGATGTTTTTATTTTACAAGCGCTGTTTCGTGCTTACACATTTATTACATCCTCTTATACCTTGGAATTGTCTTACCAAACGTTTGTAAAGACAGGTGAGTACGGAAAAGCACGAAGGGTTCTTCCTAGAAATATTTCTGTGCCTCTTGTGTATGTTAGCGAAAGATTAAATGTTTATCCTTGGCTGGATTATCATTATGCTTATTCTTTGGGAAACTATGTTAAACGAGACAATAATGGTTCACTTGATTGGAAAAACTTAGATATGGCATGTAAATTTATAGGATCGGACGACGAAATTGGGTTTATTATGCTTCACGTTTATATAAATGAATTGTCAGGACAGTTAGTGAAAGGTGTTTTAAATTGTGATTTGAAGAGCGTGGGAGAGATTATGACTCGGATTAACTCTCGACGAAAAGAAATGTGGACGGCTTCTCGTCATTCACGATATAACGATTTTCGAATTTTTATTATGGGTATTAAGGGAAATACAGATATTTTTGGTGATGGATTGGTGTACGAAGACTGTTTTGATAATGTACCTCAACAATTTAGAGGTCAAACAGGAGCTCAGGATAATATTATTCCTATGATTGATATTTTTAGCGGTATTATAGATTATTACCCAGATAATCAGTTAACAGAGTATCTTATGGATTTGCGGACATATCGACCTGTATGCGTTCAAAATTTCTTATCGGATTTGGTATCGAAGAGTAAGGAAAACAGTCTTTTTAAAAAGTTGAAAAATGACAACGATGTAGAGGGGTTGATTGATCTATTGAAAATCGTGGATGAAGTATATTATTTTAGAAACGGTCATTGGCAGTTTGTTCAAAAATATATCATGGAAAACACAAAATATCCTAAGGCTACCGGCGGAACGCCTATAACTTCTTGGTTGGTAAATCAGATTGAAGCGGTGTTGAAATACGAAAACGATATTATTTCAGAGATTTTAAAATTAAATGTAGATGAAGATAAAGATAGTAAAGATAATCATTCTTTAATAAAAACTTATCAAAGCAAGGTAGAATTGCTTCAGAGACAAGTGGAAGAAATGTCAAAAAACCATATCGACGTTCAACTTATTTATTTGAAAAATAAAGAACTTGGCTTGGAGGATGAAAAATAAGATTATAATATATTTTGATATATATTATAAAAATACATAAAAATACATGCAATCTTTACTTGATAAACAAATAAAATCTATAAAAAAATATACAGGAATATATTACGCACAATTTAATAAAAGCCTTAGAGAAAATGCTGTGCCTCCGAATACTGAAGATCTTATAGTATATGTTAATTTATGGAATTTTCTTAACAAGAATAGAATAACCGAACCTACTACAGTTTATAGAGGAATAAGAATATCTGATGATAACAAACAGACATTTGATGAATCTTTACATAGATTGAACACATCTTATACATCAACAAGTCTATCAAAAGATATGGCAAATGGTTTCAAATGGGTGAATAAATGCTGCGTTCTTAATATAAATTTACCAGTTGGAGCAAGAGCTTTTGATGTTACTAAATATTCGGAATACAAAGAGCAAGAAGTTTTACTAGCACCTGGATTTATAAAAGCAACAGGAGACCCTGTTAATGGAGTTTATGAATGCGAATACACAAATTTTGATAGAAATTTTATCATAGATAATATATATCCTCATACAATTCAGGAAGAAAATTGTCAAGATTGTATGACAAAAGGAATTATCAGACGTTCGGTCATTTTTTCTGATGGAGAAAATTATTGTAAAGATTGTTTTGATAATTATTGCATACAAGTAAATTACAATTTTATGTATAGTTATGATAAAGAAAATGTTAGAAATGAAACCACTGAAAATCCGTCATTTTCTTTTAGAAGTCGTAAATTAAAAACTATTCGCGCCAGCGTAAACCATAAAAACCGTAAATCACTTAGTAAAACAACCCGTAAATCGCGTATCAAAACAACCCGTAAATCACTTAGTAAAACAACCCGTAAATCGCGTATCAAAACAACCCGTAATAAATAGAGAACTTGGGTTGATATAATAAATACAAAAATCAACCTTAAAGAAAACTACCAAAGTCTATAAAAGAATAAAGCTCACAACTTATATAGAGTACGAGTTTACCATTTACCATTATGGCTCTCTTATTGAAATGTATTTGGTATCTAATATCGTAGATAAATTAAAGTTATTTCTACTTTAATTATTTTTTATACCACATCATTGTCTTTAATCTCTATATACTTACAGTAGCATACTCCATATTCTTGTTGTTTATATTTGGATAATGTTTAATCAAGAAATCCGCTAGAATTTTACCTGAAATCTTCTTTCCTTTGTTGCGCACAAACCAGTCTCTCGGAGTGTATTTATCGTAATTTTTAGTTAATTTTTCTAACGCATAACCAACGTCTTCTTCGTTTGTAAAAAATTCTCCTGTTACTCCTGGGACAACGTTGTCCCATCCTCCTACTATGTTATAGTTACATAATACAGGCATATTGTAACTCATTGCTTCCACCAAAACTCGGGGACTAGCATCCGATTGATTAGGCGCAAACAGAAACTTGCATTGTTGCATTTTCTTTTGAAACTCATGGAATTCGAGAAAATCGATAACCTCTACTATTCCCAAACAGTGTTGTGTAAATTCACAGTTTTTGCGACCTACCAGGACACCTTTTAGACCAAAGTCTCTACACATAATAACAAGGCACTTCTTGGCTAGTTCCCATTGACGGATATACCAATTCCATCCTGGCTCACATTTATCGTTGTCTTTTAAGCATACGTAGATAAAATCGTATTTTTTTTCTATTTTTGGATCAGGTTTGTAGGCATCGGTGTCTTTAAGGTTTGCTTCTGTCATAAGCATATAAGGAAGGCCTGATTGAATTATTTCTTTAGGTGTTTCTCTAAAACAGTGAAGCCACGCAGAAACCATATTGAGATAATTGTGCCCTCTTTGTTCATGGAAACGGTCTTCGTACGGATTGTCGATTTTAGATGGGAATTCTAAGTAGCTTGAAATCCCACAAAAGTCTAGACCTTTTTTACGATATTCTTCGTATAGTTTTTCATGTTTTTCTTCACGGAATGGGGCAGAGATAAGAATAATGTTTAGTTTGTTTCCTTTGTCGTCAAAAAGATTTTTGAAAGGGAATTCTACAGTAGGTATATCCATATTTTCATAAAAATCTATAGCCATCTT
>Ga0255156_1000484_pt1 | contig 11344 bp, 13 predicted proteins | sample Atl_Atlam_RepA_8_FD_186026 | JGI IMG/M metagenome (GOLD analysis project Ga0255156, IMG submission 186026) | Freshwater microbial communities from Altamaha River, Georgia, United States - Atl_Atlam_RepA_8h | ecosystem: Environmental > Aquatic > Freshwater > River | place: USA: Georgia... | reverse complement strand
TCCATACGTTTACTTCAATTGGCACAAACGCATTTGTAGCATAAGGATTAGATATGGCACGGCAACCTTACGGCGGATTAACCGAAGAAGAAATCGAAGCAATCGCAGAAAAAGCAGCCGAAAAAGCTGTTGAGCGGTTTTATCTTGAAATTGGTAAAGCTACCGTTAAGAAAGCCACGATGATCATTGGCGCGGCTGTTGTGTTTTTATTAATTTGGTTGGGCAGCAACGGGCATATGCCTAAATAAAGGGGATACACATGATTGGTCGTTTAATTGCTATATTGTTTTTAAGCCGTGAAATGGCACATCGTGAGCATCTACGTACAAAATCATACGCACAGCATATGGCCTTAGGTTCATTTTACGACAGCATTGTAGACTTAGCTGACAGCCTTGCTGAAGCGTATCAAGGACGCCACGGAATCATTCGAGATATCCCTCAACTGCCTTTAGATAGTAAAGGCGAGATTGATGATATTTTGGAACGTCATCTTGACATGGTAGAAAAAATTCGTTACACAGCAGTTGAGAAGTCCGAGACTGCCTTGCAAAACATTATTGATGAAGTAGTATCACAGTATTTATCGACTTTGTACAAATTACGAAATTTATTGTGAGTGATATTGATCCAATTCTAACTGCGGCTAAAGGCGCAACACAAGGCATCAAATCAGCAATCCAATCAGGAAAAGAGTTATCGGCTGCTATTGACGATATCCAACGCCTGGGAGTTGCTGAGATCCAGGCACGTCAGGCGTATAAGAAAAAGCAATTAGTAGTTAAAGGCGACACAACGATTATGACCGCCTTTGCAGAATGGCGCAGATTAAAGCAAGTTTTAGAAGCGGAAAACGAATTAAAGAATCAATTAATAGAACGGTATGGCAAGGAAGTAGCAGAAAAAGAATGGCTCGAAATTCAGAAAATAAAAGAACGCCAGATTAAAGAAATTAAAGAAGGTAAAGACGAACTTGGCAGAGACTTAGCCAAACTTCGTGCCTTGAAATTTTGGTGCTTTTTTGCTTCCTTTGTGTTGGTTAGTTTTTACTACATTTTTAAAGGGCATCTATAAATGGAATGGCTTGCAAAAATAGCGCCGACTGCGGCGACTTTATTGGGTGGCCCTTTAGCCGGTATGGCAGTAGATGCCATTGGCGGAGCCTTGGGAATGAAAGATGCCACCAAGGAACAAATTAAAGACGTTCTGTCATCCGGGACTGTAAACGCTGAACAGATGGCTGCGCTTAAGCAAGTTGAAGCCAATCTTAAAGTTAAGATGAAAGAACTGGATATCAAGTTAGAAGAAATCCACGCCGGTGACAGGAATTCTGCCCGCGAGATGGCTGCTAAAACTGGAGATATTTGGACGCCCCGTATAATTGCAGCCGTTGTATTTATCGTCTGGGGACTGATTAACTGGAAGTTGTTTAATGGAACTATTAGCGGCGATATGCGAGAGTTGGTGGCCCGCGCCCTTGGAACTCTAGATGCTACATTAATGGCAGTTGTTTACTACTACTTTGGGTCTTCCGCTGGGTCTAAAGAAAAAACAGACGCTATGGCAACTAAAAAATGAACCTAACCAAAAACTTTACCCTTGCCGAAATGACTAAAAGCGAAACCGCTTTACGGCATGATTTGGACAATACCCCCGGGGAAGTAGAAATTGAAAACCTTAAACTTCTTTGCGAAAAAGTCCTCCAGCCTATTAGAGACCACGTCCAAACGGGAATTAAGGTCAACTCCGGTTTCCGACATCCAGAAGTCAACGCCAAAGTTGGAGGCTCAAAAACCTCAGACCACTGCAAAGGCCAAGCAGCCGACATTGAAATTCCTGGTATCGCCAATGCGGATTTGGCCCTTTGGATAACTGAAAACCTTGATTTCACGCAAGTCATTCTAGAGTTCTATACGCCTGGTGTGCCGGACTCAGGCTGGGTGCACGTGTCGTACGATCCGGCTAACTTGAAAAAGCAAGTTTTAACGGCTACTAAAGAAAACGGAAAGACAGTTTATTTACCGGGACTAGTAGCATAAAAATAAGGCTTCGGCCTTTTTTCATTTATGGGGAGTATATAGTGGGCCAAAAACCGCTAACGGAACAGCAACTTTTAGAGGCTGTCGCTGCATTACGAAAGCACCATGGAAATAGTAACCATGCTGCCCTGTCTTTAAAAATGAACGAGCATACTTTTCGGCATCGAATTACTGAAGCCGAACGCCGTGGGTTGATGAAAGATGGAAGTCAACATGATTCCGGAGACGGCACGCAGTTTGACAAAGTTACTTTGCTACAAGATCAGTTGCGTACTATGCGTGCTCAACTTCAATCAGCGAGAAAATCTACCCTTGACGATCAGTATGTTAAAGACCAGATTATCAAACTGACAGATTCGGAAAGTTTGCTTGAAGTACCTAATTGGGTTATCAAACCTCCTAAGGCTAAAAGCGTAACTGGTGTTCCAACCATTTTTGCTTCTGACTGGCACTGGGGCGAAGTTGTAGACACAAAACAAATCAACGATGTAAACCGTTATGATTTGCGGATTGCCCAAGAACGAGCGCAAGTTTTAATTCAGACCGCTACGGGCATCTTAAAAACTAGATTTGCCAATCCTGAATATCCTGGAATTGTATTTGCCCTTGGGGGCGACATGGTCAGTGGCGACATTCACGAGGAACTGTCTGTATCAAACGAACGTGAAATCATGCCGATCGTTATAGACCTTTGGGGTGTTTTGGCTTGGTGTATCGAAACCTTGGCAACAGAATTTGGGAATGTTTTTGTGCCGTGTGTTACAGGTAACCATGGGCGGAATACACACAAGATTCGGTCTAAGGGGCGGAACTTTACGTCCTTTGATTGGCTGGTGTATCACTTTCTTGCCAAGCGTTTTGAAAATGACCCGCGAGTCAGATTCTTAATCCCGGACGGATCAGACGCGTACTTTCAAATTTATGGGCATCGCTACTTGCTTACCCACGGCGATCAGTTCCGAGGCGGGGACGGCATGATAGGTGCGCTTGGCCCAATTATCCGGGGTGACCACAAAAAGCGTTCTCGCAACGCACAAATTGACACAGAATACGATACTCTGTTACTAGGTCACTGGCACCAGTTAATTCAGTTACAACGGCTTATCGTCAATGGTTCGCTTAAGGGCTATGATGAGTATGCGTATCAGAATAACTTTCCGTTTGAACCACCCCGACAAGCCTTGTGGATAACCCATCCAGAACACGGAATTACCTTTTCTGCCCCTATACTAGTGGACAGAACCCCGGCAAAACGGTCGGGATCATGGGTTTCGTGGAAGGCTTAGGGATGACACAAATTGAGATTAGCCTAGAAAAACTACCGCCCCACTTGAAAGAGTGGGTCGAGTTTGAAATTGCCGAGTGCCATAGGCACGACGTAGACGCAAAGTTGCTTCGCAAGAAGCATGTCAAAATGGACGGCTTAAACTGTTCAGGCTATTTCTCAGACCACGAACCCGAATTAGTGGTTGCTTGCTACAAACCCGTGGCGGACTGGATGCGGATTCTTGTGCATGAAACTTGTCATCGGGATCAGTGGGCAGAAAACTCAAAATACTGGCGGCAAAAAGTGGACGGTTATGACCCGTTAATTTGGCTACAAGAATGGCTTGATGGTGATATTTCCCTCCGAGGGGAGAAGCTGTCCAAGGTTTTAACTGGTAGCGCTTTGGTTGAATTGGACTGTGAAATCCGATCGGTTAAGAAAATTAAGGACTATGAACTGCCATTTGACTTGTGTGACTACCGCAAAAAAGCCAACGCCTACGTATGGTTTTATCAGTGTATGCGGTATACCCGAAAATGGTATGCCAAGGGTAAAGCTCCCCATGCTGTGCCTGCGGTCTGGCAAGCCATGCCCAACGATTTTGATAATGACTACAGTAAGATCCCTAAAAAATTCAAGGATCTCATGTTACAACATTGTTTTTAACTGGTACAATATATCGCCGCTTAACACAAGGAGAAAAGCATGGCAATGTCTGTAGAGCAATTTATTGAAAAAACAAAATGCGAATTAGTTTGCGATCAGATGATCGTTGGGTTTGGACCTAAACGCAAAATGATTGGTTATGTGAAAGAAGGTACGTTTACGATTACTGACGAAGGGCACGAATATTTGGCTGAACTTGATGCCCCTGCCGTTGAGGAAACCGAAGACAAACCTAAGCGTGGACGGCCTCGTAAAGAAGTCACAGACGAGTCTGCTACAGACTAAATAAGGGGTTAGGGTCATGCCTTCAATTAAACTGGAAAACTTTTCAGGAATTATTCCGAGGACAGGCCCTACCCAACTTCCGGATAATGCGGCACAAATTGCCAAAAATGTCCGGCTGACTTCGCTAGAACTTCGTTCTTGGCAAAAAGAAGAGCGGGTGTATCAGCCACTTACCAACAATGTCCAAACTATTTATCGATTGACTAACGAAAATACTGGTTCGTCGGCCTGGCTTGAGTGGGCGGTAGACGTTGACGTAGCCCAAAGCCCTATTGCTGACGATAACGATTTTCGTATTTACTACACCGGAGATACGGCTCCCAAGAAAACCAATTGGGTTTTGGCTACTTCTTCTGGGTTAGGAAGCCCACCGTTTCCTGACGCATGGTTGTATCTTGGCGTTCCTGCTCCAATATCAGCCCCCACCCTAGCATCTAGTGGCAGCGGAGGTGCGCATGAAACAAGAGCCTATGTTTATACGTATGTTTCTACTTTTGGGGCTGTAGCAGAAGAATCTGCCCCGAGCCCTGCTGCTACTGTGGCTACTCATGTTACTGGGGCAACTGTAACAATTTCTGGATTTGCAGCCGCACCAACGACAGGGTACAACATTACCCATAGACGGATTTACCGTACCGTTACAGGCGGCGCAACAGTTAATTACCAACTTGTAGCAGAAATTCCTATTGCTACGACAAGCTATAACGATACGCTACTTATTGCTGATCTAGGTCCGTTGTTGCAAACGCAAAACTGGAATACCCCGCCAACGGATTTGCAAGGTATTGTATCCATGCCCAACGGCATGATGGCAGGCTTTCGTGACAATGAAGTTTGGTTTGCTGAGCCATACTACCCTCACGCTTGGCCCGATTTATATACTCTTGTAGTAGATTCGCGGGTCATTGGCCTAGGTGTGTATGATACAACCTTAGTTGTCTTGACGGAACGCCAACCATACCTAATTACAGGTTCTAGCCCTTTGGCAATGTCACAGACAAAACTACCTGTGCCCCAGCCTTGTGTTTCTAAACGATCGATCGTCTCAGATCAATTTGGTGTTTTATACGCAAGTCCTAACGGATTAGTTTCTATTTCCCCAAGTGGAGTAGACGTTATTTCGCAGCGGTTGTACACACGAGTCGAGTGGCAGGCACTAAATCCTAGTTCGATCCAAGCCATGCTATACAACAATCAGTATATTGGTTTTTATACTGTAGGCGTTGAGACTAATGCCATTGTTTTAATCCGTAACGACATCCCCCCGCTGGCTCAGTTGACGTTTAGTGGGCGGGCTCCATATGTGGACAAAAATAACGGAAATATCTACGCCGTTTCTACGATTGACAACGATATATATCAATTAGACGCTAGCGTTATTGACAATAGCCTGTTTGAGTGGAAGTCCAAGCAGTTTGTTATGGCAAGCCCCACCAACTTTGGTGTGCTTAAAGTGCGGGCTGACTATGGATTAATTTCAAACGTTAACGTCTACAATCAACTTATACAGGCAATTATTGCCGCTAACACTGCACTTTGGGCGACTTCGTCCAGTAATCTCAAGGGGGTAATGAACTCAACGCCCCTTAATACATACACACTTAACGGGTCTATTTTGACTGATCTGCCCGATATTGCCGATACTCGTTCGGTCAACGTATTTGTGTACGCAGAAGGAGTGCTGGTGTACCAGTCTGCAATGACAAGTAACGAACCTGTTCGGATGCCTGCTGGACAAAAAGCCTATGTCTGGGAAGTTGCAATTTCTGGTAACGTTCCTGTGCGTATGTTTGGCATGGCGACAGATGTAACAGAATTAAAGAGCCTTGTTGAATGAAAAAACCAGGGATTCCCGCTGCGCATGGCGGCGTTGTTGATGCGAACCTTCAGCGTATGCTGGTTGCCATGAAGGAAAACTTGGAAATTATTACTGGGGCTCGTCCTCAGGTAGGCGAGATTGACCAATTAGACAGCACGGCAACAACAACCGATATTGTGGCAAAAATAAACGAGATTATTAGCCGTCTGAACTTTAGTGGAAACTAGTTTACAGTTTGTAACTAGTGTGTTATATACCTTACATATGTAGAATATGAAAACAGTTGTTTACACAGACAAGCAGCGGGTTATTGACTGGGTAGCAAAAAGAGTCGAGGAAGACGGCTTTGGTAGCGGGGCGATAGGAATTGGTTTGGAAGAAGATGGTGAACTGATTGCAGGCGTAGTTTTTAATGATTACACAGGACCGGGTATTTCAATGCATGTAGCAGCCGTACCAGGAAAACGATGGATGACGCGAGAATATTTATGGGCTTGTTTTGCGTATCCATTCCTGCAATTGAAGTGCAATCGCGTAACCGGACTTGTCCGAACTGACAATATAGTGGCACAAAAATTTGATGAGCATTTGGGTTTTAAACGAGAAGGGGTACTTAGACGAGCATGCAGCGATGGTACAGATATGATTGTATACGGAATGCTTCGAGACGAGTGCCGGTTTTTGGAGATTAAACGGTGAGATACGATCATTTTTCAATGCTGCCTGAAAAGGCGTTCCAACCACGTAACGGTCGGTTTGGTATGACGCTTGAGGGCGGTAAAGGCAAAGCCCCGGCTCCTGATCCAAATATTGGTTTGGCGCAACGGGAATTAGCAGCGCTTTCTCGCGAACAACTGACTTTGTTTAAAAACGAAGTTTGGCCTACTTTAAGAGAACAATCTTTAAAACAAGAAGCTAGATCAGACGAACAGTTTGCACTTGATCGAGCCCTACAAGATTTGCAAATTGAATCTGCTAAAAAAAGTATGGCTCGGTACGAAGAATTTGGCTATCCGTTGCAAGAGAAAATTTTTGCAGAAGCCGAAAAAGCGGGTGGCGCTGAAGACCAAGAAAAACAAGCCGCTCTTGCCCTTGGTGATGTACGGGCTGCAACCGATCGCCAAGCACGTAATATCGCTTTAGAACAACGCAGTTTTGGTATCGATCCTAGTTCTGGTCGCTATCAGGGTATGTTACGCGCTACCGGTGTGGACAATGCTGCCATGGAAGCTGCTGCTGCAAATCGCGCTCGAACTGCGGCTGAACAACTTGGTTGGGCTAAACGAATGGATGCAACCGCTTTGGCTCAAGGGCAATTTGGAAACCAAGCAACTTCTACTGGTTTAGCGCTTAACGCTGGAAACCAAGCCTTAATGTCTGGGCAAATACCTATTCAAAATGCTGGAGCGATGACTTCCAACTTAGGAAGTTCTTTTGGCACATCTATGCAAGGTTGGAATCAGGTTGGCACTCTTGGTGTGGATAAATACAAAGCAGATGTTCAAGCCTATAGTGCTAAACAGCAAGCCGATGCTGCTACTGCTGCCGGGTTAGGACAAGCATTTGGTACTGGAGCAGCGCTGTATATGAAATCTGATCGTCGCCTTAAAACCGATATTCAGCGCCTTGGTACTTTAGATAAATGGGGTATTGGCGTTTATTCGTTTAAGTATGTTGATGCCCTTAAGTCGCAATATGGCGATAAAACTTACATTGGCGTAATGGCAGACGAAGTTGAGCAAGTTCTTCCGGAAGCGGTTATTACTATGGAAGATGGATATAAAGCCGTTAACTACGATATGGTATTGGAGTAAATTATGGCGTTTAATTTTGGTGCATTTGCAGGCGGGTTAGCAAAAGGCGGATTACAGACTTATCAGATGTTGTCTGAGGAAGAAGAACGCGAATTAATTAAAGAAGAACGCCGTCGCGCTTTAAAGAAAGACACGGATATTGCTGAAGCAGGAAAAAGTACGTTAGGAAAGGTTGGTAGCGTAGATGAATTTGGAAACGTAATCACACAAGAGCAAGCAGACAAAGATTATGCTAACAAGTTATATGCTATTGATCCTCGCCTTGGTCGCCAAGCTAGAATTGAATCTTTTCAGATTAAAGATCTAGAACGCAAAGAAACAACGCAAGTCAAATTTGGTCAAGCTATGGAGCGACTGGATAAAGATTTAGCAACAATTCAAAGCACAGTTGAAAGTGGCGGTATGCAAGGTATTTATGATCTTGCCAAAAGAAATGGTTTAAAAGTTGATTTTGTTAAACCAGAAAAAGAAGGTTCGCTGGCAACAATTAAATTACTTGATAAAGATGGTAAAGTTGAGCGTATTTTTACTTCTGCTTCTGAAGCAGGAGACGCACTAAGCGAAGCTCGAATGAATCGGTTTATAAATACTGAAGCCTTGCCTTTAATGGGAGATCCAAAATCAATTATAGACGCCATGAACAATAGGCGAACGCAAGCGCGTGAAGATACGCGCGTTGGTTTTGAACAGCAACGTTTAGCGATGGAGATAGCAGCAAACCCTGCAAAAATTGAGCAAATTCGTGCATCAATTGCTTCTTCTAATGCTTCTGCTCGTCTGTCGAATTTACAAGCAGATAAACTGCGAGATATACAGACTATGAACGCTCAAATGGAAGACTTACTAAAAAATCCAAAAGAAAATGCAACAGCTATTCTACAGTTGGCTTCCCGTATGGAACTTCGATTCCCAGATATATACACCCGCACTGGCACTGTTAAAGATGCTGACGGTAATCAAACACAAGTTACTACGGGTATTTTGGGTAATGTAGCAAAAGGAAGTTTAAAAGCCGCAGGAGTTGCCATTCTTCCAACGCAATCCTTACCGATACTGCGTGAAGCTGCTGCAGCGGCAAAAGGGGATTCTAAAAAGTTTTTAGCAAGTCCAGCGGCAAAGCAAGCAATGACGTTAGGGGCGACACCTGACGACCTAATTAAAGATTTTATGCCACAGGCTGCGCCTACTAGCCAACCTCAATCGGCAATCCCTGTTCCTTCTACTACGAATAGTACAGCAGCACCTTCTGCTACGAATAGTGCAGCATCAGCTTCTAGCATAGCTCCTAGTGGTAGAGGAGCTTCTGTAACTCCTAATATTCCTCCTGCTCCGCCTAAAACTATACAAAAGCGTACTAGAGGTGGTCTTGTCGATACTGGTACACCAAATCCAGATTACGCAAGATGGGAACGTATGTACGGTAGGTACCAAACACAACAGCCTTAAAAGGTAGGCAATGGCAATATATTTTGACGATGGTGGTAGTAGTGATGCTTTTAATCCCGCAGATTGGGGCGTTTCTACAAAACCTGCAAAGCGTGGTATTTTTGGTGCGGCTAACGACTATATTATTGAAGCCGCAAATGCTGTCCTTGGTGGCGCTAAATCTATTATTGACTTTGCTCAACCGGGAACCGAACTGGCTTCTCAGATTGAGGCACTAGTTCGCGAAGGCGAAGAAAAACAGTCTGATGTAGCCAAGCGCGCCAAGCAAGAACTTGGGCAGTCCATCGAAGAAGGTGGTATGGAAGCCCTTAAAGGCGTTGGCAAATACGTTGTTCAATCTCCTGGCCTAGCCATATCTCAAGCAGTAGGATCGTTTGTTGCTCCTGGTGTTGCCATTAAAGGCGCGGGGATGCTAGGTCGTGGGCTTGGTGCTGGCGAACGCGCTATTGCTGCTGGTCGTTCAGTTGGTCCGCTACGCGCTGCAGACGAAGCCGCACTTGCTGCTAGAGGTGTACGTCCTTATGAAATGACGGCTGGTGTGGCAACTGGTGCGGCTTTAAGTGGCGGTGATGCGGCGGGTGATGCATACCAACAAGTTTACGAAGCACAGACTAATTTAGGGGTAAACCCCGAAGAAGCCAAGCGACTAGCCACCGAAGCAGCGCGTAAAGCCAGCGTAGTTCCAGCGCTTATTGGTGGCGCAACGGGTGTGCTTGGTGCTGAAGCCCAATTATTTAGTGGCGCAAAACGCAGTGGATCAAGTATTTTAAAATCTGCTGGATCGGAAGCCCTGCAAGAAGCAGTTGAAGAAGGCTCAACTAAACTGTCTGCGAATATTGCTGCCATGCAATATGGTGTCGATACAACTCCTATGCGTGGTGTAGTAGGTGCTGCTGCGCTAGGCGGTGCGCTTGGGGGTATTACTGGTGGGGGTGTTGCATTTGCTACACGTCGTCAATCTGGTAGTTTGCTACAAGATTCTAATGACAGCCTTACTGGTAATTTGACTCCGGATGATGACGGTATTAAATCTGCCATCAACGAAGATCGGCAGATGTCATTGTTTTCTGCTGACGAACTGATGCCGCAAATTGAACCGCGTGCTTCAGAATTAATCAATCCATACAATGTAGGTGGCTATGTCGGAGCGCAACAGGCTGGCTTGGATACGGGACTACAATTTACAAATACCGGTGGACAGCAAAATATGGTATTTGGTGCTGGTCCTGTTCAAGAAGTACAAACGGGTGCAGGCCAAACGGCGGCTCCAGCAGCCCAGGCCGCTCAATCACAAACGCAACCTGCTCCGAGCGGACAGCAGGCATCGCAGATCGATCCGCAAATTCTTTCAGAAACCGGTCAACGGTATGGACTAACACAGTCTCAAATGCCCGGAACTGGTGCGGCTGTAGTTAACATTGGTGGACGAAATGTATACGGTACTAATTCTGTTAAGCAGTTTCTGACAGAGTTATCAATTGCTGACCAAGGTAAGTCTGATGTCCAAAAGCAATTAGAAGCCGCAGTATTTAAATCTGGCACGATGTCTGTACAACCTACGGTTACAGCAAAAGCTTTGTCAGCGGCTGCTACCAAGCAATTAGAAAAACTACAGATTAACGAAGCCGATTCGCTGGAAACGGCTGCACAAATTCTTAATGACCAGATTCGAGCATTGGGCGATGCCAACAAAAAAGCTACGGATAAAACCGTAGAAACGTTGGCGCGCACATACGAAGCGCTTACGGGGAGCGTATCTCCGGCATTTACTCAAATTTTAGAAGGAGCAAAAAATGTACAAACAGGACAAAAACAGCAAGTGTCTACCCGGGTGGGAACAGTTTCAGTCGGTGGAGGAGCGCCAGCAAGCGGTACAGGACTTAATGTTCAACCCGCAAACGTTCAATCCCAGCAACCAGGAAGCCAGCCTAGCGGACAGAACGGCGTCGAAAATGTCCCCGGCGGAGAAGGTGGAACACGGCCTGGAGGTGGTGGATCCGTCAACACC
>Ga0255156_1000473_pt1 | contig 11478 bp, 10 predicted proteins | sample Atl_Atlam_RepA_8_FD_186026 | JGI IMG/M metagenome (GOLD analysis project Ga0255156, IMG submission 186026) | Freshwater microbial communities from Altamaha River, Georgia, United States - Atl_Atlam_RepA_8h | ecosystem: Environmental > Aquatic > Freshwater > River | place: USA: Georgia... | reverse complement strand
AGAGACCAATTGAAAAAAGAAATTGTTTACAATGCGGAATCGAGTTCAAACCTATTACTAACCGAAACGCTAAATATTGTAATAAAGAATGCAGTAAAAAGATAGGAATGAATTCAAGTAATTTAAAAAGGCATAAAGAAAGAATTGAAAAAAATAGAAAAGAATGTATAATTTGTAAAAAATATTTTATATCAAAACAAGGTTCGATATTATGTTCTTTTGAATGTTCAGTTGAACTTCAAAGAACAGACTTTTACAAAGAAAGAGCAAAAATATTTGGTTCTAAGGGAGGCAAAGCTTCTGCAAAAGCTCAACAAAAAAGAAGTAAGAATGAGGTATATTTTTCGGAGCTGTGTGAAAGGTGGTTTGGTAGAGATGATGTAAGGACAAACGAAACGATGTTTGATGGATGGGATGCAGATGTTATTATTTTATCAAAAAAGATAGCAGTACTTTGGAACGGAGTATGGCATTATAAACAAATAAGTAAAAGTCAGTCATTAAAACAGGTTCAAACAAGAGATGAAATAAAAACAAAAATTATAGAAAAACAAGGTTATATTCCCTATGTTATTTGTGATATGGGTAAATATAATCCGTCTTTTGTTGAAAGAGAATTTGAAATATTTTTATTTAGTATTATTACTGTTTGAATTATAACTTAATATATAAGTTATAAGGGGATTTAGGTATATCTTTTATAGATCAACATACTGTTGAATTCTTTAAACACTGGCTTACCGTCGTTTTTATCTATATTAGATACTTTTGGAGGGAGAGCGCATAACGATTCATAACAAGTCGATCGGCAAGGTATTCCAACAAATGTTGGTTCAGTTATCTTTTTACCATATAAAGCTGTTTGGTAAGGTTTATTTGAATAGAGACTTGAATATTCGGTAAATCCTTGCATTTTTTCATTACTGTCAAAAGGTTTGTCTAAATTTTTCAAATGAGCATAATTATTATACTCTGTCATATCTTCTTTATTTATTTTAATTTTAATTATTTTATTTATTTACCAGTACTTCCAAATCCTCCGACTCCTCTGTCAGAATCAGAAATGGAGTCCGTTTCCGCGATTCCTACTCTTACATAAGGTTTAACGACTAATTGAGCGATACGATCCCCTTTTTTAATTTCAAATGGCTGATCTCCAAGATTAAAAAGCAAAACTCCTACATTTCCTCTATAATCAGAGTCAACGACTCCTGCCCCTACGTGGATACCGTGTTTTAGAGCTAGACCGCTGCGAGGTAGAATATGTCCAAATGTATAAGGAGGAAGCTCAAAAGAGATATCTAGTTTGATAAGTTGTCTTGTAGATGGTGGAATGGTAAAATTACCAGGAGAATACAAATCCATTCCAGCAGCCTCTTTTGAACCATAGCTAGGTAGAGTTGCATCAGGTGATAATTTTTTTACAGGGAGAGTGTACATTCTTATATCCTATTAATCTTTGTTTCCTTATATTTTAATTATATTTTTTAAATATATTAAAGATAATAAAGAAGAGAGAAGAAGGAAATGTCTTATATTGTATCTAATAATCATTGGGTATCTGATTGGATGGAATTGTTATTGAAAAAGATAGCAGCTAACAATATTCCCCCTACAAAAACTTCTAGATGGACGTTTTTAGCTTCAACCGTTATTTACAATTCTTATGCTTTTATAACAATGGATAAATCATTTCTAGACCAAAATTTTTGGACAACTTCTACAAAGGGTCTTGTATACACTAATTCAAATATGCCATATATCGTTTCATGGATAGAATATGCTTGTCAATATTTTATGCCAATTCTTATACGTACATATATGGGTTTAACGTTGACTGATACCGAAATTGATGCGGTAGAATCTACTCATATACCTTTGGTTGATGTTGACGCAAATTCTCTGACCAATTTAAAATCAAGCATTGATTTGTATTTATCCGCACGAGATGGAGATGGTTGGAAAATATCTGGAACTTTTATAGGAACATTGCCAAACAATGGATTTGTCATATATGCAGATAACAGTGTGAATCAAAATCTTAATACACTCCCAAGTACAAATTCGTGGACACCACTGTCAATTAATGGAGCAACAAATGCTTATTTAACACCTGAATGGGGAAATATAACAGGAGTTGTTTCATATGATAATTTTACAACTATGATTAGTAATACTCAAACTTTATATCCAGACGAAAATACTTATCTGTCTGAGATGGAAGATGTTTACACAATAACAAATAATTTGACGGACGAACAAAAAATGTTGTCAGAATTTTGGGCAGGAGGACCTTATACAATAACTCCACCAGGAATGTTTGTTTATTTTACTGATATCATCGTAAGATCGAATGATATCGATTTGATAAACGAAATAAAATATTACGCAATGATATGTTCTGGACTTTTCCAGGCGAGTTTATGCGCATGGAGATTAAAAAGAATAAATCTTCAGGCGAGACCTGTTCAAAAAATACGCCAATTAAAATTTAATCAACCGATAAGCGAATCGTGGAACAGTCAAACGTTAGGGCAGTATTGGTTGCCTTATCAAAAATTAAACTTTGTTACTCCCCCTTTTCCAGATTTTGTTTCCGGGCATAGTACATTTGGTTCAACTTTTGCCCGTATCATCGATTATATTCAAAAATCAGATCAAATTGTGTTGAAAAAACCTGTAATAAACAATAGCATAACAAGCTTAATAAGTCCTGTATTAAATGAAAAGACGGTTCTTAATTTTGCAGTTAATAATGTATTTTTGTTTCCAAAGACTTCAGAAGTAGAATCAAATGTGCCAAGCGCTCCTGTAGTTTTTAACTGGGGTACTTGGACAGACGTAGCTCTTTCGTGTGGTTTGTCTCGTATTTATGGAGGAATCCATGTAAAAAGTTCAAATTTAGCAGGAAACTATTTGGGTATAATGATAGGAGATAATATCTGGAGTTTGATGGAGAATATATAGATAAATAAGGAATAAGAAAGATAAAGATAAAGATAAAGATATAAAGATAAAGATAAAGAAATTTTTATGTTAATATAAAATATGTTAGCAGTTTATATTATACGGACAATTATTCTTGTTGTAATTTTTTTCTTTATTGCAAGTTTGATAAAGGTAAATATTATATCTTCAGGAAAAGGAGAAGTTTCAAAAGTAAATGTTGACAACTCGATTACATATATTAAAACTGTGAATGATAACAATATATATAATCAAACTGGAAATCTTTTATTTTATGTTATATTATTCATAGGACTTATTATTATTTTACTATCGCACGGAATTGAACCCAATACCGTTTTAACTATATTGGGTTCAATTGGGTTGGCTTTAGCCTTATCTATGCAAACGATATTAAGCAATGTTATATATGGTATAAAATTAAGTTTCAATAAAACAATTAAAATCGGAGACACGATAAGCATCGCTCTTCCTAATATGAATCAATCGGTTTACAAAGGAAAGGTAACTGATATTAGTTTATTTAATGTAAAAATAGCAACTGATAAAACAGAAGAACAGATCGTAATACCAAACAATATATTTTCTACTGGTATTACCACTAATTATTCTGTGATTTACAAGGACTGAAAATTATAAGAAATTCTTATAATTTATACTCTTCAATTTTATACTCTTCAATCTTCATCAATTTCCGTATACAAGGTTATGAATAGTTAGATCTTCCTCTCTTCCAATACGCAGCGCTCTGCCTATTACTTGTTCCCTAATTGAAGGAGGCATATCATGATAAAGAATAATATCTGTTGCATTCTCTAGATTGATACCTGCTCCGTTAAAACGACTATTTAGAAAGACAACATTAACTTTGCCTTCTTTAAATTTTCTGATTTTAGAGTCTCTAGTAGCCTTTGTTCCAGATATTTCTACAAAATCAATCTTGTTATCGTCTAGTTCACGTCTAATAATGGAAAAACTTTCATCATACATACTAAAGATTAAAAACTTTTTTTCCTCTGCTAATCCTTTGCTCACAATATCGAGAACGGTTTGTTGTTTCTGCTTTGGAGTTTTATTGATTACATCTTCTTTTTTATCTTCCTTTTCATCATCTTTTTCGTCTGCTTTACTATTTACATAAACAAGGTCTTTTCCGTTTAGACGAGACCTGCACATTGGACAGCTGTGTTTATCATCCATCCATCTAATAATGCATTGGGCGCAAAAAATATTTTGACAACAAGGAAGTAAGATCGGATTCTCAATTTTACTAAAACAAATTGAACAGTCTTCTTGTAAGATAGTTTTGTATTTTTCTTCTAACTCTTGTATAATTTTTTCACATTCTTTTACTCTCTTTTCCCAGTTTTCAATTTCTTTTGGGTTATTTCGTCCCTTCCAAAATTCAAGTGAAAATTTAGACTGGGCAAGTTTTTCCTTTTGTTTCTTTGAAACCATTTCAAATAGATTTGCCTCGTTTGCAACACCTCCTCCAATACGAGAAATCGCCCCTTTGATATCTCCTGCACTAATCATTGTTTTCGTCTCATGGTCGATATAGTTAGACAACACATTTAATACTCTTGGATTAAGACACACGTGTTCGATTTCAATTACTTTTGGCATTTTGAACGAATGTTTTACAAAATGGGTTGGATTTTTTACAACAAACAATTTCAACAAATCCTGATTAATGTCTGCGAAAAAATCTCTCATGTAATGATGCCGCGTTCCACTTGTTCGTAAAAGATCCGTATAAGTTGCAGAGACAAACCAAGTAAACCCTGCGTCAACGTGTCTCATCCCAGAAATATGTGTTGAAGCCGCTTCATCGAAAATAAACCGTTTCCATACAACTTGTCCTGATGTAGCTAATACACAATTAATAAGATCATTAAATCGGGTTGTATTAACAAGAACGACATCCCAATCATTTGGCTTAAAGTTCACTGTTATGTCCTTTTTATTTGAGATCTCCTTTATCTTAAAAGGAGATTTGATAGAGCTAAAATAATCCTTCCATTGCGAAATGAGCGTTGGAGATGCTAAAACCAAATTGGCACCGACTCTTTTTTTCTTTGTTTTTCTCACCATTTTCAGATGACTATTATAGCTTATTACAGTGCTATTTTCGTGTTCTTCTTCGACGTTCCAAGGCATTTTATCACGTAAAATAAGAGCTACTATAGAATAACTTTTACCGTATCCCGGAATGTCTCCAAGTACACCAAAATTTGTGATATAATAATCATCGTTTGTTCTAGCCTTTACCTTACGTACACGTTCCATTCTTTCCATATTATAAATAGACACAAGTTGATGTGGAAAAAGTTTAATCGATAAATTTTCAGGTTGTTCCACACGTTCGTATTTATCCCACTCCTGTTTCATTTTTGCTAGTTGTTCTTCTGTCAGTTTTTCATCTTGAATTTGCTGAGTTTGCCTCCTTGTTGAATTTCCCATACCTCTATCATAGATAGAGTATGGAATACTATATGAATTGGACGGTGGATGTTCATCGTATAACGTAGAATTAATACGATCGATAACTTCCCTGTCAGATAGGTTATAATCTTCGTAGAAACGGCTAAGATAGTCTCCAGCGTTTGCCATTTTCGTATTTAATACTTTATTTATGCCTTTATATCCTTTATATTCTTTATAAAAATCAAAATCATTTTTATAAAAGTTATAAAAGTTATAAAAGTTATAAAAGTTATAATAGTTCAATTTCAGCATAATTTGTGCATTTTTTGAAATTTTCCAGATTGTATCTTATGTTATTTTTAAAAATAAACTCGTTTAATCGACAAAAATCGGGATTGGAAGTATAAAGCGATTTATCTTTAATGTCTTTAAGAAGCTCAGAACAAGTTGTAAATAATTCTCTGCATCTTTCGTATTTCAACAAAGCAAACATATCTTCTGTATATTTTTTTATGGATCTAAGTTCATTTAACACATTTTCAATAGAATGATGTGTTTTAATTAAAGAATAACTTTTTTCTGGACCAATTAGAGGAATGTTTGTATTGTAATCACAAGAACACATTATACACATATCTGTAAACATATCTGGTGTGAATTCTAATTCTTGTATCATACACTGATAATCAATTTCAATCACTGTGTTGTTTAACGAATCAATCTTTGATAGAAAAAGAGGCGTCTTATATACCATAACATCTGTATCTTCGCTAAGCACTGCGTCTACATATCCGTATACACACATATGAGACGCGTAGCATTCGGCTTCAGATGGAGCAACCACATAAGGTATAGAAAGAATATCAAATAAATCTTTGGTTAATTGTATGTCTTCTTCTGTAATTGAAACAATGGCATTTTTTAAAGACTTTAATTTATCTTTTGCAAGTTCGATATTAAACTTTTTCTGTTCCTCTTTCCGAAAAAGAGAAGGAATCTTTACATAACACAAATCCGTCAACATTTTTCCTATTTCTCCTTTTTCTTCGTACAAACATATTTCATTTTCTAATTCGTTTATCTTATCATTTTGACGATTCTTTGCCTGTCTCCTTTTATTTTGTTCGTCAAATTTTTCCACGGGCGCTTTTCCATCATAAACAAACGTTGGATGTATGTTCCATTTTCTTAAGGTTTGAATCAATCCTAAAAATCCTTCTAGCCATCTTTCTCCCGAAAAAGCCTTAAATTTATAAAAATAAAGAGATATATCTACAGCTATTTTTCTTTCAGAAAACTCTGATAAATGCCGTGTTTTATAACAATTTGGAGAGTATTTTTGTAAAATTTGATGTAAATTATGTATTCCCATATTTCTTTATATCTTTTCTCTTCTCTTTTATATCTTATCCTTTTCATTAAACTTTCATTAATATAAAACCTTTTCAATTTTATGTTGTTTCAACTTAATATATTTTCGATAATTCAACAGAATACTCTTCAAACAGATCTTTTATCTTTTTTATTTTTTCATCTTCTTCATCTTGATCTTCTTCATCATCTTCGTCTACAATCTTTTTTATCGAGTCTAGAACATATCTTTTATAATCAACCATTACACTTTCTACCCCGTCGTAATCATCCCAGATCAAATAATTTTTATATTTTACGGGAAATGATTTTATAAACAGTTTTGAATATTTATCACTTAACTCATCAGGATTTTCCTTTACAAGTTCGACAAGAATAGGGTCATCTCTTTTTATATAAAAATCGTATATAACAGTTTCAGACTCAGGGTATCTTTCTTTTTTAATTTTATTATATTTTTCTAACCCTTTTTGACTTAAACCAAAACCGCCATATTTCTTATTATAAACAACCTCGTAATCTTCCATTTATTATTATATCTCTATAAAAAGAAAAAGAAAAGTAAAAGAAAAATAAACGATTTAAATATGATGTATATTTGTATAGAAGTTAAATGATATGTGGTACGTGTGAACAAAAAATTAATATTGTCTGTAAAGAAAATGAACAGACAATATGGAGTTTTAACCCATTTATTTATGAAAGTTATCATGGATTGAAAAATGGGTTTAATTTTTTTTACAAGAAAATCGAAGACAAAAGTGGTTTTTACAGAGTGTGGAATGAAGAAGGTTATACTTATAGTCAATGGTATATTTACTACCTGTCAAGTAATATGTACAAGTATAAAAAATTGCATACTAAAATAGTATGGTTTTTTCAAGTGATATCGAGATACATTTTTTTTAAAGAATTTATAAAACTTGGAAAAAGGGAAGATCCGAGACATAACACTCTTCACCACTTTTTAAAATATATGACAAATATGGGTAAATTACAGATTCTTATTTTAAATTTATTAATCGAAAATGGGCTTAAAATGGAAGATGAAGATGCCGACGGAAATAACGGGTTTGATTATTTAAATCAAGGTTTACTTTCCGATGAAGATGTGTTAGCTAAAAATATGTTAACAAAAAAATATAAAATATTAGAAAAAGATTTTGACAATATTGTTTTAGAAAATATCAAAGATAAGATGAAAAAATGCGAGATATGCAACGAATTCATAGAAAAATATGAAGATTTTAAAACGTTAAAAGAATTTATTTTACAAATAGAAGAGAAAGGAGAAGAGAAAAATATTAAAAATATGATATTATCTATAATAGACTGTAGGCAAAAGTGTATTGATATATATAAAAAGTATATGATGAATGATACACGTATTGATTCAATTGAACGGCATCAGTATGTTGTTGATATATATAAAGAAATTATAAAAAACGATATTTTAAATTTAAATGATAACCATATATAAAATATAATAATATGAGCGGTCTGCTTTATTTACAAACATGCGATTTTAATATCCAGGATGGATCTAAGGGTAAAATAATGTGTAATAAAATTAGAGGTATCAGTCTCGTTCTTTTTTATTCACCAAGGTGCCAGTTTTGTCAATCGTTAATCCCTATTTTTAAGAAACTTCCAGGAACCATAAGTGGATGTCAATTTGGATTAATTAATGTCAGTCTTGAAAAAGATATTATTGTCGTAAGCTCAAGAAGTGTAGTACCTATTGAATATGTTCCTCTTATTATTTTATATGTGCATGGAAAACCTTTTCTCAGATATGATGGACCTCAGTCAGAAAGTGATATTAGAAATTTTGTAGTATCTGCAACAAGACAACTGCACGCCAACCTTAAAGATAGGTTTTCAGGAGATGGAGATAAATCAAAGAGAGAAAAAGAAATACCGTTATATTCGGTAGGTGTACCTCTATGCGGAGAAGATGAAATGTACCTTGAGTTTGAAAAAGCTTATGATGATATGGGTAAATAAGAGATATAAAAGAAATAAAAATGAAAAAGATGAAGTATGTATATAGTATAATAAAATAGATTAAATATGCATTTTCCTAATCTCCCTCTGTATCATCAGTTAAATAAAGACGAATTCAAAGAATTGTCGGATGATCAAAAAAACGAGTTTATTGAAATAATGAAAAAAAACGAAGACAGTGAAAAAGAAGAGATGATTTTAGCACTGATAAGAGCTTATCATCTAGATCACGATAATATTATTCAGGAGATTCCTTATACGGGAAAATTGTTGAAGGGAGGTGTAAAATTTGATATCGATTCCATTCCTAGCAAACTTCAATATATTTTATATTCTTTTATGAAACTGATATAAATAAAGCGTAAATAAAGCGTAAATAAAGCCTAAATATATCTATCATAATATGATAGATATGATATGATAATAAAATGTAGATAAAAAGATAATATAGATATAATATAAAGAAAATAAAGATGGAACTTCAAAATTGGCTACCTATTTATCCTGAATTTGACGATGACGTAAGGATGGTATTAGGTGAAATGGTTAATACCGGACAACCGTTTTATGATATTTACCGTAAAAAAGAATTCAATGACTATAAGCTTTCACGAGACGAAAGTCCTCCGCAACATCCTGATCGTTTATTTCGTCATCAAATTATTATATCTCGATTCTTAAGTACAAAAACACCGTATAAGGGATTGTTATTGATGCACGAACCAGGTACTGGTAAAACTTGCTCTTCTATAGCTGTAGCTGAACAGATAAAACGGGAAAAATCGAGTATAACTAGAGCTCTTATTTTAGTTAAAAATGACGGTTTGATTGCAAACTATAAAAAAGATCTTGCAAAGTGTGGTGAAAACTATAATTTAGACGAAAATGATCGTATCAGTAAAAATGTATACGATTTCTACGAGTTTCAGACATTTGAAAAATTTATATCAAATGATATTTTACCGGCATTAGAACAGCAAGCCTTTCCATCTCCAAATCGTTTTACACGTTTTATAGAAAAATACGAAAATAAAGTTATTATTATCGATGAAATTCATAATTTGAGAAATACTGGTAAAAACAGTCAATATAAAGCTATATATCAATTTTTGCATTCTCTGAAAAATACAAAAGTTATATTAATGTCCGGAACACCTATGACAGATAAACCAGAAGAAATTGCAGACGTACTAAATTTGATTTTACCAATGGACAGACAGCTTCCTATCAAAAAACAATTTGTTAAAGAATTTTTAACTAAAATAGACGATAGCGGTGAAAGTAAACAAGAAAAAGAAGAAAAAAGTATATCACCATTGTCTTTAGAATCTTTAGAAGAAGAGGAAGACGATGATGAAGAGGAAGACGACGACGAGGATGAAGAAGAGGGAGACGAGGATATTGATGCTAATTCAACTTATGTATTAAACGATCCAGATAAGATAAAAAGATTGAAAGATTACTTGCATGGTCATGTAAGCGTTTTGAAAATAATGAAGAGCACTGTAAAAAGAGAGTATATAGGAGACTTAATGCTTATGAATTTTAGATTGTATGGCGTGGAATTGAGTGATTTTCAAAAAAAATCTTACGAGCGTGCCTATGCGTTAGATAAAAATTTAATTAAAAAATCGTTAAAAAAGGGAGGACAGGGTGTATACAACGAGACAAAACAATGCATGGCTTTTGTCTTTCCAGATGGTTCATACGGAAATAAAAATTTACAAGGAAAATCTGGAGGATTTTCAAAGTATGTTAACACGGAAGTAAAAAAAACACAAAATATAACGGGTAAAGAGGTAGGCCAATTATTTCCTTTAAGAAAGGTAATAAAGGGTGAAAAGAGTCTCTATCAAGAACTAACAGAAGTAAAATCGGAAGAGGAGAGACTCGACAAACTTCGTGTCTATAGTACAAAATATGCTGAATGCATTGAAAATATATTGAAAAATGACAGAGCGAATCATTTCGTATACATGGAATTTGCTCGAGGTAGTGGTGCTATATTATTTTCACGTATTCTTGAACTTTTTGGATTTATTGACTATTCTAATGATAAAAATAAAGGAAAAGGTAAAGCAAAAAGATATGCTCTAGCCACTACGCAAACCACGACAAATGCTCAACTTCAAAATATTATCAGTTATTATAACAAGCCTGATAATCGGTACGGGGAAAAATTGAGAGTGATTATAGGAACAAGTATGATTTCAGAGTCTTATAGCTTATTTAATGTACAACATATTCATATTGTTGTTCCAGATTGGAATTTTGGTGTGATTGATCAGGCAATTGCGAGAGGTATAAGGTTGGGTTCACATAAAGCTTTATTAGAAGACGGTGTAGATGTAAATGTTAAAATATATATGTATTGTTCAATGATAAGCGAAGAGGATAATATGGGAAAAGAGAGTACAGATCTTTATATGTATAAAAAAAGTCAAAACAAAGATATTGCCATCAAATCAATCGAATATGTAATGAAACAGGCAAGTGTTGACTGTGCTTTAAACAAAGAGAGAAATCTCGCGCCATCTCATTTGAACGGACAACGTATGTGTGAATATAAAGATTGTGAATACGATTGTGATGGGATGAACATAGAAAGATATAATAACCCTGAGATTGATGTATCTACTTATAATCTTTTTTATGATCAAAAAGACATATCTGACATTACGCGTCATATTAAAAAAATATTTAAAA
>Ga0255156_1000470_pt1 | contig 11542 bp, 9 predicted proteins | sample Atl_Atlam_RepA_8_FD_186026 | JGI IMG/M metagenome (GOLD analysis project Ga0255156, IMG submission 186026) | Freshwater microbial communities from Altamaha River, Georgia, United States - Atl_Atlam_RepA_8h | ecosystem: Environmental > Aquatic > Freshwater > River | place: USA: Georgia | collected... | reverse complement strand
ACATAGAAAATGCTTGGTGCTTCAGTGCTGGGGACTTCACCACAAAGATGTCGTCCCAACGACCAATCTCTGGCACTTTCATTAGCAACTTTGCAGCTGCATCTTGATCATGCTTGTCGAGATAAGCCAGAATTTGACGGAAGATTTCACGTTCACCTGCGCCACCACGAACGTCACGAACCCACTGAGCAATACGCAAAGCGATGTCCTTATTTTCGACATAAGCAGCAACGAAGTCCTTGGTAATATCCTTACCACGTGAGGCTCCGATTTTGAAAAACAAATCTACGCAAGCATTTGCAGTAGACTTACGAGCACGCATGCCGTTTTCAGTGCGTGCAGATTGATTTTGAACGGCAGAAACAAAAGTGTTCATATTAACATCTCCAATAACAGGCAACAGAAGCCTAAATCAAACAACAGGATAGCTTTCTACTTTGGTATTAGACTGCCAAACTAGAAACGCAGTTCGTCAGGCGAACCCGACCATCGGATGCGGGTATTAACCGCTAGATGTTTGCTGAAACTATCCTACTAAAAAACAACGGGATGACGGGACGTTATTTGGTTTGCTTAAAACCACGCTCTTTCGATACCCAGCGGAAATCAAGTGGGCTACCACTATCTTGCTGTCTTTCCAGCGTCATTATTTTGTTTCAGGTTCATTCCCCAGCCACGTAATTAGACACCTTACGATGTTTCCTCCGATAGTGGCACTCCTTAGTAGCGTTATTAAGAAGTTGCTGTAATCATCCCAATCTCAAACATTATTATACTACAAAATCTTTTGAAAGTAAAGTATTTATTAATCCCAAAGTCCTCGATAGTATTTTCCAAACAAACGGAAACCATTATCCATTCTCTTGTGAACTTCTTGAATTGCATCATAGTCACATTTGTATGTATCATTCGGACCATGTGTCATTTGACTCATTCCATTCTCAAGTTTTGTCCATTGAAGGTCATGTTCACCTGAGCGGAACTTATCTTCCCAAGAATCATCTACAAGATGTTCGAATGCAAAAATCATTTCATTAAGAACCCAATCCCAACGAGCATGTAATGCCTCATAGTTAATATCTTTATTATCGTCGGTTTCATGATAAAAGTCAAATGTTTTTTGATCTTCGTAAGTTTCGTGACCAGTACCACGTAGATGTTCAGGTACATCTTCAAGGTCAACTATTTGTGAACCATGTTTAGTTGCTTGTAACTGTTTCAACATCGGCAGAATAATATCTGCAAGAGTATGATCCATACTCCATGTGTCGTAACGATCTATCTTGATATACTTGCGAGGAACTTTGTTCTTCAGTTTATCAACCCACAACAGAAATTTGTACAACCAAGTATTGTGTCGTTCTCGATCCCACTTATAGGTTACACCAACTGCTGGTTCAGGTTCAATGCTACCATGAGCAAGCCATTCGCCAAAGTTATGAACCCAATCTGCATTACGTTCGAACCCATATTCATCTTTCTCTTTCTTCGCCCAAAAGCAAAGAACTTCAGCAAGTTGATATGGACCAAACCAATTACGATAACCACCGATCCAGACTTTCATAATATCTCCTAAAATTACAGGTTAGTTTTTGCTTTTTCAATTACAAGTTGAATGCATTTTGGTTGCTGAACCTAACCTAAAAACTTGGTACCTCGTGACAGAATCGAACTGCCGTGTCCCACTTGTAAGGAGGGCATTCTACCATTAAATTAACGAGGCAAACAATTATATATTTGGCGGTCTTAGGGGGTAACGATCCCCACTCTTTCTGCGTGACAGGCAGACGTGCGTCCATGAACACTTTAAGACCAAATTCTTACGGTTTTCTACAAGACAAGATAACCGAAAACTTGTCATACTTCCTTACGGACTTGTTTGGTGGAGCAACTTGGAGTCGAACCAAGAATGTTTACCACGAGGGGACGGATTTACAGTCCGCCGATGCACACGCCATAGCATCAATTGCTCCATGATATTAGTTTAGTGTTATATGTTATGTCTGACCTTCACCGTATCAGAGTTTGATTTTAACGCTTCGGCTTATTCCCCATGCGCAGGTAGGGCATTCTTCCTCAACTCAACTGATGTGTAGGTAATTCGAATTCTCCACACAGAGCAGATTCACTATCCAGCGTGCACTGGAATCTTCCACATAACACTAAACTAATACCACATTTAATTACACTAGGATGTTTGACAACACCTGTCACCGACAGTTAACCACGTAGTCGTCCTACGATTGGTCATCATCCACATTACACACCAACTCACTCCAGCACCGTCGGATGGCTTCATGAATTATGTTAAGCGTGCACCGTCGTACACATGTAGACTTAACACAATCCCTACTGGAATTGGTAACCCAATGCAATTAAATCTGGTACTCGGTGGGGGAATCGAACCCCTCCTTCCTGCCGTGAAAGGGCAGTGTCCTAACCGATAGACGAACCGAGCAAAGTTGTAGAGGAAGCCCCATCCATCGCATCTCTACAATATCGTTCTCCCAACGATATCCCTCTAATGGGGAATCCAGACGTAACTGGTAGCTCCCCAATTCTGCCTCACGCTTGCGAATCGACACAAGACTCATAGAGGACTTTCGACATACACTAATTATACCCTAATTCTGAATTAAAGTAAAGTAAAATTTGGCACCCCGAGAAGGAATCGAACCCTCATTCGCACTTTAGAAGAATGCTGTCCTATCCATTGAACGATCGGGGCAATTGGTGCGGAGGGAGGGGCTCGAACCCTCAGAACTCGGATTTTAAGTCCGATATGTATACCAATTCCATCACATCCGCAGAACATTAATTATACCTGAACTTTCTTTGAAAGTCAAGCGATATTTTGGAGTAGGTGACAGGAATCGAACCTGCTTCCATGGGTTTGCAATCCAGTGCCCGTCCAACTGGCTCCACCTACATTATTTGGTACCTCGAGTGAGATTCGAACTCACAGAACTACTCCTTTTGAGAGAGTCGACTTTACCAATTTGTCCATCGAGGCATTGGTGGGCTGAGAGAGAATTGAACTCCCACTCAATCGATTATGAGTCGACTGCTTTACCATTAAGCTACCAGCCCAACATCTGGCAGAGAGTATGGGAGTCGAACCCATTGACCGTTGCCGATCTACAGTTTAGCAAACTGCTGCATTACCGTCCTGCCCACTCTCTAAAAACAACAGGATACATTTTCTAGTGCTCTACCATTGAGCTAATCACGCGATGCGTAATGTTGGACTCGAACCAACGACCACTCGATTTTAAGTCGAATAATGTTTGCTGTATGTATCCTAAAACTGGCACCCTCTGATGGAATCAAACCACCACTTCAACGTTCGTAGCGTTGTGTAATATTCATTTTACTAAGAGGGTATTAAACAACAGGATTCGCTTTTGCTTTTTATCAATAAAAGTTTGGTATATTGCTGAAAGAATCCTAAAACTGGAGTTCCATAGGGGTTACGATCCCCTCTGCTCAGGTTGAAAGCCTGATGACCTCACCAGAAGTCTAATGGAACATATACAACAGGTTAGTTGGTTTTGCAGTGGGAATTGAACCCACATAGTTTCATTTACAGTGAAATTGTCGACCATCGACGTGCTTTATTTTTGCTGTAACTAACCTAAAACTGGCTGTGCATTTAGGAATCGAACCCAACTCATTCTCCGTTAACAGCGGAGCGCATACACCTTGCTTGCTCATGCACAATAATTTGGTGCCCCATGACAGAATCGAACTGCCGTAACCTGATTACAAAACAGGTGTAATACCATTATACTAATAGGGCATAACTGGAGCGGGAAGCGAGATTCGAACTCGTCTATTTCAGTTTGGAAGACTGACGTGTAACCGTAAACACTTTACCCGCATAACTGGTGCGTCGTGATAGATTCAAACTATCTTCTCTCTGCTTAAGAGGCAGGACTTCATCATCAAAGTTTACAACGCAAATTTGGTGGACCGTAAGAGAATCGAACTCTTACCTCTGACGTGCAAAGCCAGCGTGCTCCCATTATCACTAACAGCCCAAATTGGTCTCGGTGGGAAGAATCGAACTTCCGACACATGGTCCCAAACCACGAATTTTACCACTAAACTACACCGAGTTAAATCTTGGTGGATATGAGTAGAGTCGAACTACCACTTTGCTCCGTATGAAGGAGGTGCACTACCATTATGCTACATATCCATTATATTGGCGGAAGGCAGAGGAGTCGAACCCCATCCCATTTCTGAGAACCCAGTTTTCAAGGCTGGTCGGCGCACCAACGCACCTGCATTACCTTCCATTATTTGGCATCCCAGCAGGGACTTGAACCCCGACCAACGGTTTTGGAGACCGACATGCTGCCATTACACCACTGAGATATTATTTTGGTCCTTTCGACAGGGAACGATCCTGTGTCTATCGGTTATCAGCCGATTGCTCTACCTTTGAGCTACGAAAGGAAATTTGGTGCTGCCTCGTGGGATCGAACCACGTTCATCGGTTCTTCAGACCGTTGCTATGACCACATCAGCTAAAGCAGCATAAAATTCTTTGGGGTGTCCAATGAGGATCGAACTCATACTAAGACGTTCACAGCATCCTGTGCAGACCACTACACTATGGACACCCCAAAGAATTCTATTGGTAGGGGCACAGAGAATTGAACTCTGATTAACTGGTTAAAAGCCAGCTACTTTACCATTAAGTTATACCCCCTCGATTTTTCTAAACGACGCAGTGCCTTGTTAGACTTACGGTGTACGCCAGCACCACTTTTAAATTTTGCCGCAACCAAAAACATACGTCTTGGAGCAGCGATCGGTTTTCGTTTCATTACTTTCTCCTTGTTGACAAACAGAATTATACTTACTTCTGAATTAAAGTAAATACAATTTTGTTTGGCACCCCCATTTGGAATCGAACCAAAGATAACGAGTTCAAAGCCCGTTGTGTTACCATTACACCATGGAGGAACAGATGGTCAGCAACTCCAGCGAACTTTCATCGCTGACCATTTAATACAAAGTCCCGAATTGTTAAAGATCAAGTGAGGACGTATCTTACTACATCTTCGAATTAAAGTCAAGTAAAAATTTACAAGACAAAAACAAAAAACCCCGAGATTTTCATCTTCGGGGTTTTGGTAAGTAAACTCAAGTTACATTTTAACTTTACTTGCCAAAACCCCCAGTGTCAATAAATGATAGACCATGAACTGGGCGTGTGTTATTCCACTCAGCTGCTCTAGGCATCTGATAACTTTTAGCGGATAAACACAATATCGATTTCATAGAAGGAATTATACCTCAGTTTTGATTTAAAGTAAAGTAAATAACCCTACAACTTGTAAGGTCATTTACCTATTTATACGAATTCTACTCTAGTTTTGATTAAAAGTAAAGTTTTTTTAAATTATTTTTAGTGCATCTTTGCAACTTTGATGTTCCAGCCCATGTTGCCTACCTTAGATGCATTGCTCTTTGGTTTTGCAGCATATGTACCAACGTGAACGAACTCTCCAGTTTTTGGATGGGTGTAGCCAACGTGAATTGCACCACCACCTTCATTCTTGCGAACATCAAACTTAGTCTTTGGATCTTGTAAAATCTTCTTCAATGGATGTTCACTGTTTGGTTCAACCACTGATTTAATTTTACCCTTTTCCTCGCCAGATACTTTAACCTTTGAGTTTGGCATATCAGTATCAGCGAATAGATGCTTGACTAACATCTTACCAATCATCTTATGCCCTTCGTTCTTTGGAAGAGTAGTTAGATGTTTTAGGTGATCATGAAGTTCATCGTTTTGAGCACGAATGGCTTTCTTAGCACCTTCATTGGCTTTCAACTCCATTGGACTCTTGCCCTCTGCACCACCAGTTGATGCATGCGCTGCTCTGGCTTGGTCTAGAATTTTACCACGTTCAGTTGGCGACTTACCACCAATACCTAAAGGTTTCCAAACGTGCTTCTCTAAATTAGAACGACCGACTGAATCAGCATTTAGTTTTCTTGATGGGTGATCCATCATGCCATCCATGTCTGGTCCAGGATTCTTAGCAGTGATTTCTTGTTTCTTCTTAGTTGACTTCAATGAGAAACCATGGAAATGTGTGCCATCAGAATTTGATGGATGAGGTTTGTTGTGAGATCCTTCGACCTCTACCGCAACGTCAGAAGTATTCTCTTGGGTATCATTATGGACACCACGAGTGAATCTAGGAATATCACCAGCCTTTGAAGTCCAACCTGCATTTTTAACTCTTGCTTTTAATCCATGAGTGTTACGAACATCTCTTAAGATACTTGCTGCTGCAGTACGACCATGATAAATTCTATTCTGAATTTGTTTCTTAGTTTCTTCATTAGCGTTTGGATGACTAGATACTTTACCGATCTCATCATCAATTGTTTTTAATGCTGCTTGATGTTCAGGTGAACCTTGAGTACCAAGTCTTTTATGAACGTGATCAGTTAAATGACGCAGTGTAGCCAACTCAGTAATAACACCACCAGAGTTGTTTGACAAGTTACCATTTGGTAGAACGTGTTCAGCTTCTTTCTTTTCCTTTGGTGCTTTCACTTTTGCTACTGTTTCTTTTGCAGCTTTTGCTGCAGTCTTTTTAGCACCAGTAGTATCACCACCTCGCTCAACAATCATTTGTTTAAAAGAAACGAATTCTTCTTTTAAGTCCTCATCTTCATCTGGTTCATAAGCTGATGAATGTTGAAGTTCATGTTTAGTTGGCTGTTCAGCATCATGGTGCCAAGAAACAGTTTTAACAATACCACCAAGTTGTTTATTGATAAACACTGCGTGGTTTCCATGTTCATCTTTGTCTAGGTGAACATGAACAGTATGACCATGTTCAGTTTGATAAGTATGGTGAGGGGTTCTTCCCTCGAAATGAGAAACGTCGTGTTCTTCTGTAAGCCAAGTTCTAAACGAATGCATCCGTAACCTCAATAATTGGTATAAGTCTTGTATATTTATACCTTCTCAATTTTAATGCCAGCTTGTTCTAGGAATTCTAATCCGATAGTATCACGGTATGTATTACGATAATAGACTTTCTCTATCCCTGCACCATAGATTAATTTGGCACAATGAATACAAGGAGCATGAGTAATAAACATAGAACTACCAAGACCAGATTCGTTCGATCTTGCCAGCTTAGAGATAGCATTCGCTTCAGCATGGATTACCTCATCTTTCGTTACGAGTTTATACTTCTTCCACTGATTAGAATCTTTTGGTAGTTGTTGTTCAGACCAATCACCATCATCACAATAGATTTTAGTTTCACACTCATTAGTCCAACCAGTTGGCATACCATTGTATCCAATACTTATAATGCGATTATCTTTTACGACAACTGCACCAACATGTAATCTAATTGCGCTTGAAAGCTGAGCAAATCGCTCAGCTGTATCCATGAATGCTTCAACCCATTTTTGTTTCATATAACTTCAACCCTAAAACTTTTGACATTTTCCAATTTAGAGTGTGGAATGCGGAATCTAACTTTTCCTTCTTCTTTTCGATGAGTATAGACTTCCATTGTTGGAGAAGCACCATATGTTCTTCTCCCCCATAACTTCCAATTACCCTCATAAACAAAAGAAGTTTTGAATACTTCTTTTTTTGCGCCATCAAACCCAATGACTACAATTTTTGCCTCAGGTTCAAATGATGGTAGATTAAAATAACCGAACTGTTCTCTCAGTTCAAGATAGTCTGCTCTCCAATTATCCTTGAAAGCAAACTCACCTTCAATAGAAACAGCAATATCATTAGTTCCCTCAATAACACGTAGTTCCGTGTTACTAGGTTTGAAATAGATAGCATTAGCACGTGAATCTATACTCTTTACTGCTTGCTGTTTACGGTCAATAGAATTCTTAATACCTTCGATATGAACGATTTGATTGCGAGAAATATCTGCAGCTTCTAACTGAACTTTGTTAGAACGCTTCATCACCTCAGCTTCAATTATAACAAATGTACAATCGTTGCGTAGGTATTTGTATGACTTAACAACCCCACCACTGTATTCTACGATTTCTTCTTCGTATTTGTCATCAGCTGAACGACGGATTGAGCGAACCCATGAACCGCTAACTTTTTCAAGAGCATGACGTTTGGCATTAAGTAATGCCTCATCACATGTAGCACCTGTGCCTGAAGATTGAACTGTAATAGGACTTGTATTTTCTAGACGATCTTTGTCTGTAATATCAACGATCCATCTTGTTACAGAAAGGGTTGTTGGTATTACAGTTATCAGAGATTGCGCTGATGCTGTGAAAGAAAGAGCCAGAATTGCACTGGCTAGAACTTTCTTCATGATTAACTACCGAAAGAGTTACGAACTTGTTGAGCAGCACGCATAGACTTCTTGCTGACTTCAACAGTCACAACAGCCATGCTTTTATCGCCAGAGATTTTTCGATCTACAATGTAGACACCCTTAACGATACCATTTGCTTCAACAGCGATCTTTTCCTGAATTTTGGTAGCAATGTTACCAGCACGCTCACGTGTCTTAGACTCATCAGCTGATACGTCTTTTGCGAGTGCGTTAGTAATTGCTTCGTGAGACTTACTTGAGTTCAAGTCAGTTTGAATGAACTCAACAATATTGCGTTTGGCTCGCATTGTAGCAACGTTCATTGCTTGCTCCAAAGCAGAATTGTCAGTAAGAGGGATGGCAGAAGTGCCAGTTGATTTAAGGGTTTCCCACTCACCCTTGTCGTTGAAAGTGATTTCAACTTTACCAAATTCCTGAGTGTACTTTACGGCATCTTTCGATGTATCGTTAAGGTCTACAGTTTTGGTTGTGCTACAAGCCGATAAAGCAAGAGCAACAGCAGTTACAAGAATCAATTTTTTCATAATAAATTACCTCAAGGTTGTTGAATAAACTACTACATCATCACGTTTGTATAGATCTTTCATTTTCTGAACCATAGATGGGTCAGACAATTTCAAACCTAGACGGTCTGGTGATTTCGGGTCGACACGTTCCAATTGGATACTGCGATCTTCCACAGGGACAGATACATTACCAACTCGAGGAACATCAACGTCAACTTTAACACTCATCTTTGAAGCCAACTTGGCAAAGTCATTTGCAAACTTAGCCCATTCGGTTTCAAAGTCTAAAGCCATAGCGTTGGTAGAAACCAACATAGTAGCAATAATCAATTTTCTCATAATAAATCTCCAAGTATTTACAATTATATTATACCTGAATCTTGAATTAAAGTAAAGGGGTTTTTGCTTCCTTTTTCGGGAGTTCTGGAATCACTCCAGCCTTTTCCAAGAGTTTTCTTGTAATTTTAGGGTATAACTTATGTAAAGTTTGGTCTTTGACAGCCATGAGCATTTTGGCTTCTGTTGGGTGTACACCCTCAAGAAAACTAATAAACAATGACTCACGTTTAATTGGTTTCAAATCTGCACGACAGAATACATACATACGACGCAACTCACTGAATAGATTAGTTGGTGTCATACCCATTGGTTCAGCTGAAGGTTTGTATGGTGGTTCACCTTCAGGAAGAATAAATTTCTTCGCAGGGTCAAATGCATATTCAAAGATAATCTTTAGAGCAGCATCAGTTTTATATTTTTCAATCAGTGTTGGATCTTTATTAATTTCATCCAACATTTCTGTAACATATTTTCTCATTTAAAAGTCCTCAAGTTCATCAAGCAATAAACGACAACGGTGTTCAATCAGATAGTTCATAATTGACATCTTATCACCATTCGGTTTGCTATTTAGGTATGCATCTAGAATTTCATCCTTAACAGATTTTGGAATATTATCGAATGCAACTAGAGTAGCATTACGTTGCCAATTCCGACGTTCTTCGTCATTACGGCATGCATCAATACCTTTCTCATAAAACTCAGCAAGTCGTTTAGCACTAACTGGCTTTTGACGATCTCCTGTTACAAACACATCATCTTTACTCAAGATATTAGGTACACCATCACCAGCATCACCCTTCACAATATGTTCAATAGTAAAGTCCATGATTTCTTGTTTGCTGGCTTTGATGTATTTCTTCTGCATCGGTGACCACTGGCTTACATTACCAGTGGAGAACGGTGCTAGTTGTAACTGTTTAAAGTCTTTATCAGAGGATAGGATAAGAACCTTTTGTGGTTCTTCCATCAAACCTTCTTGAATCAATTCATTAGTTTGAACATACTCAGTAAGAACAGCGATGATATCATCTGCTTCTGCACGGTCAACGCTGATAACCTTGTAAGGAAATACACGTCGGATATCTTCACGCATTTCGCTTAGTGTATCAAAGATGAGTTTCCAATCCAAGTCAGAAGCATCACGTGCTTTCTTACGACCTGCTTTGTAGTGCTCAAATACTTCTTTGCGCCAATACTTACGACCATCGGTACAAATAACAATCTGACCATACTCTTTGCCATACTTTTTCTTGTATGACTTAATGGTTGATAGAGTCACGTGACGAATTAGATTCTTCACCTCACTCTCTGTTCCTTTCAACTCACGCTGAAAGGTTAGGATAGTGGCAAGAGCCACTTGGGAATAATCAATTAGAATCATCAAAATGCTCCAAGGATAATACACTCTTCATTGATACGACCGTTCGGAGTGGTGGGTTTAGTTTTAATTGTTTTGATACCAGCGTTCAGTCCACGCTTACCAAGCGCAAGTCCTTTGAAGAATTCTTCAGGTTTGCGTAGTGTAACAGACTTAGACTCAGCGACATCGAACCCAAGTAGTGTCGTACCCTTAACAGTAAGACCGTGTTCAGATTTGTACACTTGAAGTTTACGATACTTCGTATTATAGATCCAAACCTCTTTCGCTTCAACAAGGTTAGTTGGAGCAATAGATTTTAGTTTAAGTTCCTCGAATTCTTTCATGTACTTAACCTTAGCAACTTGCTTGCCAACAGGCACAGGTTTACGTTTACGAGGAGCACGATTTGCTTTTGCAGTCTGAACCATTTGGTTACAGTCAGCAATAATCTGTTCAATGAACTCAGCGAATTTCTTTAATTCACGTTTAGTGAAATTTGAATAACCTTCTACAAGTTGCGCATCAGATCCCTCAATGGCTTCCCTAATTTCTTTGGCAGTCGGTACGAAAAACTCTCCAATGCGTTTAGCAATGGGTCCAGCAACTTGATTCGCCAGCAAGTAATTCTTCGTTGAAAATTCTGATTTGCAACCATTGAGTACAAAGTCGTCAATCGCCCCCTCAATCTCACCAGCGAGATCGTGAGCTTTCTCTTCCATGCGTTGTTGGATGGAGATGACATTAGTTTCAGGTTGAGGTTTTTCAATTTTGATTTCAGATTTCTGTTTAACACCAACTTGTTCTTTCAAGAACTCAACACGTTTCTCGAAATAGTCGGCTTCCTTTTGTTCAAGGACAGAACCACCGTCCATAATACGAGCCAATACACCCGCATGACGGAAATGGTATTCATCGACCTTAAGAAATTGAACTGCAAGTTTCTTATCGATCTTAGCATAATG
>Ga0255156_1000438_pt1 | contig 12297 bp, 27 predicted proteins | sample Atl_Atlam_RepA_8_FD_186026 | JGI IMG/M metagenome (GOLD analysis project Ga0255156, IMG submission 186026) | Freshwater microbial communities from Altamaha River, Georgia, United States - Atl_Atlam_RepA_8h | ecosystem: Environmental > Aquatic > Freshwater > River | place: USA: Georgia... | reverse complement strand
AAGAATCCCATATAAGCCTGTGCAAATGGCTGGTAGAGCTATGCAAGCTGCTGTTCCTAGCCTGACCGGAGCAAAGCAACGTGCTATAGGCGCTGCTACCGGCGCTTTTTCTGGTGCTAGTGGTGAGACTGCCGGTCAACTTGCAGAGCTTTTAGGAGCGCCAGAACCTGTTGCTGAAGGCGCTAGGGTATTCGGTAGCCTCGCCCCCATAGAAGTAATTACTAGAGCGCCTAAAGCTGCGCTTGGTTTTGTTGGTAGGGCAATGGGAATGCCCGGAGGCATAACTGCCTTACGTTCCGTTATGGATGATGTTGGCGTTTCTAATTTATCTGGCGCTACTAAAGATTTAGTTTTGCGTAGGATAAATGAGCTACGCGCATCTCCGTACACTACTGATGCACAAAAGAAAATCTATGATGTGCTTTCTCAAGATGTTCAGAAAATGCGGGGCGCAGCAGCACAGGAAGCACAGGCATTAGAGCGTTCTGGTGCGCGTGTTAGTGCAGAGGAACAGCAAAGAGCAACCAGACTTGCTCAAACTGGCGGTGAGCTAGGCGAAGCTAAAGAAACAATTATCCGCAGAGCAAAAGATACTTTGCGTGATGTTGGCGATCCTACGCGAGAGCTATCCGATATTGGTACAACGTTGCGTGATCGTATCGTTAGCCGGTTTGATGAGCAATCTTTAGCCCGTGATGCTGCCTATCAAGAAACAAAAAAGGCTAGGGATGCAGTAGTTGCCGGCAAGGAAAGCAAAGGCGACTTTCTTCAAGCATTGCCTGAATTTAAGGAGATGGTTAATTCCTTACGCGGCAAATTGCTTATTGGCACAAAAGCTCGTCAGCAAACAACTGCCCCTGTTACTGAGCAAGGATTGTTAAATGCTTACAACAATATTTATAGTGCAGTTACAGGAAGAAAAATAACAAGAAACTTCATTGATGAAAAAGGTGTTCTGCAAACAGAAACAAAAACATATCCAACATCATTTGAAGCACTGGATGCTGTTCGCCGCAAGCTTGGTGATGTTGCCTTTGGTAGAGAAGTTAGCGGATATGAAGGCTTAACTCAGAACGTTGCCCGTGAATACTACGCAAAGCTTTCTGAGATTCAGTCCAAGTATGCTGGCCCACTGCAAGACCAATTGCAGTCTGAGTATGAAGTTGCATCTCGCTTGCTGGACAAGTTCAGAACTCAGCGTGGAGCAAAGGCTACTGCGCTAGATCGTATTGACCCGACCAAGTTCAAAGCAGATACCAAAGGCTTGCCAGCAGACTTCTTCAAAAGCAAACAGTCCGTGCAAGATGTAATTGCTTTGACGGGAGATCAAGCTTTGGTAGAACGTGCCGCTGCTGACTATGTTGCTAAAAGCATAGCTAACATGGATGCTCGTGCTGCACGTAATTGGTTAAACAGCCGCACAAACTCTGATTGGCTTTCATCACTTCCCGGAGTTCAGCGTACAGCGCAAACCTATGTGAATAACCTAGAACGTGCTGAAGGCATGGCAACCCGTGCCGCCAAGGTTGGCAAGGGTAAAGAGGCTCAAGCGGGTATGGCGGCTAAAGAAGCTACCAGAGCAGAGGAACTTGGCGTTAAAGAAGGCGGCAAAGTTTTGGCTGCTGCTGAGAAAGAAGCGCAGACTATCCTTGGCTCTGCTGAACCTGCTGCCCGTGTTGTGGAGATTATCAACAAGGGTGACAGGACGCTATGGGATCGAGTTGCCCCAGCTATAGCAGCCGCCCCGCAAGGCCGGGAGATACTTGGCGAGGCTGTTCGTCAGTCATTGGCAGACAGGGCTACGCAGGGTATCTTTGGCACTATTAGGTTCTGGGAAAGCAGCCTGAAAGATTCGCTAGGCAGGACGGGTTTGATGGGAGCTAGAGAGCTAGACCAGATCAGTCGCCAGCTTAGAGAGATTCAGGATGTTGCCATTCCAGAACAGCAGAAGTTGACATTGGCTGGCAGACTTATTAAGAATGCAATCGTTGGTTATGTTGCGCCGGGTGCGTACAGAACGGCAGAGGGGGTTATAAATCAGCGCGGTCAGATTGGCTCTGTCGCGCCCAACTTGGGAGCAAGATGATGATGTACGGTAAAAAGATGAGTGATGCAGAGATTCGTGCTGCTGAGATGCGTGGCGGCGAGAATGAGGTTCGTGGTTCGCTGGATGCTCAGAAGGCGCTAGGCCGCACCATGATGAAGGAAAAGCCAGCCATGCCTATGCGTGGCGCTAAACGTAAGATGAAGCGATAGGAGGCTGCTATGCCACTGATTAAAGGTTTTAGCCAGAAGTCCATGAGCAAGAACATTTCCAAGGAAATGAAGCGTGGCAAGCCCCAGAAACAAGCCGTAGCTATTGCCTACAGTGTTGCTCGTAAGGCAAAGAAAGAAGCTAGAGGTCGTATGCGATGAGCAGGAAAAAGGATAAGGGGATAAATCCTGAACTCGAAGATGCTATTTCTAAGATGCTAAAAGAGGTAATGCAAGACCCTACGGCATCTATTACTGACAAGTCGAAGGTGATAGACCGCGCCTTAAAGTTGGAAGCTATCAAATTGAAAATAGCCGATGACGAATGGGGAAGCGGTTTTGCTTCTGAGGAAGATGAGTAGTATTATGTGAATACCATTCATTATAGGGGATATTCATGGATGCTACTAAACTTATCAGTATTGCATTAGATGTATTGTCAGAGCGTTTGATTTTGATTCTTGCATTAGGAATGGTCTGCGGGATGACTTCGTGGGCTATGTGGGGGCCGCAGTGGGAGAGATTGGTTGCGCTGGCTATCTTTTCCGTATTCACGTTTTTGGTTTTGCGTAGAGATAGGAGCTTGAGAGATGAAAAAGTATCAGACTAACAACCAGCAAGGCGGTATTGCTATGCGCCCTCAGTTGCCTACTGATGTTACTGGCGGTGGCGATCCATACTACAAGTCAGGTACGCTGCCCAAGGGTGGCTTCCAATCTACTTGGTGTTTCGGCAGTTCTCACGATAGTAAGAACAGCCCTACTGATACGGTGAAAGGCCAGAAAAAGGTTGCGTAATGGCGAACAATATCCCGTTTCAACCTATGGGCAATTGCGTTGTGGCAACTGCTGCAAGCGCAAACGTACAAGGTAATGTGGTTTCCATTACTGCTGTCAGTCCGGTCAACCAATACTTTGTCTGCAACGTAGATAAAGACAATCCTGTATTTGTTGCTTACGGAGAAACCGCAAATATTACCGCCAGTATTCCAGATGGAAATAGTGCTGCGGTTGTAACTATTCCACCTTATAGCTCTCGATCATTTACTGGCCCACAATGTAGTTCTACTAAGACTGTGTACGTGCGAATCATTGCTCCGCATAACAATGCGAAGCTTTACATTACGCCGGGAGAAGGACTATGAAAGATTACATTCTTGATAGAGTTAAAGAACCGTCAACGTGGCGTGGCGCTATCCTGTTTCTGACTGCTATTGGTGTGCCTATTGCTCCGGCTATGGCTGAAGCTATCGTGACTGCTGGACTAGGCATTGCCGGTCTGGTTGGTATGCTGACCGCAGACAAGTAATGGATTGGTCGAAATATCCTAACTTCAAGGCTGATGAGTTTTCCTGCAAACATTGTGGGCAAAACAAGATGCAGCCTGAATTTATGGATAAGCTGCAAGAATTACGTAATCTCTACGGTAAACCCATGAAGATTACTTCTGGCTACCGTTGCCCTAAACATCCCATAGAAGCCGCTAAGAAAGCTTCTGGCGCTCACTCTACCGGGCTTGCTGCCGACATAGGCGTTGATGGTAGCGAGGCTCACAAAATCCTTTCTCTGGCTATGCAGCTAGGCTTTACTGGCATAGGCGTACAGCAGAAGGGCGCTGGCAGATTTATCCACGTTGATACGGTTAAGTCTCCCCCTAGACCTAATGTGTGGAGTTACTAATGGCTAAGAAAGGTGTCAGCCTAGCTATAGGCAGAGGTGAGAAGCTACCTGCTAGTCAGGGTGCTGGCTTGACTGCCAAGGGTAGGGCTAAGTACAACCGGGAAACCGGCAGCAATCTACGTGCGCCAGTGACTTCCAGCAACCCTACCAAGGGTGAGGCGGCTAGGCGTAAATCATTCTGTGCGCGTATGGCTGGCGTGGTACGCAAGTCAAAGAATTCTGAACGCGCTAAAGCCTCCATGCGGAGATGGAAATGCCGATAGCAGATGATCTTAACGAAGACATAATGCAGGTCATAAAGACAGAAAGAGCGCCAGATTTTCTGTCAGATGTGCAGTCGGAATATCCTTATATGAAAGATAAGGAAATAGACATTCTGTATAACCCAAAGCCGGGCGAACAAAGGTATCTTGAGTTTTACCCACCTGATGAACCCGGTGCGCCAGATATGCCAAGACCATCTGGGTTGCCTATGGGTAGAGTTGGCATAGAAGTCTTCCGTCCAGATGTTCGACCTATAGACATTCTCGGTGACTATGTATCCCATTACGGTGTAGAAGCCGATCCAAAACTGCAACAGTATTATCAGCAATTTGGTCAGTCATTAGAACCTGAGATGATGCGTCGGCGTTATCAGTTTCACCAAAAGCAATTAGGTGAACAACGTCCGTATGAGCAATGGTATGAAAAATCAGGTTTGCCAGAGATGTTTCGTGGATACACCTTCAATCAATGGGGCGACAGGGCAGAGGAAATGTACACGCCTCAACAGTTGCAAATCCTAAATGAAGTAAGAAAATACTTAGGGATTACAAAATGAATAAAGGACTGTACTACAACATCAACAAGCGCCGGGAGAAAGGCTTGCCGCCTAAGAAACCGGGAGAGAAAGGCTATCCGACTAAGGAAGCTTTTATACGTTCAGCAAAGACTGCCAAGCGTAGCGGTAAGAGGTAGGCTACTCACTGTGTAGATTGACCACTGACCAAGGTTAATCAAGACCAGCACAGCTTTCGCCCTGCAAATATTCTAGCAAAAAATGAAGTAGGTGATGATTGCTGCTGTCAGCAATATCAGCCCCATTCCCACTAGCAGCCCTCCGAAGAAGACCAAAGCAGCAAATGTTTCCATTAGTAGCAGGATGTATTACAGTTGCCGCCATAGCAGCAGGTTGTGCATGTTACATATCTACCGTTCATGTAATAGCTATGAGTGGTGCAGTTAGCCCAGACCAGTGTAGCTACGCACAACAGGAAACCCCCGACGATTGCCTTCATATACGCCTCCTATAACATATCTCGAATATCTTTAACTGGAATGCCCATCTTTTCGTGAATGGCTAGGATAAATTCAGCATTGACTTTGATCTTGCCATGACGAATCTTGCTCAAAACAGGTGGACTCATCTTGAAATACTTGGCTACTGCTGAATCATTAGCTTTGCCACCCTCTTGTTCTTTAATTTTCTCTGCAAGAAAATCAAGAAGTTGACACTTCACTATCTCCGTCATTTCATCTCCTTATGGCGCTGGAATCAAACCACCTTCAAAAATGTATGTGCCGATATGACTTAGGTGAACCCAAGGCGCAGCCCATACGGAACCGTTACATTTATCTCGCCACTGTTTGCAGAAGTGATAATCCTCAGAAAGCAAGCGCCTAGTCTCAGGCTCAATGCTTTCCGTAAAGTATTGGAAGATTTCCTCTGCGCCGAGGTTGCCAGCAAGATCGCCAACATCATTGATATAGCTAGGTGTGTGTGGCTTTAGTTGCTCGAACACTTCCCGCTTGATAAGCATGAATCCAGTGCCACCGTTCCAGATTTCGATAGGCTCGTTCACTGGTACGGTTGCCTCGCCAGCGTAGTTCTTCAAATTAACTACGAATGCCCCCGTATAAAATTTCAGCTTTTCTGGCGGTACGCCTTCCAGCGCAGCCTTGTGTACCTGATTCCAGTTGATTTCCTTTTTAGGATAAATGCCGCAGATAATTTCCTTGTCGGCCTCCAGCATGGTCAGAACGTCGTTTGGATTGAATCGTATGTCAGCATCCACAAACATCAGGTGAGTGCAATCTGTCTTCATAAAGCCCTGTACCAGCGCATTCCTGCCGCGAGTAATCAGGCTTTCGTTGAACAGGAAAGACATAAGGTTTTCCATGTTCTTCTCTCTGCATATATTTGTAAGCTGTAGCAGAGATTGTGTGTAGAAACCATAACATTGCCCACCATACATAGGCGAGGCCACGAATAATTTAGTCATTTAACCATCCTATAAAACCATTTATTTGCACGACGCTGGCACAGAATGTTGTATCCATGCTGGCGTAACTCACTGACAATACTGTTGACTGCACATACCCCGGCTTTCTGAATAATGTCTAAGGTTGTGTATTCCCCTCCCCGCCCCAAAAGTTTTGCGACTTTCTGAAGTCTGTCTGACTTTTCAAAATTAGCTGCATTCACGATATATCCTCCACTCTAATCACGTAGCGGCCTTTTACATTCTTGCGCCACCCATGCACTTCAATACGAATACCGGCTTCTCTAACCTTTGCTACCGTATCTGATTCCTGAATCTTCTTTATACGTTCAGCAACAGCAGATGCCGTAACCTGTACTGCCAGAACTTCATCCTTACGTATAGCCAGAATGTCGCACCACCCCCACAAGTCTTTCCTTTGCTTGGTAAAAGAGTTCCACTTCTCCACTATCTCGCAGTGGTAGCCTTGTTCCCTAAGATACTCAAGGCTTCGTTGTGTGGGTGAGCGACTAGCAGCCATCAGACCTTGTTTTCATCAACACGATGATCGCCGCACCAATCAGTCTGGTACACCACCGGATAACCACCCATTGTTGGAGCATGGCGACGGCATCGACCAACCTCTCTCCTGTCGACCGGCTTCGGGTCTGACGCATACTTCCTGACAAACCAGATGCAAGTCCGGCAACGCATCCCGTCAGACCGATGCACCCAAGAGTCTTGGTCTAATTTCTGTTGAGCAGCGTTCAAACTGCCGCTGGCTATTGCGCCTTCTTTAAATACTGGTGGATACTTTTCCTGAAACTCATTCATTTAAATCCCCTTATCAAAAAGGTATTTCGTCGTCTTTAGGCGTGTACTCTCGAACCGTGCTGCCGGGAGTAGGCTTCTTATAATTAGGGTCAGGAACCCAATTGTCCTGCGCCAAGCTAATCAGGCTACCTACCCGCGTCTGCTTAGTCCAGCCAGCCAGCTTGACCCACTCGCCCTTTGCAATATCCCGGTCAGCAGTAAATCCACCTTTCATATCTGGTGCTTTTGAACCCGGCTGTTTCTTGTCGTTCGTGTAAAGAACGCCTTTCCCCGGCTCTTGTTCATGAGTTCCCTTCATACTTCCTCCAGTGAATTAGCTGCCGCCACAATCCTCATTTTTGTGACGTTATCCATCATGTCGATGACTTCCTTGTTTACATCCTTCAATGCTTTCAGCTTGTCTCGCTTGGTTGCGTCTGCAAGCTTCTGGCTGGCTTTGATCTTGTGAACCATGTCATGGAAGCATATCTCCCAATTTTCTAAATCCTCCACCGAGGCGTATGCTTCCTCCTGACCCGGAACGAAGAAGTGCAAAAAATGCTCACCTTGTTCCTTATGTTTCTTTAAATCCTCAACCACCTCTGCTGCACCCATATCGATTTCTTGCGCTGGTACTGCTTTCGGCTCAAAATCCTCAACTTCCTCTGGCGTGTAAACGCCTGATACGCAGCCGGGATAAACGGATCGGATACCTTCTGAGATGCAACGCGCTCTGAGCATAGCTCTAGGATATTTTTGCCATCCAGAACCCGGTTTAACCAACCCGATATTCTTTCCCATCTCGATAGTCCAAGTGACAGACAAAGACCCACCAGCGGGATGACTAAAAACGCCAGTAACTCGATCATCGGTATATTCCTTCCACTCTACTTTTCCCCCGGCTTGCTGGAACCTTGCCATCATCGCGTCAGCTTTCAGGGTTGGTCTGCCCTGAATGATGTGGTAGTCACGCGCAGCAATAGCAGGATGCTGGCCTTCAGCTTGAGCTATCAACATCAGCGCAATCGCTTCATCTGCGGTTTTGACATTGAATAGGTTTGACTTAACTACGGCTCTCGCCATGACTTCTATGTCTTGCATAGGTATTAAGTTGCTCATATCTCATCTCCATTGGGATTCTGGTTTTGCTTCGATAACAACGCCTTCTTCATCTGGATCACCACCAACGCTTAGAACATAGTTTCTTTTCCCGTTGACGTTAATCAGCAAAGGCGCATCAGGGTTGCAGAATTCTTCCTTGTCTTCTGCTTCCTCATACTTTTCAATCATAGATTTAAGTGCTTCAAATACATGCCTTGCGGATTGATTAAGTAACATATCGTTATCACTCTCATTTAAGTAGGAAGCGTCTAACACCCGTCGTTTCGACCACAAACTTCTGGTAAACATCCGGCATGGCTTTTTGGAATAGCTTGGCATCGAACTTAGACCCCGGTTTATCGTTCTTCCAGCTTATCAGAGTGTGACCATCCACCGTCAACAATGCTGGCGCAGTTCCCATATACTTGCGTAGCTCTAGCTCTACCTTCTCTGCTTCTGTTTCTAGGTGCTTAATCCTAGCCTTGTACTCTTTCAGTACAGCTACGGCTTTCTCTGCTGCCTGTGTAGCCACAACTGCGTCAATATCAGCAACCGGGTAAACGATCTTTGCAGCCTCAATACTGTCTGGTTCTGGCGCAACACCTGACTGCACCATGCCCCAATACTTAGCCATCGTCTGCACAAGCTCGTCTTTTTGTTCAGGCGCAATGGTGAAGTGATATGTTCGAAACTTCTGACCACCAAACAGAACAGCAAGATAGATGTTATCTACGTTGAAACACGCTGCTTCATGTAGTAACTGTACGAAGTCTGCTGGCGGTATGACGTTCCCATCTTCATCAAAGTTCTTCAGGCTGGCTGCGTTATAGTTCTTGCACTCCACCAGTGTCTTGCCATCAGCAGATATGTAATCCCCGTGAGCTTTCAGCCACGTTTCCTTACTGTGCTGGCCTATCCAATCCAAGTCTTTGAGTTCAATCCTGTGCTTGTCTTGGAATAGCCGGGCAATGGTAGGTTCCATTACCTTGCCCATCTGGACTTCTTCAATATCAGATAGATCAGGCGGCTCCATCCTGCCCTGCTTTATCAGGATTGCTTGCGCTGCTTTACCGTTGACTGCCATGCGGCTATCCCCTGACCACCACGCGGCATTGCGTACTGCTGGATCAAAGTCTGAAGTGTTAGTGCTTGTCATTGTAGAAACCTCCCGCCATCGTCTTTAAGTTTGTCTGCAATCTCGTTTATATCTGCACCAGAAATGTCCACAATGATCTTTAACAGCACCATCGCGGTAGCACCCCATGCTGCCATGTTGTCGCCACAACGGGCTTCTAACACGGCACATAGCTCGTCGATAATGATCTGGAGTTCTTCTGTGTCTTTAATGGGAATATTAGAATGGTGCGTCACGGCAAGCCTCCTCGAATTCTCTGCGGCGTATGTCGTTCTCTGCTTGCTTGACTTCAGATAATTCGAACAGCTTGGCTTCTGTTCCGCACATATCTGACGAGCGCATAGTTATCGCGTAGAAATACTTGCGATCACCATTGACGGGATTGATATGGGAACTTACAGGATGGGTACACTTATCTGGCTTGCTGAAGTGGAAACAGTCTATACAGACTTTTATATCTTTTATGTAGGTCATTCTCATCTCCCGATAGGGGTCTAATGGATAAAGTAAAGGTTTCTACCTTACGTGATTGCTGGCGTACACCAACACGACTGAGGACTGCTTTGCCAGATTGTGCGGATTCGGTCACCGCATCACTCGGGAGTTCAACCCGCCAATCCTCATGCGTCTTGGTGCATGTACGTAATGTAAAGCAACATAAAACTATTGCCAATGAATAATAACTATGACTTTCTAAAAGTAAATAGTTATCAAATTGTCTGTGGATAACTTTGATAAAAAGCTGTGGATAACTTTGCTGGCATGATTCTTGGTTATATAGAATATAGTACGGTTCTACATTAGTACTACTACATTACGTTATGCCTTAGTCCTTACTTCGTAAGTACTATCGACTATTATTCTATTTCTTACATATACATAATTATAGTAATGTCGCTGCCTATTTTTTAGGCAGCTACTTTACTCGTTTAGGTTTTGTGGGTTTAAACCCCATCGCTTTGAACTTAGCTTTCAGGTCAGTGGCAGCAGAGCTGGTGTACTTGAATCGCTGGTCAAGGATAGATGTGGGCTTATCTTGCTCAACCCTTTTGGGTCTCGTCTGCGGCTGCGAGGCCGGGTCTGCCAGCGGAGTGACAGCGCGTAGTTTAGGTCTGGACATACAACCTCCGAAAGAATAGCCCCTACAACGCGTGTACGGGCGCGTAGGGGCGATAATCAGGTATCCCGTAGGGTAGGATACCATCCAGCAGGAAAACGGCTCTAATCGGCTATAACATCAAGTTCCATTTGTAGGCCAACAGCAACGCGCATCAAATGATCTGACTTGTCTAAGAAATAACTCTTATCATCTTCCCCTGTTGCTTGGTTCGCCAGATACCGGAAAGCAAACGAGCCTTCCAGCAATGCTTCAATTGCTTCCGGCAAAGGGTTGTCTTTAGAGTAAAAACGCTCTGCTATTTCCTCCGCAGTGATAAGTGAATCTTTAAGCTTGACCATTATTTGTCCTCCCCTTTTGCTTTTGAAATAATCTTTTTTGCTTCAATTGCTGCGGGCCACGTGTCCGGTACGCCCCTGACAAGGTTTTCTAATGCTTCAAGCAATTCAGGCGAACAAGCAATTAAACGTGCATTAGCTTTTTTATCACCATTATCGAAAACACCTAATTTTGTGTAAGGCTTTAATTGGTTTTCGTGAACAGTGCAAAAATAAACATCCCCTTGTCCAATTGTGTATGTATCGTCAATATCTTCCGCAAACCACCACGGCGCAGGTGTATGCTTGACCATAATATCCCCTAAGAATTGATTTAACGGCCCTACAAGGCCATGAAAAAGGGTTGCCTATACCCTGACAACCCTAAACACGAAAACGGCTTAAAACGGCTTATTTACGATAATGCTGGAATATTGCAAATTAAACCTTTTTCAACATGATGCAATTGAACAAGGTTTTTACTAGTAAATGACCTGCATTGTTCTGGTCTTTGCAGGTATTTGCCAAAATCGCGCAATGCTTTTTCTTTTGTTTTTGCGGATAACAATATATGTTGATGCGTTCCTTCAATAGCATTGTTATGCCAAACGATTATTGAATACATTGTCTAATCCCCTCAAAAGGATAATAAAACGTAAAGAAATGCCCAAAGGATAAGGAAACCTAGTACGCCAGCTAATAGTTCAATTATGGTTTGCATGGTTTCCCCTTAAACGTCATAGCTATGATGAATGACAATAATTGCTTCGTTTCCGAATGGCATCTTTTGCACTGTTATTTGATTGCAAAAGTAAGCCCCGGGATAATCTGACTCTCGGTAAAAAATGCTCAGATACGTTTCGTACAGTTCATTTTCATCGATTTCATCTTCAATGCCCTTTGCAAGTAAATATTCATCGCGCCCGTCGATGCCATGATTGATTTCGCCAATCTTTTGCACTTTATATTTTGATAATGTTTTCATGGTTGCCCCCTTAGAATCGCTCAAAGATACCAATTGAACCATTATTTTTAACAGTTACCTGATAGCCAATTGACGTTTTTGTAATTCTATAAGTGGCGTTATTGGCTCGATACCACTTTAATTTATTTGCAATATATTTACGATTTGTAATGTGGCTGCAAAATTGTGGTTCGTCTAAAAAATAGAATTTATAGCCTTGTTTCATAATGACTCCCTCAATAGGTAAAGATTAAATAAGCCGGGGAAAATCCCCGGCATGGTTTTATGCTGCGAGCAATTCAGAATCGTCTAAAACGGGCTTTTCCTGCCCGCTGGCAAGAATAAAGTCGGAAGCTTGCTGCGCTAATGCTGAAGCTTTGAAAATCGCTTTAGAGTCGTTTTTAAGGCATTTCAGCCAAGATTGAATGTATCCAGCATGCCGCAAGTCTCCAGCTATAGAGTGAGAATTGCAAAGAAATGCTGCGCCAAGTTCGGCAACAAGTTCTTCGAAAGCATAATCGGCGTTACCGAATCTTCCCTTGCTTAAATCCCGATCACAACGAGTTTTATCGCTTGTCCAATGAGTTAACTCGTGGAAAAACGTTGCATAGTAGTGTTCGGCACTGGTGAATGTATCCAATGCTGGCATTTTGATTGAATCAATGCTTGGAATGTAGC
>Ga0255156_1000429_pt1 | contig 12434 bp, 22 predicted proteins | sample Atl_Atlam_RepA_8_FD_186026 | JGI IMG/M metagenome (GOLD analysis project Ga0255156, IMG submission 186026) | Freshwater microbial communities from Altamaha River, Georgia, United States - Atl_Atlam_RepA_8h | ecosystem: Environmental > Aquatic > Freshwater > River | place: USA: Georgia... | reverse complement strand
TTGGGATTTGGAAACTTATGGTAATAACGAAATAGCAAGAAACAATATAGGTGAATATTATAAAGGAAATTGTAAATGGGAAATTGAACATTTGGATTCTCAAGAACAAACACAACTTCCACAATTTTTTGATTTAGTATCAATTGATGGTTGTCACGATTATAATTGTAAAATTCACGATTTAAAGTTGGCAATGGAAAATTCACATTATGTTATATTAGATGATTACGATTATCATACAGACGTAAGAAATTCAGTATCTCAATTTATGAGAGATTATTCTAATAGAATAGAATGGGCACTTTACATACCTACGTTTAGAGGTTCTCAGCTAATTAAATTTAAACATGATAAATAAAGTTATACATCAAATTTGGATTGGAAAATATCCTTTACCAAAAAGAGAAAAGAGATTATCAAATGAGATGAAAGAAAAACATCCTAACTACGAATATAATTTGTGGACAGACGATAATTTACCTGAAATACCAGAAAGATTAAGAGAAATGTATGATTTAATGTATTCTAAAAAAGATTATGTTTATTGTGCTGATATGATAAGATGGATAGTTGTTTATCAATATGGTGGTTGGTATTTGGATATTGATTGGGAATTTATTAAAAGTTTAGATTCTTTAAATATTGATAATAGAAGTGGAATAGTTTTTGGTCATTGGGGAATTGGTTGGCAACATTGTGATTATACAATAACTAATAACGTATATGGGTTTGAAAAAGAACATCCATTAGTTAAACATATGATTGATAATATGCCAATTGATTATGGGTATTGTAACGCACCATACTCACCGGGTTGGACTGGAATTGAAGTAAAAAAATATTTAGGGTTGGAAAATGAATTTAGTAATGAGATATGGCATTATCATAGTGTAATGAGAGGTCATTTAGATAAAAATAATATTGAATATGGTGATTATAACACTTTTCAAAATGAAGTATTAAAACATCATGCTCTTTATAGTTGGTCATTGGAAAATAAAGTTAAATTTGAAAACGGAGAAATTAAATGAATATACTCTTATTAACATCTTGTAATAGAATAAAGCAAGTTTTATTATCACTATCTTTAAACGCACAAACAATAAAAGAAAGGTTTAGTGTTATTATAGTTGATAGTTCTACACCCAATTTAGATGCAGAAACTGCATGTAATTTGTTACAATCGGAAGACCCATACAATGTTGTAAAACCATATAACTATTGTTCCGATATAAATTTATTATATGAAGCCCATAAGTGGTTTCCACAAATAGAGCAATTTAAAGTTATACATTCTCAACCACGCCTTGGAAAGCAAAGAGGAGAAGCAACTTTGGTAGCATTGGGATTAACTCAAGCTGCTTTAATTGGTGAACGAAACATTGATAAGCAAAACTTTTGTTTAAAATTAACTGGAACATCAATATTAAAAAAAGATATACTAAGTGAACTTCCAATACTTTTACAAAATCATAGTGTATTAACTTGGCATAGAACAAATATTGGTGGATATGAAAGGTCAACTAGAATATTTGGATGTAGACCTGATATACTTTCTTCACATATTGTTAAAGAAGGTTGGAGTGATTGGTGTGATGATACAACAGGAGTTTTTGAACAAAGGTTTGCAAGAATGATTGAAAGGACAATTGGTGATGGTGTAAATTATACGGGTAATGATGAGGATGGTTTATTATTAGAAGGTGGTATGGCTATGCAGCAATCATATGGTAGGGAAAGAATACAAAAGTTTATAGAAGATAACAATATAGATACCGAAGCAACTCCTTATCTTAAAGAATTTATAAATGGCGGTATATGGTAGTATTAGTAACCGGACATAAAGGATTTATAGGTAAAAATTTATTTAATAAATTTACATCGGTAATTGGCATTGATGATAGATATGATGAAAGTTATATCACAAATTTTTTGGATACACATAACCCAGATGTAGTTTTTCATATTGGAGCGTGTAGTGATACACTTGCTACTGACATTGGATTTGTTATGGAAAAAAATTATTTGTCTACAAAATGGATTACGGATTGGTGTGTTAAAAATGATAAAAAAATAATATATGCATCATCCGCAGCTGTGTATGGTTCTGATGGTAGAAGACCTTCCAATTTATATGGTTGGTCTAAATTAATGGGTGAAGATTATGTTGTAGCTAAAGGTGGAATTGCTTTAAGATATTTTAATGTATATGGACCTGGTGAAGAACATAAAGGTAGAATGGCATCAATGATTTATCAGAACTTAAATAAGAATGAAGTTAAATTATTTCCAGGCAAACCTAAAAGAGATTTTGTTTATATAGATGATATTATTAGTGCTAACTTATATGCTTTAGAAAACTATGATACATTAAAAGGAAAGTGGTATGAAGTTGGTAGTGGTGAAAGTAATACATTTGAAGCAATATTTGACCATTTGGGATTGATATATCAATACTATGATGAATCTGAAATTCCAAAGGGATACCAATTTGAAACACTAAGTTTAAAACAAAATTGGATGCCTGGGTGGAATTCAAAATTTGATTTAAAAAAAGGAATAACACAATATAAAAAATATTTAGATGAAAAAAGTTAGTTTTATATGCACAACATATGGTAGATTTACTTGCGTTGAAAGAATAGTTGCACAATATCATGCACAAACTTATCCAAACAAAGAATTGATTATATTCAATACGGATGAAGAACATCCATATTCTTTAGGATTTGAAGATAGTAGTATTATAATTGTTAATAACAATATAAATTACCAAACCGCAGCAGAATATGAAAATAGAGGTCAAATATGTAGAGATGCTGTTACACATGCAACTGGTGACTATTTTATGTTAGCAGATGATGATGACATTTATTTACCTTGGCATATGCAACAAGCGGTAGAGGGTATTGAGGAATTGGGTACTGATGCTTGGAAACCTGAACAAAGTTTTTTTGCAACACAACAAGATGTAATGCTGGTAATGAACACATTAGAAGCAAGTGTAATAGTAAAAATGGATAGAATTAGAGAAATAGGATTCCGTTCAGATATTACTGGATATGAAGGATTGAGTTGGTACACTAAACTAAGAGATGAAAAACAATTAGATGAACACAATCCAAATTATATTCCATCGTATTGTTTTAATTGGAGTGACCCAGCCGATGTTGCAGGTCATAAACAAAGTGGTAATATAAATTCACCGGATAATTTTGAACAACATAAAAAACAGTCATTGGATTTTGCTAAAAGACCATTAGAAAAATTATCGGAAGAAAAAATAAACAAAGTGTATGAAAAATACTATAATTGGTTTAGAAGCAATATGGAGAAAATAAACGCTCAGTATTTTGAGAGATACGCTAAAAAATTTATAAATTAATACTTATTTAAAACAAAGTTATGATATATTGGTTCACTGGACAGCCTGGTTCGGGCAAAACAATACAAGGTAATAAACTTAGAGAATTTCTTCAAACTGAAAAACGTAATTGGAGAAAAGATGTATTTCATATTGACGGTGATGATTTGAGAGAACTGACACTTAACAAAGATTATTCAGAAGCAGGTAGAGTGCAAAATATTAAGAACGCACAATTACTTGCTTTTTTCTTAAATGCTAAAGGATGTGATGTTGTTGTATCTTTGGTATCACCTTATAGAGAATTGAGAGAAGAATTTAAAAACGAATGTGGTGAAAATATAGTTGAAATATATGTTCATACAAATCGTAAAAGACAAAGAGAACAATTCAAAGTAGAGGGATATGAAGAACCAGAAGTAAATTATTTTGATATGGATACAACATCAGATAATCCCATTCAATCATTTACAAAATTAATTCACTATCTAAAAAACGTTGAAAAGATATGAATAAGTTAGAAGAAATATTTAAAGCATGGGGTATAATGTTTAACCCAAACGATGCACAAACTGAATTGGCTGGAAAGCGAATGGAAATTTGTGATAATTGTGAATCAAAAAGAACATCACCTATAATTCATTGTGGAGAATGTGGATGTGCTTTGAAAGCAAAAATATATTCACCAAAAATAAACGCTTGTCCAAGAGGAAAATGGGTAGCTGTAGAAATGGAATGGACAAATAAATTTAATAAAGAAAGATATAATCAAATAAAATAAATGTTATGAAAAAATACGCAATGTATATCGGAAGATGGCAAAATTGGCACGCTGGACATGAATGGTTAATCCGCCAACAATTGGATAAAGGAAAGAATGTTTGGGTGGCAATTAGAGATGTGGAAGTTGATGAAAATAATCCAAAATCAGCACATCAAGTCCTAATGGATTTATCAAAAGAAAAATTCTTTATTGAAAATTCAGATAAAATCCTAATCAGTATCATTCCTGATATTGAATCTGTAAACTATGGTAGAGGTGTGGGATATGAAGTTATACATCATGCACCACCAACTAATATTGAAGCAATTAGTGGAACTGCTATCAGACAAGGATATATGGATACAAATGGTGATATAGTACTTTACAGTGTAGATAAAGAGCCAGATGCCTTTAGTTAAAAGACATATTGCAAAAAGTATAACTTATAGAATAGTTGGTACATTAACAACTATTGGATTAACTGTTGCTGCAGGTTTGCCAATTAAATGGGCTGGTATGGTTGGAATTGCAGAATTAATATTAAAACCAATCATTTATTTTTTTCACGAAAGATTTTGGTACAAATATATAAAATTCGGTCTTAAAAAACAAAATTGATATACTTATATTAAGAAAACATATTAGTCTATCAAAATAGTTATGGAAGAACAAAAAGAATTTAAAGAATTTTCAAATTTTGACCCAACAAAAGACCTTTCATTAGCTCCACAAAGAAGAACTAAAAGAGGATTGGGTGCAAGACCTTTATTGGAATCTGAAATAAGGGATATACAAAAGAAAGCACGTTCAGCGGCTGAAGCGGCTAAATTACTTGGTGTATCATACAATACATATAAAAAATACGCAAGAGAATATAAAATATTTGAAGACCTTAAAAATCCATCTGGTATTGGTATTCGTAAAGGTGCAACAACATCTCACGGATACCATGCTTTGGATGATATTATAGCGGGTAAACATCCAAATTATCCAATATGGAAGTTAAAAAGAAGATTACTTTTAAGCGGATATATTGAAGAAAAATGCTGCAATTGTGGATTTGAAGAAAGAAGGGTTACTGACCATAGAGTTCCATTAGTTTTGGATTTTGTAGATGGTAATAGAAAAAATCATACATACGAAAATTTAAGAATGTTATGCTTCAATTGTTCGTTCTTAATCAACGGAAATCTTACAGGTCCTAGAAAAGAATATGAATATTAATTTGGTAGATTCGGAAAAAAGTAGTATATTTGTAATTAAACATTAAAAACATAAATTATGGCTAAGTATTTTGAAGTTACAGTGACCGTTCAGCATGAAGTAGATGGTGGTAAAGGCGGTACAAAAATCAAGAAAGTAAAAGAAAGTTATTTAGTAGATGCTATGACCGTTACGGAAGCAGAAGCTAGAGTAGTTAAAGAATTTGAAAAAGCAGGTATCCAATTGGATTATGAAGTATCTGCTGCAAAAGAATCTAAAATCTTACAAGTTATTGCATAATGGCATTTGAAACTAAGATAGAAGAAATTAAAGAAGTGGTATTAAGGAGAGTTCCACCGGGTGACAGATGGCAGCCGGTAGACTCTCCTTCTACCATTTTGGAATCACTAACTGATGGGTTGGAGTATCATTTCCAAAAGACCGGACAGACAGAATTCTTCCTATCAGCTCGTAAAGGGACGGTGGAAGTAATCTATAAAGAGGAAGTAAAGGTAGAAAAACCTGTAAAAAGATACTCTTTATACGATGAAGATTAGTGTTTGTTTACCAAAAAACTATATATTTATACATAAACCTTAAAACTAAAATTATGGGAACATTTTTAATTATTGTGGCTGTTCTTGCAATCGGAGCAACATTTGCATACTTTGGTATGAAATCTGGTAAGATTGAAGATAAGAACAACAACAACATTCCTGATGCTATCGAAGAAAAAATCGAAGAAGTAAAGGAAGTTGCAGTTAAAGTAAAGAAAGTAGCTGATAAAGCTAAGAAAGTTGCAAAAACTGTAGTTGTTGAAAAGAAGAAGCCAGCAGCAAAGAAGTCTAAGTAATCAATGAAGAACATCATATCCGAAATTTCTTCCATCCAAAAAGAACTAAAGGAAATCCAAAATCATATCTTCGCAAGTATTATTACTGAAGGAGTTGATGACCCTGGTATTCTTAAATGTATCTTTTTGGCTGGTGGACCGGGTAGTGGTAAATCTTACACAGCAAAAGAAATCTTTGGTGTGGGTAAAGCCGATTTAGATTCGGTTTCAGCAGGTGGACTTAAAATAGTAAGTTCAGATACTGCGTTTGAACAAGCTCTTAAAAAGAACGGAATCAATCCAAAAGATTTGGCAGATATTGAAGCAAATGACCCTAACTTCTGGGCTTTTATAGCTGGGGAGACTGGTGATTCAATTCGAAATCGTGCAAAATCTATCACACAAAAACAACAAGCTTTTTATGAAGCAGGACGTTTGGGTATGATTATAGATGGAACTGGTGATGAAGTTCTTAGTATAAGAAATAAAAAGACTAAAGCCGAAAGTTTAGGATATGATTGTTATATGATATTCGTAAACACATCTTTAGAAGTTGCGTTAAAAAGAAATTCTGAAAGAGGTAGAACACTAAATCCAGAAAGAGTAAAAGCTATATGGACTAAGTGTCAAGAAAATATGGGTAAGTTTCAGGGTATGTTTCATAATAATTTTATTATTGTGGATAATACTGAATATCAACCTGTAAATCGTTCAGTACAAAAACAAGTAGATGCATTTTTAAGAAAACCAATTCAAAACCCAATAGGAAAGAAATGGATATTGGGAGCAAGAACACTTAAAAAACATCTTAAATAGGTTACGTTACACTTTACAATAAAATGTAACAACAAATGGCAAAAGCTAAAGTAGGCGGTTCAACACAAAAAACCACTTTTGGAAAAAGAAAAGGTGGTAAAGCTGCTAAAACAACTAACAAACACGATAGAAAAGAGAAGAACTACAGAGGACAGGGTAGATAAATCGTAGGTTATGAAGAATGAGAAAGCTTATCTCAAAAAGTTTGTGTATAAAGAAATTGACGAAGAAGAATTATACATAAAAGAAAAGGTTAAAGCAAAGAAACAAACGAAACCAAAGAAGAAAGATTCCAAATCGCTAAAAGGTAAAACGAATTTTTCCGAAGATTGGGATTAAAATATAGAGTTATGAATAAATGGTTATGGCGAGCACTCGGCCTATTGTTTGTAGGTGGTGCTTACATCGGAGCTATTGTACCTGGCGTACCGATGACAACTTTCGTAGTATTAGCAGCGTGGGCATTCGCAAAGAGTTCGCCCGAATTAAATAAATGGCTGCATGAACATCCAACATTTGGACCTCACTTAATAAGATGGGAAAGTAAACGTATTTATCCAACAAAAGTAAAATGGATAATGTTAGTTTGTTGTATAGTTAGCTATACATTCTTATTGTTTACACTACACAAAATCGGAGCATTGATTGGAATAGCATTGTTTATGTTATTTTGGTTGGTATGGGCTTGGAGATTTCCGGGTTCAGAAGAAGAATATGAACGTAGAGTAAAAGCAGGAGAAAAAATTGGATGGAGAAAATAATTCTCAATGAAAAATATGGAAGATGTTACAATTATTATTCAAGGAAAACTTGAGCAAGAATCTTACGATTTTTATATAAAAAAATATGATAATTGTAAGGTTATAATTTCTACTTGGGTTGGATGTAATATAGATTTTTCCAATTTACCTAAAAACTTTAAAGTAATATTATCACCATTACCAATAGAAAGTGGTGACCAAAATATTAATTATCAAATAGTATCAACTCTTAATGCATTGGAAATGGTAACAACTAAATATGTTATCAAATTAAGAGGTGATGAATATTGGTCATATCCAGAAAATATTTATCAATCTATTAAATCATCTCCGGAAAAATTATGGAGTTCATCTGTATTTTTTAGAGCATGGCAATATGCTGAATATCACATATCAGACCATATAATGGCTGGTACTACAGATAATTTATTAATTTTATTTAAAGCTGCAAAGTTTAATTACGATAATAATAGATTAAATGTATCTAAATGGAAAGTGGATGGTAAATTTCATAAATACGTTAAAACACATGCTCCAGAAGAAAGATTAACTAAATCTTATTTGGAAGCCAAAGAACCACAACGATATGAAAAAGTTGATGGTAAGTTTTTAATGAAAGAGCACTTTGATATTTTAAATATAGATTTACTTAAACCTTATAAGATTAAAGCTAATCTTTTTAAAAAACAATGGAAAGATGATTTTGTACCTGAAAGAAATTTTAGTATATCAACTATTGACCAATTGTTTAGTGATGAACCATATAAAATACCAAATAAATGATATACATATCGCATAGAGGAAATATAGATGGTAAAAAGCCACATTTAGAAAACAAAACAGAATACATAGATACCGCTATTCAATTGGGATTTGATGTTGAAGTGGATGTTTGGTATATTGACGGTACGTGGTGGTTGGGGCATGATGGACCACAATATGAAATAGATTTAGATTGGTTAGATGATAGGAGCGATAGATTGTGGGTTCATTGTAAAAATAAACAAGCGGTTGAATATTTGGTAGAGAACGATTATGAAGCTGCAAATATCAATTGGTTTTGGCATGAGGAAGATACTATGACCTTAACATCATTTAATTATGTTTGGGCATACCCTGGTAAACAACCAATTAAGAAAAGTATAGCAGTAATGCCTGAAATGTATAAAGATGATATTTCACATTGTATTGGAATATGTTCAGATGTAATTGAAAAATATAAAAATGAAAGTAAGTAAATTAAAAGATATGTTTAGAGGTTGGGTTGTTGGCAACTTTGAACCATCTTTACATAAAACTGATGATTTTGAAGTAGCTGTAAAAAACTACAAAGTAGGTGATAAAGAAGAAAAACATTATCACAAAATAGCAACCGAAATAACTGTAATTGTTAGTGGTATGGTTTTGATGAATGGTGTTACATATAATGGTGGTGATATAATTACGATTGAACCGGGTTATGCAACCGATTTCGAAGCACTAACAGATGTAAGTACAACTGTTATTAAATTTCCATGTGTTAAAAATGATAAATATATAGTATGAAAGTAGCATTATGTTTTTCGGGCCATATGAGAGACCTAAGTGAAACAAAGAATTTTTGGACTGAATTGATTAAGAAGTATGATATAGATGTATATGCTTCATTTTGGGATATTGAAAATGCTGAATTGGGTGATACTATAAAAGAATTTGAAAAAGTGTATTCACCAAAAAGATTGGAAGTTGAAAGCTATGATATATTCAAACAAACAACGCAAGATTTAGCATCAATGAATATAGAATCCCCTAATAATATATCTGAATTATTTCAAAATACATCAAAGGCATTTGGACAATTATCAATGTACTACAAAGTATGGAGATGTAATATGTTATCTAAACAATTGGGTATTGAATATGATTTGATAATTAGGGCTAGAATAGATACGTTGTTAGATGAGAATTTTGAACTACAACTAAATGGTATGTTAAATGTACCAATGGGGTCTAATAATTGTCCATCGTTTCCACAATCAGATGGTATTAATGATTGTATAGCATATGGAAACCCAACTATAATGGATTACTATGCATTTATATATCTAAGAATGATGGAATATTTAAAAGCCGGTCATTATTTATTTCCACCTGAACATTTTTTAGCTGTACATTTTAGTAAAATAAAAGTTCAAATAAGATACTTTCCGTATTATATGATGATTACTAGAAAATCAAAAGGTACTCCGCATGAAATTTATAATAACTTCATAAATCCACCAGAAGAAAGTTTCAGATGGAGTGATTCGATAGAATTTACACCAGACCCAAATTATACTTTTAATAAAGAAATGAAAAACGATTTTATCGTTTAATTCATTAATGATATATTTAATTGAAAATATAGCATTATGAATATAGAAAACAAAATCAAAGACGTAATAGATATGTTAGAAGATGCTATTGCATTTGAAGATTGGAGAAATGTAGAAAATGCAAGAAAAGAATTAACATTTCTATTTGAAGAAATAGAATCATCATTTCCATTAGACGAGTGGGATGAAGATGTTGAAGATTTTAAATAATTGTTTTGAATAAAAAGAAAATCCTAATTACAGGATACCCACATACAGGAACTAGCATTCTAAAATCAAAGTTTGGTGAATGTAAAAATGTATATGAGGTAGTTGATGAAGTATTTGAAATAAATAATACTCATATTATAAATTCAAAAGATAGTGAATTTGTATTAATAAAAACTCCTGTAATTCCTTTAGAAATTAGAGTAAGAGGTGTAGAATATTTAACACTTCAAGACCCAGTATCTACATACAAAGATTATTATGTTATTTTTGTAACTAGAAATCCTTGGAATTTATTTACCTCTGTAATTAAAGCTGGTGATGACCCATTATCGGGAGAAACTTGGCATTTATCACCAAAGTATCCATTTACCATTGAAGAATATTTTGTAGCATGTGATAGATTTTTAGAAGCAAAGAATGGTAACTTTCCTAAAATATATACAATACGTTATGAAGATTTTTTTGAAAACAATGGAAAGGCTATTAAAGATATAATGGATGATATTGGATTAATATATGATTCTGATATATTAGAAAACAAAACAAAAGAATATAAATTTAAATCTGGGATATCAATAGAAAATATAAATAGTAGACCTATTGATTATGATAGAATTACTATGAGAACATGGCAATTAAATCAACCTTTTCAAAATATGAATAGTGAGGTTAATATACCAGAAAAACTTAATAAAATACTTACAGAATCCCCTATAATTGGGGAATTGGGATATACTGACCCACGTATTAAATAAATCCATAATACATAACTGATTGATTTTCAATGACTTATAAAAAAGTTTGAAAAATCCATTGCCAATTCGGATATTTTTTGTATATTTGTATGTAATCAAATTTCAAAAACAAAACCCCTTATATATGAGTTGGTACACAGACTTTAAGACAGGTACTAAAGACCACATCGCTAAAGGTAGTGGTAAAAAATCCAAAAGTAAATCTTATTCTTATGGAGCATCCTCTTGGTGGATGGATGATTGGGATTATTCCCCAGCGGTTTATTCTTCATACTCTAAAAAAGAGATTGAAAGTAAAAACCTTTATAAGATGGCCGCACATCGTAGAGCTATCGCTAACTTCGTAAACATTGTAACAGGTCAATCTATACCTGTAAAGTTCTCAACCAAAGGTGATTCATATACTGATGGTAAGACCGTAACTATTTCCGCTAAGATTGTTGAACCTAATGAGTTTGACCCGGCGGTGGGTTTGGCATTGCACGAAGGTTCACACATTAAACTTTCTGATTTCAACCTATTGAGAGAATTGGAAGTAGCAATTCATCGTAAGTTAGGTGATGCTAAGTTCAAAGAGTTAGCAGAAATTTCAAAGGTTAAGAATTTGACTGGTTGGCAGTATGTAGTAAAAGATATTCTTAACTATGTAGAAGATAGAAGGATTGATAACTACATTTACAAATCAGCACCTGGTTATAGAGATTACTATCGTGCTATGTATGATAAGTACTTCAATGACCCTTCTATTGATAAGGGTATGAAATCGGATGAATTTACTGATGAGACATTTGAATCTTATATGTTCCGATTGATTAATCTACATTCAACATTCAGTAAACCAAATGCCCTTAAAGAGTTACCTACAATTGCTCGTATCATTAAGTTGAATGAAATTAGTAGATTGAAAACAACGGATGATGCGCTTAGTATTGCATTGGAAGTGTTTGAAGTTATCCTAAAAGCTATCGAACCAATTACTAATTCAAACCAAAATGGTAATGGTAAAGGTCAGACCGGACAAGGTAGTGGTGCTGGTTCACCGCAAGCTGGTGAAGGTGAGCAAGAAGCAGGTGAAGATGATATTGATGTTGACATGAATGGTAGTGATGGTATGGGTGATGTTGAAACTGATTTAGACGATAATGGTGAAGGTGATGATAGTGGTAGTGGTATTGCGGCTGAAGGACAAGGTTTGAAAGGTAAGATAAAGATTACTCCCGGTAATGGTAATGGTAAACCAGGTAAAGGCAAACTTTCACAAAGACAGATTGATATTATCCGTAAGAAGATTGAGAAACAAAAAGAGTTCTTACGTGGACAGATTAAGAAAAGTAAAGTTACCCAATCAGAACAAAACCAATTAAGTAACATTGAAC
>Ga0255156_1000426_pt1 | contig 12564 bp, 11 predicted proteins | sample Atl_Atlam_RepA_8_FD_186026 | JGI IMG/M metagenome (GOLD analysis project Ga0255156, IMG submission 186026) | Freshwater microbial communities from Altamaha River, Georgia, United States - Atl_Atlam_RepA_8h | ecosystem: Environmental > Aquatic > Freshwater > River | place: USA: Georgia... | reverse complement strand
AGGTAACGTGTTATGCAGAACTAGCGATAATGCTATTATTGGAACTGTATTAACAGTCAATAGTAATACTTCTATTACTCTTACTGCCACTGCTACAACTACTGTATCTGGCGTTGCGTTCTATATTAAATCTACACCAAATTTGGTGTTTGAAAATACTGGTCCAAGTGGTGTTGGTGTTATTCGCACTAATATCGATACAGCTGATAATTTATTAACTTCTGCAGGCATAGGTAAAACTATGGTTATTTCTGGTGTTGCAACTGGAATTGATGGAACTTATGTTGTTAAGAATATTATTGTGGTTGAAGATAAAACAACTTATGCAGGTAATGCTGAGCTGGATACAACTAAAATTATTCTTGACAAAGCATTCGGAACAACTGCAACTATCGATATGATTACTGATCCAGATTTTAATATTTCAGTATATGACAAGTATGTTGATGATATTGCTCCATATGGCGTTCATAACTCTGCTCAATATGTAACGAGAACACTTTCTTTAACTGAAGCTGCTACTGTCATTAAAGTTTTATTTGATGGTAATATTGTTAATAATACTTCTATTAAAGTGTTCTATAGAACTTGGGTTGGTGATACTGACCTTAGAAAATTACCATGGACTGATACTGGGTATGTATCTGACAGCTATGATCAAGAAGGTAAATATGTTGAGCGTGAGGTTAATATAAAAAATTTAACACCATTTAATAACATTCAGATTAAAGTTGCATTTAAATCATCAAACCCAACATATATACCAAAACTTAAAAATCTTCGTTTGATTGCACTATCATGAGTCTAGTTTCTATTGAAGGATATTCTAATTTAAAAAAAGACACCTCCTCTGGAGGTGTCGTAAACGTAGATAAACGTGGGTATAATTCTTATTTGAATAATAAGAGAATTGCTCTTCAAAAGCTGCAAGAACAATCTCAAGCTAAGCAAGAAGTTGAGGGTTTACAATCTGAGATAAATACTATGAAAGAAGACATTTTAGAAATTAAATCTCTTCTTATAAAACTATTAGAAAAAGGTAACTAATGGCTGCTATTCATTTACGACAAGATAAAGAACGTCCTTTAACAATTGAGGAAGTTGATTCAAACTTTGACAACATCAATCGTGAAGTCGGCGAAAAATTAAACGCAGTTTCGTTTAATGCTTCCAATATTTTAAGCATTTTGCAAAATAATGCTGGCGAAGATTCAACCCTTGACGCTGATATGCTACATTCTAGATATCCGTCAATTAATGCTGATGCAAATACAGTTGCAACTAGAGACGGTTTAGGAAATCTAAGAGCAACTAATTTCTACGGTGTTCACGTTGGCAACGTTGTTGGTAATTTACAGGGTACTGTATCTGGTTCTTTAGTTGGTAATGCTACTAACGTTGATGGTGTTGTTCAACTAGAACATGGTGGAACTGGCGCTGTAACTGCGCAAAATGCTAGAACTAACTTAGGGCTTGGTTCTATCGCTATTCAAAATAAAAATACAATAGATATTACTGGTGGCACTATTACAGGTATTACTGACTTAGCGGTTGCTGATGGTGGTACTGGTGCAGGAACTGCAGCTGGAGCACGTACTAATCTTGGTTTAGTTATTGGTGCTGATGTTCAAGCATATGCAGCTATTCTAACTGGTATTTCTGCAACAACAGGTGACGGTTATCTTGTTAGAACAACTGCAAATAACTCAGTTATTAGATCTTTTGTTGCTGGAAATTCTATTGAAATAACAAATCCAACTGGTGTCGCTGGAAACCCAACTTTCGGTTTGGCATTAAATCCTACAGTTTCATCTGTTACTAAATCTGGAACAAGTGGTTCTGGTGATATTGGACAAAGTGGTAACGTTTTCGCAGTAATTTATGCAGACAAAGCCTCTATAACTAATATTGAGAAACGTGGAACAAACGGCTCTGGTGATATTGGACAAACAAATAATCGTTTCGGTTCTGCCCACCTACAAAGTTTAGGTGTTGGTACTGGAGCTTCTGGTACTGTTGGTGAGATTTTAGCAACAGCTAACGTTACCGCATACTACTCTGATGATAATTTAAAAACTCGTCTTGGTAATCTAGAAAATGCATTAGATAAAATTGATCAACTTCAGGGTTTCTATTATGAAGCCAATCAAACTGCTCAAGATTTAGGTTATGAAGTTAAACGAGAAGTTGGTCTTTCAGCGCAAGATACTCAGAAAATTATGCCTGAAATTGTGGCACCTGCGCCGATTGATGATAAATATTTAACAATTAGATATGAGCGTTTTGCACCACTACTGGTAGAGGGTATTAAAGAACTCCGTCGTGAAATTAATAATATCAAAAAACACATTGGAATGTAAATAGGAAACTATAAATGGCAGCTATTACCTCACGTGTCACAAATGCCGCAGTCGCTGGCGCTGGCACAATCACATGTACAACATCTAGCGCAATAGTAACTGGAACTGGTACTTCATTTAATACTTCAGTTACTATTGGTCAACAATTATCTAATAGTGGTGGTACTACTATTGGTACTGTTCTTACTGTAGACTCTGCTACTCAAATTACTTTAGTCTCTAACGCTGCAGTTGCTGTAACTGCTGGCGCATATAATATTGTTTCCACTGGTATTACTACAAAAAATTCACCACTAACAAATGCTGAAATTGATGCTAACTTTATCAACTTAAATAATGCTGTTGTTGCGGGTGCAAATTCTTCTACAAATAACGTAGCAAATACTCTAGTTAAACGTGATCAAAACGGTGCTTTTGCAGCTGGTGCGATTACTGTTAACTCTGTCACAACAAGTGGTGTAACATATCCAACTACTAATGCGACTCAAGCGCAAATGGAAGCTGGTACTGATACGACTACTCGTTATATGTCACCTAAAAATATTCAACAAGCCATTAACGTTTTAGCGTTGCAATCTATTGGTGCTACTACCAAAGATATGACTGGATTTGAAACTACTGTTTCTGGTTCTACTATTGGTTATGTTGATGCTACTCGTGTTTTTACTTTAACACCAACTGGTTCAGTTTCAACTTCTAGAACATACACTATAACTGTTTCTAGTATGTTGTTCTATGTTGATGGGGTTCAGCAAGCAACTGTTACTTTGCTCAAAGGTGGCACATATATTTTTGATCAGTCTGCTGCTTCTAACGCTGGGCATCCACTAAGATTCTCTACAACAGCAAATGGTACTCATAGTGGTGGAACTGAATTCACAACTGGTGTAACATATGTTGGAACACCAGGTCAAGCTGGTGCATATACTCAAATTGTTGTCCCAACAAATCAAGCTGTAACATTATATTACTACTGTGCTAACCATTCTGGTATGGGTGGTACTGCAAGTATTTCTTCAGCTTTTAATGTTTGGTATCGTGGTACACAGACAACAATTTCTACAACTAAAACAATAACATTGTCAGCTACTGCTGGTGTACATATTATCGGTTTAAATCCAACAACTATGAACTTAGTTGAAGTTACTAATGATGATACAATGTTTACTGATACAATTTTAGTTGCATCAATTTATTTAAATACTGGTGCATCTAAAGGTATTATTGTTGGAGATGAAAGACATGCTGCGTCTAGGGATACAGATGCTCAAAAAATGATGCATTATAATGTTGGTGCTATTTGGAGAAGCGGTGGCACAATGTCCTATACGTTGAGTAATGATTCAGCGACTACATTAAGTTTTACTTCTCCGATATTATTACAAGATGAAGATTTAGTTCACACTATTTCTCATAACCCTTCACCTTCTGGTTATTTACAACAGATATTGACTGGTACTGCTCAACTACCAACTATCTATATGAATGGTACTACTTATGACCAAACATCAATATCTACAACACCTTGGGTTGCTGGTACTGTAACAGCTCGTATTAATAGTATTTCTAGCGGAAGTGGTTCTTTAGCAGACGCTGGTGAAGGCAAATATTTAAATTATTGGATAGTTGCAACTCACGATATTATTTACCCAATTAAAGCAGTTATGGGTAGAACCGCATATTCAACTCAAAGTGAAGCATACGCTGAACAATGGACATCTTACGATTTACCATTCCCAGAAATTGCTCCAATGTATCAAGTTACTTTATTAACATCATCTACATATGCTGGTAATAAAGTAAGAATTGTAAACGTAAGAACTCTACAAGATAGTGTTGGCTCTAATACTAAAACTCTTGGTGTTCTTGCTCACAATCAGATGGCATCGTTAACAACGTCTGATGATCACACTCAATACGTTCATATATCTAATGCAAGAACTATTACTGCTGCTCATACTTTCAGTGGTAATAATATATTCCAAGGAACTCAGACTTTTGCGACAATTCTAGTTAATACTGGAGTTGGATCAAGTTTAATTCCAACTTCAACTTCTGCGTATGATCTTGGTTCTACTTCTGCTGCATGGCGTCACGTTTATACATCTGACTTGCACTTATCTAACGAAAAACATGAATCTGGTAACATTGTAGACGGTACACGTGGTAACTGGACGGTACAAGAAGGTGAAGAAATCCTTTACCTTATTAATAATAAAAACGGGAAACGTTACAAGTTTAAACTAGAGGAAGTATAATGGCATATTACGTTTCAAATGTCTTAGTAAAAGAAGTTCCATCTACGCCAGATGCAACTCGTGGCGCATTTTTGATGTCAACAGGAACTTCTGGTTCTGGCTATGGTTGGGCATATATGGGTGGAACAACTACTGGTATCGCTATTGATAACAGTGCTTGGAGATATCGTTCAATCTACACTCATGGTTATATCGCTTGTGGATACAAAGGTTCAAATCCATGGCGTTCTGTAAATAAAACTTGGCACCCAACTGACACCACATTCTATGTTGGTGAGCAGATTATGAATACTCAGTCATATACAAATGGTACATGGTCTGATTACAACGGTTATATCGTAGCCAACGGTGGTATGTCTGCTTCTGGTTCAGTTGTTGCTTCATATGGATTACATAACGGAACTTGCCGTATGTATTCTGGTGACGGTTTTTCATCTTCTGGTATCTCTTATGACTATCAAGGTAATGACCCTAAGAACGAAGGTCTTTCTTATGGTACTGCTGGTTACGGTTCTCACGTTGGTGGTATGCGTATGGATAGAAACCGTGTTGATCCATGCTGCGCAGAAGATATTAAAGGTCAATCTGGATGGATTGTTGGTGGAGGTTCTTCTGTAACTTCCCGTTTAAATTTCTCATCAGAAGTAATGTACGCTGGTTGGGATTCTGGTACTGATGGTATTGGCGACGGTGCTTCTGGGGAACTACGAGGTTGGTTTGCTTGGCCAGCAACATACAGATATGTTACATGGTCTAATTCTACATGGTCTGGTACAGGTGTTTGGGGTAACTGGAGTAGAGATGGACAGTGTAATACTCAATCTACAAAATGGGGTCATCATTATATTGGTAATGGTAGTAATGTTACATCTGGTAAATCTAAATTCCGTGATTCAGATGGAGTTACATTAACTAATTATAACAAAGTTCGTGCTTATGGTGAGGAGAACGTTGAAGAAGGTCAAGATTGGGGTTATATTATGGGTCACTATGACGGTCAACAAAATAACCACACAATTAAACAAGACCATTCAACTGATACTGAAGTAACAATGGGTGCAGCTTGCATGCCGAAAGGACATTATGGAACATCATCAGGTGCTTGCTCTACTGGAGCAGCAACTGTAACTGCTTCTGGCGTAGGAATGTAATATGTCTTTTTATAAAGCAAATGCTTTGTTACGTTCAGTGCCAATTACAACCACTGTTGGTTCAAGATTAGCATCTAATGGAACAACAACTTCTGGTGTAGGTAATTATTTTTGGAATTATCCAGGAAATACAAACACTGGAAGTGGAAGCCCAGATAACTCAGCATGGTTATATCGCTCAATCTACACTCATGGTTATCTATCTGGTGGATATAGAGGTTCTAATCCTTGGCGTTCTGTTAATAAAATGTGGCATGGAACAGAAACTACAATATATTGCGGTGAACAATTACATCAAGTAGCATCTTATACTAAAGGTGTTTGGTCTGATTATAATGCTTATGTTGTGGCTCATGGTAATACAGCAACATATGCTGCATCATCATCGGCAATTGCATCTTATAGTTTATTTAATGGAACTATGAGATCTAGAACCAATGATGGTTTTTCATCTTCTGGTATCTCTTATGGTTACGTTGGTAACGATCCAAAGAACGAAGGTTTGAGTTACGGTTCAGCTGGTTTTGGCGATCACGTTGGTGGTATGGCAATGAACGTTGGTCGTTCAGATAACGGTGGCGCCAATGATATTAAAGGTCAATCTGGATGGTTAGTTGGTGGTGGTGCAACATCAACTAATAGATTACATTTCCCATCAGAAGTTATGTATACTGGATGGGACTCTGGAGATTCTGGCATTAATGATGGAGCTTCTGGTGAACTAAGAGGTTGGTTCGCATGGACATCTGCTTATAGATATGTTACATGGTCTACTTCATCTTGGACTTCTGGATGGGGTAGTGGTGGTGGTTGGTCTCGTGGTGACTATCAATGTAAAGTTATGAGTTCTAAATATGGTTGGCATTATATCGGAACTTCTAGTAATGTTACCTTACCAAAAGCTAGATTTAGCGATTCAACTGGAGCAACACTAGCATCATTTAATAAAGTTAGAGCATACGGAGAAGATAACTGTATGATGGGACAAGATAATGGATATGTGATGGGTCATTTTGATAATCAACAAAACAATCATACTATTCGCCAATCATATAGTACAGATTCAGAAGTAACACTACCATCTACTGCTCAACCAAAAGGACATTACGGACAATCTTCAGGAGCATGTTCAACTGGCGCTATGAATATTTGTTCTAATAGCCCAGTAACATTCTAATAAATAGATAAAAGTTTAGGAAATCTAATGAGATACATTATAACAAAAACAGACCCTTTTAAGAGATACTTCGGTATGGGTGGAATGGATCCTGCAATGTATTGTAGAGATTTGTACACTTTATTTGATATTTCTTGTATTGAAATAGCTGAGCCATTATTAGATTCTTTGTATCCAATTCTACCAGTTGGTTATGAAGAAGTAACTAGAGATGAAGCTCTATATGGAAGCACATTCTTCTCAGAGATACGAGATAAAATTAAAATTATCAATCCAGCTTCTCCAATGGCAGAAACAACTGCCATGCCAGAAACTGAAAAAGTTCAGATTGATATGACTGGCGAAATGAGACAACATATTGTAACATTTATGTATCGTTTCGCTAAAGAACTTATTGAAGACGAATTTAATTATAGATTTAAAGATATATCTAAAACTAATGATATTGAAACAGCTTCTTGGCAAATTCAAAAACATGAAGCGCAAGAATGGTTAACATATAATGGTGCTGATGGTCACACAACAAGATTTTTAGATTATCTTGCACAAGAACATAATATAGATAAGACAGAACTAGCAAATAAAATTTTAAAAAAATCAGAAGAATATGAAGATAGACTATCTGATATGTTAGTTGTACAACAGAAAATAATTAAAGAATTTAAAAATGCATCTGATGTAAAACAAATGAATATCTTATATGAAAAATATTTTGGGATTATGATGCCTATTTCTCAGGCACAAGAACTTGGTCTTGCAGATGAATGGGGTAATAGAATTTTTTATAATGATGTTGGCGAAAAAATGTATGAGATTGTTAATCCATATATGGGACATAAATTTAATTTTTAAACTGATTTGAAGGAAACAAAATGAGTGATTTGACAACTACTGCATGTAGAGTATATGATATCGTTAAGCCAGATAGTAAAGTGGTTAGCGATTTGAAATTAGACGAAAAAGAAATGAGGATTGTTATTGGTGCTTTAAATATGAGCAGCAATCAGTCTGAATATCAAAATAAGTTTTTCGTAACTGCTTCACAATTAACTCCATACAGAATGCTTAAACAATGTATGCTTGAAATTGAATCAAGACATCATTCTTGGTATAATGTTAAAAATAAACATAAACGTAAATTAATTGAAATTCAAATGGCAAAACGTGATCTAGAACATATTAAAGATCCTTTAGCTAAACAATTAATTGAAATTGATATTGAGGATATGGAAAATGATTGCCGTATCTGGGAACGTAAACTTCTTCAAGCAGAAGATGAGATGATGGGTTTTATTAAACAGGTGAAAGATATTGCTGGTGATAATGAAGAGCTTTTAAATAAAGCATTCAGTTATGATGAAGAAGAAGAAAGACAATACTGGGTTACACGCATGGCAAAACAGGCTGCCATGGATATGATTTCTTATGGTCGTATTGGTACTGGTAATATGGATAGTATTGCAATGATGCCAGAAGAAGATCAAATTCTAACATTAGCAACTACGCTTCAATATAATGAGCGTCTACTTGGTGGTTTAAGCCAAATTAGTGCTGCTGTTAGCCAAGGATTATTAGAAAATAAAGAACATCTTCCTAAATTTGATGTACCAAAAGTTACCGATAAATTATTAGCCACTGAGTTTTTAAAAGATGTTCAGCATACCATACAATCCAAAGTTAAACCAGAGTCAGTTTAACGAGTTTATACAATTCATTAAACGTCATAGAAATTTAATCTATGACGTTTATTTCACTTGTAGAATAGCACCTTTTGAACAAGATGCTATGGGTGATGTTTTTATTAACGATCCCCAAGATCTTATTGAAAATGCACTGTATATTCAAAATGAAACTGGAGTTAAAGTTTCAGCTACATTTAATAATTTAGAGGTCAGACCTGATCAAACTAATTTAGATTTGTGGATTGAAAATTTTAAACCATTATATGAGCGTGGTGTTCGTTCATGTACACTACCGCACACTCACTGGGTGTTGACTGGTAAGATTCAAAAAGAGTTCCCTGAACTTCTTATCAAGAATACCATCCTACGAAATCTTAATAACGCTGGACAGGTAGCAAAAGCTGCAGAGTCTGGCTTTCATTACATCAACATTGACCGTGCTTTAATGCGCGACACAGATACCCTTGAACGTATTAGGCAAGTAAAAGAAAAGTATGGTGTAAGAATTGCTCTTCTAGCAAATGAGGGATGTCTTGGTAATTGTCCAGTAATGGATGAACACTTCCAATTTAATAATACTCGTAAAGATGGTCCTCAGTATTTTACTGATCCAATCTCTAGAATCTCCTGTCCAAAATGGGATGTACTTGAGCCTGCCTCTTCTTTAAAATCTGCTACACTTCCTCCATGGAGAGAAGACTGGGAAGAGATGTTTAAGTATGTTGATGTTCTTAAAATGCATGGTAGAGAATCTGTTATTCAAATGTATTCTACAATGGATATTATTGAACGTTATTCTCGTGGTGAGGAAATTCTTTTTGACGAGTTTAATGAATATATTAATGATAAGAACCTAGCAGGTAAGCCAATTCAAGCATGGAGGCAGTTTATCAAGAACTGCAAGTTTGATTGCTGGGATTGTAATAAGTGCGATAAACTATTTGAAGCAAAGAATAAATCACATATTTCAGAAAAGGTTATAAAGGTTGTTAAAACTTTAGCGTTTCATGATAATTTTGTTAGACCAGAAATTGAAATTGAAGGTTTGACGTCAAAAAGAATGCAAAATCTATTGACAGAAATTGCGGATAATTCTACAAAATATCTTGAGGTTGGATCTTTCTTAGGTTCTACTGCGTGCTCAGTATTGCGTTCTGGCACTATTGAAGAAGCAACTTTTGTTGATCATTGGAAAGAAGATATCCAACCAGCTAGTGGTGAGTTACTACCCAAAACAAATAAACAAGAATTTATTGAGAATATCCGCAAATATAAGAATGAAAGACCGTTAAAAGTGTTTGATTGTGATATGCTTTCTGTTGATAAAAGCGACCTCAAGGATATCGACTTTTTCTTCTATGATGGTGCCCACGATTTTGAATCTACATCAAACGCTATACGATATTATTCTTCTTGTTTAGCTGAAGAGGCAATTATCTTAATAGATGACGCTAATTGGGAAGGTGTTGTTGCTGGGGCAGAAGATGGGATTGCCAAAGCGGGATTAGAGACTCTTTTCAAGAAGATATGGCTAAATAATCAAGAATCCAAAGAACAATGGTGGAATGGTTTCTTTATTGCAGTTGTAAAAAAAATAAATAAATAATAGACAACTTAGGACAAAATAATGGCTGTCGCAACCAGAGAACAATTAAAACAATACGCACTGCGTGCCCTTGGTGCACCAGTCCTAGAAATCAACGTTGATGATGACCAACTTGAAGATCGTCTGGACGAAGCGTTAGACTACTTTAATCTATACCACTATGAGGGTGTAGAGCAGATGTATTTGAAGCATATGATTAATGCTTCTCTACTGACCGTAACTTCATCTACGGGGATTCCTGCAATTAGCACTAAATTGATTAATACACAAGGTGGTACTTGCGAGGTTATTCGTCAATGGAATAAAGATTCAACTTCTACTGTTTGGACTGTTAAAAATGTTCAGGGTGATTGGACAGTTTCTGGTAGTCAGATTAAAGATGTTGCAGATCAATCTGGACCAACTTTAGGTTTAGTTAGCTCTATGGTTTTAGGTGAATGGGATTTAAAGTATATTACAACGCCAGATTATGTTTATGGTGTTACTAAGATTTTAAATATTGGCCAAGCATCTTCTTCTAAAAACATTTTCGATTTACAATACCAATTACGTTTAAACGATTTGTATGATTTAACTTCTACATCTATTGTTTACTATAAAACAGTTATGTCTCATCTAGCAATGCTGGATTTAGAATTAAATGGTCATCCTCTGTATCGTTTTAATCGCATGCAAAATCGTTTATACTTAGATGTAAACTGGGCAACTGATGTAATCATTGGAGATTATATTTTAATCCAAGGATATCGTGGTTTAAACCCAGAAGACTATGTAAAGATTTTTAATGAGCCATGGTTAAGACACTATGTAACTGCTTTATTTAAACGTCAATGGGCTATCAACATTAAGAAGTTCTCTGGATTACAATTGCCAGGCGGTGTAACTCTTGATGGAGATAAGTTGTATGCTGAAGCAACTAAAGAAATTGAAGATCTAGAAGACGAACTAAGAACAAAATCTGCGCCATTAGATTTCTTTATGGGGTAATACATGCCAACCAATCCGTATTTTACCCAAGGAACTTCTGGAGAACAAGATCTTATTGAAGACATTATTATTGAGTCTTTAAAGATCTATGGTAAAGATTTTCTTTACATTCCACGCACTCAAGTATCTACAGACCGTATCTTTGGTGAAGATCGTTTATCAAAGTTTGAACATGCATACCCAATTGAAATGTATTTCGATAACATTGAAAGTCTAGCAGGACAAGGTGCAATGATTCAAAAGTTTGGTCTATTAATGGATCAATCTGCAACTCTTACTGTTGCACGTAAACGTTGGACTGATTTAATTGGAACGTATGGTACAACATATCTACCAAATAGACCAAATGAGGGTGACTTAATCTATTACCCTCTAACAAAAGGTTTATTTGAAATTAAATTTGTCAAACATCAAGAACCATTCTATCAATTAGGTAAACTATACACTTACAAATTAGATATTGAATTGTTCCAATACAGTAGCGAAAAAATGGATACTGGTATTCCTGAGGTTGATGTATTCGAGAACCTTAAATCGTTTGACGTTACAGTTAACCCAAACGTACAAGATGCTACTGGGTTTGCTGATAATAATATATTTAAAACAGCAGCTACTGCTGAAAATGCTTTGTTTGATGAATCTAATCCATTCGGCGAAGTTTCATCTAATACTGATACCCTTGGTATTTCTTTAAAAACTGATTCTACATCAATCCGAGCTGATCAAACAACAATTAAAACGGACAGAACACAAAATGGCTAAGCAGACAATAAACATAGGTACAATGGCTGACAATAAGTCAGGTGATCCATTACGCACAGCTTTTACTAAAATTAATGACAACTTTAATGAAGTATATGCAGGATTAAGTTCTGGTAATACTGTAACAAAAACTGGTGGTGTAAATTTAGCTGGAGCAGTTGCTTTAGATTTAACAAAATCTATTAATAAATTAACTGCTGGATACTATACATTGGCTAATGGAACAGAAGGACAAATCCTACGTGTAGTCCGTCAAACAGGATTACAAAATTCTGATATTACTAGGATTTATGTAACCAATAAATGTCGTATCGCTGGGTCAGAATATACAAATAATTATATTGAGCCATTTGTTAATGGTGCTGATGTTGTTACTTTTATTTACACTGATGATGCATGGCAGTCTATTGGTGGACAATGGGATTAATTAAATGTTGAACAATAGCGTATTTTATCATGGTATAGTTAGAAAATGTATTATCGGTTTCGGTAGATTGTTTTCTAATATTCATATTGATCGTAAACAAACAGACCCAGTTAATGGTACGACTGTACAACGTTTACACGTTCCTTTATCATAT
>Ga0255156_1000424_pt1 | contig 12580 bp, 19 predicted proteins | sample Atl_Atlam_RepA_8_FD_186026 | JGI IMG/M metagenome (GOLD analysis project Ga0255156, IMG submission 186026) | Freshwater microbial communities from Altamaha River, Georgia, United States - Atl_Atlam_RepA_8h | ecosystem: Environmental > Aquatic > Freshwater > River | place: USA: Georgia... | reverse complement strand
AAAGAGTTTCCTCACTTCTTAGCGCTTGGCGCACAGCTCGTCAATCTCGTTCGACCGCTTTTCTCAATGCAGATGTTGATTTAAAAGAATTTGGTTTTGATCCAAAGTCATTACAACTTGCCGAAGCTCGTCAATATGTGGCTTTAGAATTGGCTCGGGCTTGCGGTATCCCAGCCTACTTCTTGAGCGCCGAAACGACTTCGATGACTTACTCAAACGCTGTGTCTGAGCGGCGCTCACTAGTTGATTTCTCACTTCGCCCGATTCTCAAAGCAATCGAGGAGCGTCTATCGCTTCCGGACTTTGTGCCAAATCCTGTGATGGTGAGATTCTCACTTGACGACTTCTTACGCGGCAACGCTTTGGAACGCGCTCAAGTTTATGAAATCTTGAACCGCATCGGCGCGATGAGCGTTGAGCAAATTCAACGCGAGGAGGACTTGATTCCTAATGAAAATTAATATGCCAATGGTCGTAACTGCGGCCGATACAGTAAAGCGCACAATCAGCGGAACGATTGTCACTTGGAACGAGCAGGGCAACACTTCAGTTGGTCCGACAGTTTTTGCAGCTGACTCAATTGAAATGAAGCCGGTTAAATTGCTTCTCGAACACGATCGTACTCGTCCAATTGGCAAGTTGATGAGCCACGAAGTCACCTCAAACGGAATCATTGCAACCTTCAAGATTGCTAACACGATGGCTGGCGAAGATGCGCTAGTTGAGGCAACCGAAGGCCTACGCGATGGATTCAGCGTCGGCGCACAAATTAACGAGTGGACAAACGTTAAGGGCGTTATGCAGATTACTTCAGCAACTCTTGACGAAGTTTCCCTTGTAACTGATCCAGCAATTGACAGCGCTCGCGTTAGCGAAGTCGCAGCTTCAGAAAACGAAGCACCTAAAGAAGATTCTGCTCCGGCAACCGCTGATGCAGACAAACCAACCGAAGGAGACCACGTGTCTGACACTACCGCTCCTGCTCCTGCCGTCGAAGAAGCGGTAGAAGCAGCTAAAGTAGAAACTGTCTCGGCTTCACGCCCAGCGTTCTACACAACTCCTCGCCTTGAGTTCACAAAGGCGAAATACCTCGAGAATAGCGTTCGCGCTAAGCTCGGTGATGATGCTGCTCGTCAGTATGTAATGGCCGCAGATGACACCACAAGTAACAACAGTGGCCTAATTCCCACCAGACAAACAACGGACATTATCAATCCGTTATCAAACGCAGATCGTCCAGCTGTTGATTCAGTATCAAGCGGCGTTCTACCAGATGCAGGAATGTCTTTCGAGATTCCTAAGCTCACCGCAGTTCCAACAGTCGGCGAAGAAGCTGAAGCAGCTGCAATTGATGAAACAGGAATGACAAACGAATTCCTTTCAGTATCCGTGAAGAAGTATGCCGGAGGACAAACCTTCTCTGTTGAACTTCTTGATCGTTCTTCACCAGCGTTCTTTGATGAACTCGTTCGTCAGATGGAATACGCATACGCAAAGGCGACTGACGTTGCAGTAATCGCTGGCCTTGTTGCTGGCGGAACTGACGGCGGAAACCGCACTCTTGATGCTGCTGGCTTCCTTGACTTTGTTTCCGATGCTTCAGTTTCTGTTTATAAGGGAACTCTCGGAACCGCGACAAACATTCTTGTTTCTCCAGAACAATGGGGCAACATTATGAACCTCGCTGATGCTGGTCGTCCGATTTATCAGAACCTCATTGGCCCATCAAATCAAGGTGGCAATCTCTCCGGTGGCGCAGTTCGCGGCAACGTTCTTGGACTAAACCTCCGCGTTGCTCGTAACCTTGCAACCGCAGCTCCAACCGGTGATAACTCAATCATCATCATCAACCCAGACGCATACACTTGGTATGAGTCCTCACGTTTCCGTCTACAAACAAACGTCGCACTAAACGGCCAAATCGAGGTCGCTTACTACGGCTATGGCGCACTTGCAACAAAGGTTGCAGCTGGCGCTTACAAGTGGATGGTTGCGTAGTTAGAACCCTAAAAGTGACGGCCAGTCCGCTCCCGAGCTGGCCTGTCACCCTCTAGATCGAAAGGACGGCGAGATGCCAACAATTGTTACAGCCTCACAGCTCAGGACGATTCTTGGCGTCTCGTCATCTCTTTATTCAGATGCTTATCTTGACGATATTTGCGATGCTTCCGAAAACGTTATCCTTCCAATGCTTGTCACTTTCCAAAGCAAAGTGGATAAAGTTTATTTAGAAAATAACGTTGCTTATTTCCACACCGCGACAATTCACGAATTCACCGAAGGTCAATCGGTTGTCATTACAAGTGTCGGAGCGCCATTTAACGGCACTCACACAGTTACAGATGATTTAATTGGCCCCTATGTATTTACCGCCGCCATCACAAATGCTGACGTATTGGAAAAGAACATTATCCCAGCCGGAAACGCTGCGCTCTCTGGCGCATCAACCTATGTGGGAAATGCCAACGTCGAAGCTGCCGTTTTGGCTATTTCTGTCGAAATCTTCCAAGCCAGAACTGCCGCTGGAGGATCGATCGAAGGCGTAGATTTTGCAGTCACACCTTACAGACTTTCTAAGAATTTATTGGCAAAGGTAACCGGCCTACTTGGCCCCTATCTTGACACCGATGCGATGGTGGGTTAATGCCCGCCTCAACAGTTTTATCTTCTATCCGGACACCGCTGGCTACTGCACTCGCCTCCGTTTCGGCTAACGTTTATTCATACGTTCCCGAATCTGTGCAAGTTCCAGCGGTTATTCTTGTTCCAGATTCACCTTATTTAGAATTAAACACAATCAACGACTCAACAATTCACGCCAAGATTAATATGACAATTACTTGCGGAGTTGCTTATCTTTCCAATCCAGCATCTCTTGACAATCTTGAGCAGCTTATTTTTTCAGTTTTGGCAGTAATTCCGGACGGCTACACAGTCGGCCCAGTAGAACGGCCATCGGTTACGCAAGTGGGTGCAGTCAATTTATTGGTTGCCGATATTCGCGTTTCCACCTATTACACACAAACCAACTAAGGAGAAAACGTGGCAACCACAGTAATTACCGGTCGCGACATTTCGCTGTCTTTCACAGGTGGAACGGACATCGAAGCCCAAGCGACAAACGCGGTATTGACTAAGACCAACGTTCGCGAGACCTATCAGACTCTCGACGGCGAGGCTTACAAGACAGTAAACATCGAAGGCACTTTCCAGCTAGATATGCTCGCAGACTGGGGCAAGGCAAACTCTGTATGCGAAGCTCTTTGGGCAGCAGCAGAATCCGCACCAGATACAACCATCAGCGTAACCTTGACCGCCGCAACTGGCGCACAATTTGTTTTCCCAATCCTTCCAGAATTCCCCACAGCTGGCGGATCAGGAATTGACGCACAAACAGTATCGTTCACCTTCAAAGTATCGAAGGGCGACGTAACAGAGACCTTCAGCTAAGAGATCGGAGCATCGGGAGATGAAGTTATCAATCACAATTAAATACAACACGGGCGAGTCGGTTACTTATGTAGCCGGCTTACCCGAGTGGGCTAAGTGGGAACGCAAAACTGGCAAGTCCATTTATTCGATGAAGGATATTTCGGCTTATCAGCAAGCAGACTTCTTAGATCTTGCTTATTTCGCTTACAAGCGCGAAGCGGCAGGGAAGCCCACTAAGTCTCAGGAAATCTGGGAACTGTCCATTGATGAAATGCTGATTGGAGATGAAAGCCCAAAAGCTACGAGTCCGGAAGCGTAAATCGGCTTCTTGTCGAAGTCGCAATAGCGACCGGAATCCCAATGAGCGAGTGGACGGACATCGAACAAGTATTAACGGCAATTGAGATATTGAAGGAGCGCAAAGGTGGCAGATGAACCAATCAGCTATGACAAGCGCGAACTTCGTTCAATCATTACCGCGTTCAAAGCGATGGACGATGAAGCTATTGATGCGGCTAAACGCGAAAGTTTTGCGCTCGCTCAATATGCCGCCAACGAGGTTAAGGCCTACGGCATCACCAGAACCTTTGGACAAGCCGTTGTCAATCGCATTACTTCTGGCGTTAAAGTTTCCAAAACCTCGAAGATTGGCGAGTTCTCTTACGGATTCGCGAGTCAGCGTTTCTCTGGTGGAGGATCAACTAAAGACCTCTGGGCAGGTTACGAATTCGGATCTAATCGTTATCGTCAGTTCCCACGACGCACCCCACGCAAAGGCAGAGGAAATTCTGGCTATTTCATCTATCCGGCACTTCGCAAAATTCAGCCTCAATTGATTGCTAAATGGGAAGATGCGTTTTCTAAGATTCTCGGAAAGTGGGACGACTAATGGCTGGAAGTAGAACTCTCAAGTTATCAATCCTCGCTGACGTTGACTATTTAAAAAAGAAGCTGGATATTGGCTCCAAAGAGGTCGAAGGCTTTGGCGGTAAGTTAGAAAAGTTTGGCAAGATTGCCGCTGCGGCTTTTGCCGCTGCCGCTGCTGCGGCTGCCGCTTATGCTGGCAAATTAGCCATTGAAGGGGTCAAAGCGGCGATAGAAGATGAAGCTGCTCAGAAGCGCCTAGCCCTTGCCTTACAAAACGTCACAGGAGCCACAGAAGCCCAAATTGCGGCAGTTGAGGAACAGATAAGCAAGACGGCTCTGGCTACTGGCGTAGCAGATGATAAGTTGCGTCCAGCGCTTCAAAGACTCGCAACAGCCACAGGATCAGTCTCCGAATCTCAAAAACTATTAACTCTTGCCCTTGATATTTCAGCCGCCACCGGCAAAGACGTTGAAACAGTTTCCAACGCATTAGGTAAAGCCTACGAAGGCAACACCGCTTCTCTGGCTCGTTTGGGTATCGGTTTATCAGCTGCCGAAATCAAAACAATGGGATTGCAAGGCGCAGTAACGCAATTAGGTGAAACCTTTGGCGGTGCAGCTGCTACTCAAGCTCAAACTTTTGAAGGTCAGATTGCTAGGTTAAAAGTCGGCTTTGATGAAGCCAAAGAAGCAATTGGCGCTCAACTATTGCCAGTCATTCAGAGACTTCTTGATTACGTTGTGAATGTTCTCATTCCTAAGTTCCAAGAGGCTAAGCGAGCAGCAATTGATCCAATCGTTCAGGCATTTAAGAATAACGAAGCAGCTCTGCGCGACTTATGGTCTTTCATTAAAACGTATCTCGTTCCCATTTTTGAAACGGCTTTAGTGGGCGCGATTAAATCAGTCGGAGCCACAATTGCTGGAATCATCAACATCATTGGCACAGTCACCAGCAAAGTTAAAGAATTGGCTAATGACGTTATTGACGCAGTTAATAAAATTATCCGCGCTTACAACTCAATTCCCATTCTGCCTAACGTCTCAACCATTCCCAATATCTCCACAACAACTACTTCTAGGACTGGAAGCGTTCCAACGGCAAGCCTCCCATTTGGCGGCGCTTCAATCATTCCACCATCGAGCGGTTCGGCTAACGTAACACCTTCAACGCCTACAACAAGAGTTACAACGCCAACAACATCAGCGCCGAAAGTCACAACAACCCCAAGCGTCCCAGTTGGATCATCTAGCGCCATTACAGTTCCGATATCCTTCGGCGGATTCTCAAGATTGGCAGATGCTCAAGGAATCGCCCCTGTAACCATTAACGTCAATGCCCCGAGTGCAATTGATGAAGAAGGCTTCACTCGAGCAGTTGTCTCAGCTCTCAACAATTCAAACTCTCGCGGAACTGGTGGCGGAAGCCAGTTGTTTGGAATTAGACAAGAGTTATGACAGCTTGGACACCAGAGTATCGCGTTTTAATTAACGGCACAGATGCCACAGATTTAACCCTTGTCGGCTTCACGGCTACTTCTGGACGCACCGACGTTAATACCCAAGCCCAAGCTGGTTATTGCAATTTGCAGCTCATCAATGCGACCAACGCGTTTTATGATTGGAGCGTTAATACTGGCGTAACCCTCGAAGTCAAAGATACGAGCGGCAACTGGGTTAGCCTATTCGGTGGACGAATCAGCGACGTTTCAACAAGCGTCAGAACTGCTGGCGAAGTCGCTTATGTGACTCAAATTCAAATCTTTGCTTTAGGCGCATTATCCAAACTTTCAAAAGCCATCTGGATTGACTCGCTAGCCCAAGATGATGATGGCGACCAAATTTACACAATTCTTAGTTCCTTGCTGCTTGCCTCTTGGAATGAAGTGAGCCCAGCGCAACAATGGAGCAGTTATGATCCGACAACGACGTGGGCCAATGCTGGCGACGTAGGGCTTGGCGACATTGATAGACCCGGACAGTATGAAATGGTTCAGCGTTCAGCCAGCCCAATTGATTACTACTCAATTGTTACTCAAATCGCCAATTCGGCTCTTGGCTATGTCTACGAAAACGCCAATGGAGAAATTGGTTACGCAGACGCAGCTCATCGGCAGACATACCTACTCGCTAACGGATATACAGAATTAAACGCTCGCGAGGCTTTCGCCGCTGGCATTAAGCAATCTATCCGCTCGGGCAAGATTATTAACGATTATCAAATCAACTATGGCAATAACTTTAACAGCTCCAAAACGGCTTTAGACCAAGATTCAATAGACCTTTATGGCCTTTACTCAGTCCAAGAGAATTCGCTCGTTCACGATGCCACAGACGCTCAAACAATCGTAGATCGCCAAATTGCCCTTCGCGCCTATCCTCGCCCATTATTCGATTCAATAACCTTTCCGCTTCAAAATCCCGAAATGACTGACGCCGACCGAGATGCTCTGATAAATGTATTTATGGGCCAGCCGGTCAAAATAACCAATCTGCCCATCAATATCTACGGCGGCGAGTTCACCGGCTATATCGAGGGCTGGACTTGGACTAGCACCCTCAACGGGCTTTCATTGACTTTCACCGCATCACCGACCGAATTCAGCGCAGCAGCTCAGACTTGGGATCAAGTGAACGCGGCAGAAACGTGGAACAGCATACTTAATACGCTAGAATGGCAAGACGCGATAGGAGTAATCAGCTAATGGCAACAACAACAAACTTCGGGTGGGAAACCCCTGACGATACAGATCTTGTCAAAGATGGCGCTCTGGCGATGCGCACTTTGGGCAACTCGATAGATACTTCTTTCGTTGATCTCAAAGGCGGCACAACCGGACAGGTATTAGCCAAAGCCTCGAACACAGATTTAGATTTCACTTGGACTGAACAAGATGACACAACTTTAAGTTTCAACGCCCAGACCGGAACTACTTATACTTTTGTGGCAGCCGATTTAGGTAAATGGGTCACTGCCTCCAATGGTTCTGCAATTACAGTAACTGTTCCGCCATCGGTTTTCGCAGCCGGAAACGTCATTCATTTGCAGCAAATTGGAGTCGGTCAAGTTACTTTTTCGCAAGGCTCTGGGGTGACTATTACCTCAACAGGTGCAACATCTTCGGCTCCAAAACTCCGCGCTCAATATTCAGCTTGCACAATTCTTTGCACCGCTTCAAATACTTTTACAATTGTTGGTGATCTTGCATAATGCAGGTAATTCCGGGAATTATTGCATCAGCTAATTATCCTCGCACCATAAACATTGATTATTTAATTGTTGGTGGTGGTGGAGGTGGTGGACACGCTGCCGGCGGCGGCGGTGGCGCTGGTCGCGTATTAGATGGTTCAACTGTTGTTAATAAAGCAACAAATTATTCTCTGACAATTGGCGCTGGTGGCGCTTGGGTTAATTCGAGTCCGGGAACGGCTGGTACATCATCAACAGGATTTACACAAACTGCAATCGGTGGCGGCGGCGGAGCAACTGCTTTCGAAGTTGCACCTGCTGGAACTTTTGCCTCTGGTGGCGGAACTGGTGTTGATAATAATAACAATGGCGCAACCGGAACAATAAGTAATGGCGAACGCGGTTATGATGATTCGCCGAGAGCTGGTGGTGGCGGTGGTGGTGCCGGTGAAAATGGCGGAACTGATGGCCGTTCTTATGGTGGTGATGGTGTTCAAAAATCCATAACTGGAACAAATATTTATTATGGCGGCGGCGGAAACGGTTCAAAGAATGAATCTGGCTGGAACGCCGTTGATGGTGGTTTAGGTGGTGGCGGTCGAGGAACTGAATCCGGCGGTGGTAATGCCACATCTGGTGAAGCCAATAAAGGCGCTGGCGGTGGATCTTGTTGGAATGGCGCTAATAATTCTGGTAATGGCGGTTCTGGCGTAATCATTATAAAATTCCCAACCAGTGCCGGAACTATCACAATTGGAGCTGGATTAACGGGTTCAACAACAACAAGTGGTTCAAATACCATAGCGACGATTACTGCTGGCACTGGAAATGTGAGTTGGTCCTAATGGCACACTACGCTTTTTTAAATGAAGATAACATCGTTGTTGAAGTGATAGTAGGCATTGATGAAAATGAATTAATTGAAGGTATCAACCCTGAAACTTGGTATTCTAATTTTAGAAATCAAAAATGTGTTAGAACCTCATACAATGGCAAAATTCGTAAAAATTATGCTGGAATTGGTTTTACTTACGACCAAAATAGAGATGCTTTTATTGCGCCAAAACCAGATAATGCGATTGGATTTGATGAAGAATCTTGTAAATGGATTGTTCCTCAAAAGGATTTATTAGATGCCTAAATTATGCAAAGCCGGTCAGCAATTAAGGGAGCAGATAGATGACCTTTATATGGAAAGATCGCGCAAGAGCGACGGGTGGATTGGAGACACCAGACATTCGGCTCGTAAGTCGGATCACAACCCTGATGAAAACGGAATCGTTCGCGCGCTCGATATTACAAGCGACTTGGGAACTCATCCGGAAGAAGCTCACGCGCTAGTTGAGAAGATTCGCAAATGCGCCAAGCGAGGCGACAAGCGGATAAAATATATTATTTATGATGGCAAAATTATGAGTCCGATTCTCGGATGGAAGCGCCGCAAATACACCGGCCCAAATCCGCACCGGCATCATTTCCACGTCAGCTTTACAACTTTGGGAGACAAAGACGGCAGCTGGTTTGACCTTGAAGGAGATAAACAAAATGGCAGAATTGAAACTGATGGCGGGAAGCTGGGCGAAAACATTCCTCGCGACGGCTCTTTCGACATACCTCTCAGTCGGACTTCAACCCGATTACATTCTCAATGCAGCACTTGTGAGTGTGTTGCCTTCCGTGATTAACTGGCTCAACCCCAATTACGAGCGCTACGGCAAAATCAAGTAATGGCAGCCTCCGACCTCGCCGCGACTATCGCCAGCGTTCTCGGATCAATCGGCTTACTAATTGCCGGACTGAGATACATAATAAAACTTGAGAATCTACCCATTGTGTCGCGCCTCGACAAGATGGAGTCTCAGTTAGAATTAGCCCTCTCAGCAAAGGTGGCTAGAAGTGGCAACAAGAAAACGCGCTAAGAAACCAGCGAAGAAGGTGGCAAAACGTCGCAAAACGACGAAGGAGCCAATCCTTACTAAGCTGGATTTCTGGGCTATTGCTGCCAAAGAAGTTTATGACGCTTGCCGTAAAGCCGGAATGGACGAAGGTACAGCTCTGGCCTTTGCGATGGATAGAAGCTCTTATCCTGATTGGATTGTTGATCCGAGCGACCCCATAAAGAATCCGCTCGATGATTGGGAAGAGGACGACTAATTTACCTTCGCGAGGTGGAACTCTTTGAGGCGCTAAAGTCGGTTTATCCAGACTTAACGCCAGTCTCACCGACCGACCGGCACGACGGCATTACCAACGATGCTTATATCGAGATGAAGTGCCGCCGCACCCATTACCCCACCCTCTTGATTGAAAAGAAGAAGTGGGAATATCTAGCCGAAATAAGGGCTAGGACGGGCGCTAGGACGCTTTATATCAACTCCACCCCACAAGGGGTCTATCAGTTCGATTTAGGGGCTATAAACGAGCCTGAGTGGCAATTAAAGGCCCTTCCAGCCAAGACTGATTACCCCAATGGCGAGAAGGTTCAGAAACTCTGTGCATTCTTGGACTTGCGACACTCCGAACTCTTACTTGTATAAATCCATTTAATTAAATACATTTATCCCGTAAATCCATTTAAGGATTACAGAACGGGAGAGTAAGTGATAAATAATCCAGCAGTAATTCGATTTGATTCTACTTCTGGCGCTTGGTCTGATGGTAAGAATTACGTAAAGGGCCAAATAATCAGACGCTACGCAATCGAATCGCTAGGTAGAAAATCAGTAAGAGGGCGACTGAGCAGAGAAGAAATCTCAGCTTATTGGCTTGATCGTTATGGGGTGAACGCCGATGTTCAATGAAGGCGTTTTCTTTGCAATCTATTGCTCAACATTATGGCTTGGTTATCGAGTTTATGTAAGCATTAAAGCCAAAGCTTTTAATGATGGATACAAGAGAGGTCGGGCGAGTATAAATGTCAGAGAGATCGTTAAGTGACTGGCTCTCGGACGCTGGTAACACCCTCGATGACAGGGGGCTTGAATATGGCGACCCGAGGCACAATCTTTTACGCATTTACAAAATCGCGAGACAACTCGGTGTTCAGCTCAGAGACCCATCTGACGTGGCGCTTGTCTTTATCGCAACAAAATTATCAAGAATGGTGGAAAGTCCAGAGCGCGAAGATTCGTATCTCGATCTCATTGGATACGCCACTATCTTATCTTTTTGCCGATTCAGTTCACCAGAAGATTGGGACGACATTGAGCTTGACTCGCAATCATAATCAGCATCAATGGTGCGACTATTGCAAGATGCGCTGGGGACAAATGAAAGATGGGACTTGGCATCACAAAGCCCAAGTGCCAGCGATATGGAAGGTGCAATCTGAAACGCCAACGAGGCGGATGCAGGTGCGCTTTTACTGCCAACCTTGTGCCAATGAGGCACAGAACTGGCCAGACGGAACGTTTTGGTCATTAAAAGAACAACTAGAAGCTGCGATAGATGATTTCGCAGGTAGGGAGCAATTAGATGTCAAACTATCTTGATGATTATGTGAGTGTGCAGGATCGCTTAAAGGAGTTCATAAATGCCTATCCGGACTATCGGATTAAAACGCACGTCTTGGAAGAATCGCTTACTCCTAATTGCGATGTCTATATTGTTAAGACTGAGTTATACCGGACTGAGGCTGACGCTGCGGCTTGGACAACTGGTCTATCGTCGGAATCAAAGCAGAAGCAATACGCCCTCGAATTGGCGGAAACTGGAAGTTTGGGACGCGCACTTAACCTCGCTGGGTACTTTGCTAAACCTAACCAAACGCCTAAGAAGCCAATTCAAACAACAAAGCCAGCTCTTGCTGAATTCGTCAAAGAGCAAAGACCAAACGACCCTGAGCCGATTGTCTGGGATGTCAGCGCTATTGCGGAAGAACTCGGAGCCGAAGTAATTGACGAGATTCCAATTTGCAATCACGGCCCAATGATCCTGAAACAAGGCAGCAAAGAGGGCAAGGAATATCGAGGCTGGGTCTGCACCGAGCGCGATAAGTCTCGTCAATGTCCGGCTAAATGGATGAAAATCGGATCAGATGGCAAGTGGGCGTTTCAGAAGTGATTAATGAAATGCACCCGTTCAAATGTGGGCCTTGCAAGAAGGTGACACCCCATCACTACATAACCAAGTATGAATCAGAAATTGAGCCTGATGCTTGGGTCTGGTTGATGGAGTGTCAGAATTGCTTCGAGCAGCGCTTGTTTGATCCAATTGACAGGGTGATTAGTCGGGAAGATGAGATAACGCGCTGCGACCAATGCGGCAATTACAAGATGAAGGCAGCTAAATGCCGAATCTGTAAAATAGCCGATGGGCAAGAGCGTATTAAAGAGCGCTATTGGAACGGCAATTCCACCTTAGAAAGGTTCATAGATGCCGATATATGAGTTCAAGTGCGATAAATGCGAAGCCATTAAGGACGTTGCACTTGGATTCGATATGCCCAAAGAAGTCACCTGCGACAAGTGCGGCGTTGTGATGTGGCGAGTATGGACGCCAACACCGACACATTTCAAAGGCGATGGTTGGGCTGGTAAGAAGTAATGGCTAAGCCTCATTCACTTAAATACATAAAGCAGCTACTTGAGTGGGGCTTTGACAAAGAATTTATCGCCCGAGATATGGGGGTAAATTTAGCATCATTAGAAGTCCGGTTAAACAGAGCAAAGAAAAGGGAGCAAGATGGCAATCAAGGATCTAAGTCTGAAACTAGCGGCGATTAGCCTGCTGGCAGACCAAGCAAAGCGCCTGAAGGACGAGTTGAGGGCTGAGTTACAAGCTGAGATGAATGAGCTCGGCGCTGATCGGGTAAAGGCTGAACTAGGCGATGAAGTGGTTGCCTATATAACGACCAGTAAGCCGAAGTTTAAGTGGGTCGTTAAGTCAGATAAGAAGTTTATTGATTGGGTAAAAGCCAATATCCCGAGTGAAATAGTTGAATCGGTAAGAGAATCGTCAGTTGATGCGATATTGGATAAATTTAATTACGTTGATGAGTTAGTTATTGATCCAAATGGCGAAGCAATTGATTGGTTGGAAGGTAGCCAGTCAGAGCCATTCTTAATGACTAAATTTCACGGAGATGGACGT
>Ga0255156_1000423_pt1 | contig 12603 bp, 12 predicted proteins | sample Atl_Atlam_RepA_8_FD_186026 | JGI IMG/M metagenome (GOLD analysis project Ga0255156, IMG submission 186026) | Freshwater microbial communities from Altamaha River, Georgia, United States - Atl_Atlam_RepA_8h | ecosystem: Environmental > Aquatic > Freshwater > River | place: USA: Georgia... | reverse complement strand
AAAAGTGTTGACAGTATATCTTTACAAAAAGACAAGGAAAATATAGTCAAAATGATCATTTATGGAGCAATCGACACGGAAGAAGACCAATTAGACGAAAATACCAAAGAAACAGCTAACTTAATTGATCAGATGAATTCAAAGGTTATTGATCAATCTTACTCTATTGTCATTATTTATATCATAATGAGCCTTATATTTCTCTTTATCTTGTATAAATTTGGAGACTGTTTTTCATTAACAGACAATCTAAAGGAAGGATTATTTATATTATTTTTTATATTTGTGGTTGAATTCTCCTTTTTAAATTTAATTGCTAAGAATTATATTGCATCTAACTTAAACACTGTTAAAACAATGGTTGCACAAGTCATTATAAATTATGTAAACAACAGAATGTAAACAACAGAATGTAAACAACAGAATGTAAACAACAGAATGTAAAAACAGAATGTAAACAACAGAATGTAAAACAGAATGTAAAAACAGAAATGAGAAAATGAGAATATTATAAATATAAAAATAATAATATATTCTTCAATAAATGAGGTTAGAATTAAAAGAAGAAATAATTATTGATATATGTATTCATATTACTATTTTATTTGTATTTCTCTATATCTTTTTTTATGCAATTATATCTAAAACGGGGGAACAGGTTTTAAATTCTAATATAAAATCCATATGTGATAGCAATATAACACCAATACTTACACAAATAGACAAATATACCCAGGATAATAAAATAAATGTAGACTGGCAAAAGATAAAAACGGAAGCTCAAGAGGTTATAGATAATCCTGATCAAAAAATAAATGAAGATATAGAAAACACAAATAATTATTATAAAAAATTAGGCATAATTATAGCAGTTTGTCTCTTCTTTTTATGCATAATACTGTATTTTTATTTTACATATTATAAGGGAGTTTCGATAGATATATCATACCTAGTAAAAGAAAATTTGTTAATCTTTTTCCTCATAGGATTAATCGAATTTGTATTTTTTAAATTAGTAGGTTCAGTATACATACCTGCTTACCCAACATCTATAGGTAAAATTGTACTTGATCGTGTAAAATATAATATTAAACAAAAAATAAATAATGTATAATAAAGTAAGCAAGAAATGGATTTATCAAACGCTGACGATTTTAATAAATTTATAATTAATAATAACATTGACTTGCCTGATGCATTTAATTTTATTAAATCACTTGACAAGCCGTCTATTGATCTTACGATAAAAGAAATAGATAATCGTATAAAATACTTGCATCTTATCATAAAATTTGTTAGAGAAGAAAATATGCAGTTATATCAGCCAACCAATTTAGATCCAAATTTTGTAAAAAATGTCCTACTAAGACAGCTATATCTTAACTTAAAAGAGGCGAAAGACGCGAAATATGAAAAGGAAGACTGGATCGTTGGAAAAATACTTTTATTGCTATTGTTATTATCAATAATAGGATACTTATGTTATTATCTATATACAAATAAAAAATAATAGAAAGAAGATATACGAAGACATTATATAATATATATATAATATAACAATATTATATATCATATAGTTTAAGATTTTTACATAATTTTACATATCAACCCATCCCCAAGCGATAACACTGATACGACCTCTCTTGTATTCCTCTGGTTTTACCAACGGAATTCCATGACGCCATTCAACATTTACCTGTGATCCAAAACCATATGTCATACCATTAAGCAATTCAAAATTGACAGTAGCGCGAGTTTCTCCACCCTTTGACCCATCTCTCTTGACACTGTGCTGAAAAGATACCTCTCTTGTATCTCCAAAAGATACACCAATCGTAAAGTTCTGTGTTTTTGATTTTTTTTCATCAACAGCAGCCGCGTCAAAATGATAAGGCTTCCATTCCTCTTTATCTTGATACAAATTTAGTCTAGTCGCTTTCACATCCATCTTAAAATGATGCGAAATGCGTCGAATAATTTCCAAGAATAAGGGAGATTTCTCTTTAAAATTCCGTTTGTCATCAGCAATATAATGAGAGTCTCCATGCCACAACTTCCAAAGTTTGTTTGGATCTGTACCATCATTTACCTCTTTCAATAGATTTTCGTATACATCGCCGAGATCGTTAAAAAGATCGGAACATAGAATAACATCAGAAGGTCCATAACGTGTAGACGACGTGTAAATTTTTACATTCATATCGGCAGGAATATCAGATGGAACAAATGATTCTGTATTTTTCTTTCCCCGCTTTCCTTTAGAATATTCGTCTTTCTCGTCTTTCTTCACACCCCTTTGCTTTTTTACTTCATTTACAGGTTGCAACTCTTTTCTTTTTTTGACAGTAAAAGTGTGTGATAATTTACACTCTGTGTAATTACACGCCGAGTTAAAAAAATAGTCTGGGCAAATGTTATCTGTATGATCAAATGTGCAATTATCACCTTCACGACACTTTCCATATTTTACATAAAATTTACACAATTTATGATTGCGTCTTTCAACGATTGGAAGCGGTACTGAAGGCAAATCTGACATTTTCTTTATCTTTTATATAAGACAAACGTATTTTTAAATTCTGATTATTTTTCTTCTCACCCCTCTTTATTTTTTACATCACGTAAAAATGTAAAAATGTAAAAATACGACGACTGCAGGATTCGAACCTACGCGCCCATTGGGCACTTCCTTAGCAGGGAAGCGCGTTGACCACTCCGCCAAGTCGCCTTGTATATAAGCAAGGCTTTAAATATCATTTTCATTAAATTTTCATTAAAGGATTATTTTCCGTAATTATTGGATCTTACAAAACTATATTTATAAAGATAACAAATATAAATAAATAAATATGAACGAAAGAAAAGACGGAAAAGAAGAAGAAAATAAATACAAAAAACTGTGTAGATATGGCACTCAGTGCAAATTTATAAATACGTGTTTCAGAGCACATACCAAACAGGAATATAACCCTGCAAAGTGTAAATTTAAAGAAGGGTGCTATAATTTGGATTGTAAATATTTTCACCCTAATCGAGAAACAATTGAAGAATATATACAGAAATGTAGGGAATTCAAACAAAAAATAAAGAAATATACAAAATTTTGTAATAAAATGACACAAAATAGTCCATGCAATATTAAAGGATGCCCTTTTGCTCATTCTATAGAAGAATTTGTATTTGAAGACGACATACCTGATAAAAATAAAGAAAATTATATAAAAAAGTTTTTTGGTTCAAAAATACAACCTTTTATGTTTAGACCAAGTCATATAAATCATATAAACGAGACAGAAAAAGAAGAAGACGAAGACGATTTACTCGAATCCTTTATCATTCGGACAAAAAATATGATAAAACAAAAGGAGAATAAAAGAGAATAAGGAGAATAAGGAATAAAGGAGAATAATAAATAAAATTGATATAATTGATATGTTTATAGGTATACCTATAAACATAAAATAAACAGAAAAGAAATGCTATCTTTAAGTCCTTTTCAAATCAATGAAATATGCTCAGGAATTCCCGTGAATAATTCATTACCTTTCCATGTAAGAATGTCAATTATTAGAGATATAAGAACACGCTTAAGCAATGATCTTGAAAAAGTAAAAATTTATCCGGAACTATACCCCAAATTTAAAGATGAAATTATAAAATATTATTATAAAACATTATGCGAAAGCGGAACAGCTGTTGGTATTCAATGTGCCCAATCTATTGGTGAAAGACAAACTCAAACCACATTAAGCAATTTTCATTTTGCCGGTTTATCTGTTAAAACTGTGATCGTAGGTGTTCCACGTTTTTCAGAACTTCTTAATGCGACAAAGTCTCCAAAAATGGTTAATTGTATTATCTATTTGAATGAAGAATTTGATGATATATCTGCTGTTAGAAAGAGAGCTGGTAATATGTTTACACAAATCACTCTAAAAAGGCTTGTAAAATCTTACGAATTAATTAAGGGAAATAAACTAGAAGACTGGCATATCCTGTTTTGTCAAATATATTCAATCAACCCTTTTCAATTAGGATGGAGACTCAGATTTCATATTGATATTGACTTATTGTATGAATACAAAGTTTCAATGAAAATGATCGCAGAAACCATTAGAAAAGAATACAGTGATTCGGTTGTTTTATACACACCCGATTGGAAGGGAATTTTAGATGTATTTGTGGACGAATCTTGCTTCTCAAATATCTCAAATAAAAAACATGAACAACCAAGTGAAACTCATATACTCGATGAAGATGCAACAGAAATCGACATTGAAGAGGAAGAGGAAGAATTATTAGATATTGAAGAGGAAGAGGAAGAAGATTATGAAAAAGATGATATCGAAATTAATAAATCATCATCAATATCATTATCATCTAAAGATAAAGATAAAGATGTCATAAAAGTCCGACAAAAAAAATACAAGGAAGACGTTATACCCGATGACATCGAAAATGTGATCTATATGGAGGATAAAGTACTTCCAGCGTTATTATCTATTCATATTTCTGGAATCGAAGGGATTAAAGATATCTTTTTTGAAAAACGTAAAGATGAATGGTTGATATCGACTGAAGGAAGTAATTTATACGGTCTTTTTGCAAATTCTCTGGTTGATAAAACAAAAACAATATGCAATGATATGTGGGAAATATACAATATTTTTGGGATTGAAGCAGTCCGCCAATTTCTTATCGAAGAATATATGGATGTGGTTAGCAGCGACGGTACATATGTTAACCCAAGCAATGTGGAACTTCTAGTAGATATTATGGTTTATACTGGTTCTATCATCTCAATCTCACGTTATGGTCAAAAGAAAGTTGGATGTGGTCCTATGGCTAAAGCATCTTTTGAAGAAAGTTTAGAAAATTTTCTAAAAGCTGGTATTAACGGAGAAAAGGAATCTACAGATGGCGTATCGGCAAGTATTATGCTAGGAAAAATGCCAAAAACAGGAACAGGAGTGTTTGATCTTATGATGGATTTGGAAAAAATTTTGAGAAATAACAAAGATAACAAAGATAACAAAGATAACAAAGAAGAGAAAATCGAACTCAAAAAAGTAAAAGAAGAAGTAAAAGAAGAAAATACGGAACCAGAAAAAGTGAAAGAAGTAAAGGAAAAGACAGAAGAGAAAAAGGGTAAATTTTCTAAAAAAAATTCTTTTATTTCCTCTTTTGGATAAGTTTAAATTTTTCCTAAATATATATCCTAATATAAATGTGTTATACATTTATATTTTCTTTATATTTAAATGGTCGAGGATTTTTATATAAAAACTTTTAATAAAATATATTATAAGGGATTAATAAAAGTATAAGTAAGACAAAAGAAAATCAAAAGAAAATGGATAAAAATATAAATGATAACTGGTGCGAGATAGAATACCAGGGAAAAATATTCAAAGAATGCAAGGAATGCAAAGAATGTAAGGAATGCAAAGAATATAGAAGTGAAATCAAAGAACTAAAAGAAAGAGTAAAAAAAATGGAAGACAATTTTAGAGATATTCAAACCGAACATCTCAAGATATTAAATAAAATGCTAGAGACAGAAATATCTCTTGAAAGAACAAAAAATTTACTTGTAAGAAATCATATACCTTTCCCATTTGCCAGTCTGTCTTCTTACAAGGCTTCTGTCGAAAAAGAAAAGTGTGTTAAACTGTAATTTGTGTAATATTGTATAATATTGTATAATATTGTGTAATATAAAATTGATTTGTATATTTTTGTATATTTTGAAGAGTTAAAGAGTTAAAGAAAGATGTCAGCACCTTTTATATCAATTCAATCTTCTTGCGGATATATTGACCTTATTTTAGGACCTATGTTCAGCGGGAAAACAAGCTATCTTCTAAGAGAATTACTTATTTTTAGCAAGATGGGGTCAAATGTACTTTATATTAATCATAGTCTCGACAATCGTTCAGAAGAGTCTTTTTCAACTCATAATCCTATGATAGAAAAAGATCGTATCATATCCTCTTTAGATATGACTAAAACAGATAACTTGGAAAAGGTGTATGAAATGTCAAAGGGATATGATATTATAGGTATTGACGAGGCTCAATTTTTTAAAGGATTAAGATCTTATGTTATTGATATGTCAGAAAAATACGGAAAGCGTGTAATTGTTGCAAGCTTAAGCGGAAACTTTAAGAGAGAACTTTTTGGCGAAACGGTAGAACTAATTCCTTTATGTGATCGTCTTACAAAATTATCGTCTTTCTGTCAAAGATGTGCATCAAGCGATAAAATAATCAAAGAAGCTCATTTCAGTTATCGTCTAAATAATTCTGAAAGTGAAGTATTTATAGGAGCAAAAGATTCTTACGTACCTTTATGCAGAGAATGCTATCTCAAAATTTCCTGAAAATATCCTGGAATAAATCTTAATATATTTATCTTTATTTTTAAAGATAAATTTTTAATCGATTATTAAAATTAAAAAAAAATATTTTCTTTTTTATAAAAATGAGTGATAACTTACTTTTAACTCTTTTAGGCGCTGTTGGTATCGGAGCTCTTGTTATGGGTATGAATTCGGAAAATGTTAAAGAAAATTGGGTAGGAATGGAAGGTATGCGCGTAAATCGTGTAAAAATGTACATTGATCCAAAGTCAGGAGCAGAATGCCCAGTTGAAGTAGATGATTCCAATGTAGAGAAAGCTGTATTAAATATTGGAAAAGCTGTAAAAAAAGAAGAAAGAAGACAGCAAGATATACAAATGATGAGACAACAACAACAAACAAAAGAAAATTACGAAGATGAGAATGAATTCAAACTTAAACATGGTTTAGAATACTGGCCAAGCCATGATCCTCAATTAGGCTCGGGAATGGTAGCCGATGATTTTTTCCATCGTGTACCAGGATTTCAACAAACTATTCCTCAACCCTCTCCTGATATGCAAAACTTAGGAGTTCCAGGTAGAATGCATCAAGCAGGAATGCAAGGATATACCGAATCTTTTAACCAGCCTATGCAATATGCTAGCCTCATTGAAAATTACGAAGATGCTAAAGCATCTCAACCTCAACCTCAACAAGTAATGGGATCATCTAACCCAGAAAATGTTGTGGTATTTGAACGTTTAATGGCTTCCACCAAAGGAGGTGGTCGCTTTAACTCTAAAGGATCAGTTGATTATATTCGTGGAGATATTCCAGTATGCCCTGATCCTTGTCAAAATGGATGGTTTAAGAGCAGTGCTAAACCTCAAGATGTATTACAAGTTGGTGCTGTTGCTAATATGATTGCTGGAGATAATACTGCTAAAGATCTTCAAATGTTATTGGCCAGTAATGGACGCATGTTGACACAACAATATGTAAACACTGATATGAATAGCCAAACTACTAACGGTAATCTTGGAATGAAACAACAACTCCCATAAAGACATAAAAGACACAAAGGAATAAAGACTATACATAAAATTGATATAATTTGATTTATTTATATAGATTTATAAATAAAGATGAACCCTTATCAACAAAGACCTCAATCTCAAACTCCTCTCTATCCTCAACCTCGTTATCCTCAACCTTCTCAACCGCGTTATTCCCAACCTCAGTCTCAACCTTCTCAACCACGTTATCCCCAACCTCAATATCCTCCGTCTCAACCGCGTTATCCTCAACATCAGTCTCAACCCCAACAAGTAGCTCTTTATAGAGGTAAAAGAGATCAATCTTTTAGCGATCTTTTACGAAGTCTTTTACTGAAAAGTAATATTTTACCTGAGAAAATTGAAGAAATTTTAGACAAAGATGGATTGGAATTATTTTCTAAAGCATTTACACATATATCTGCTGATAATAAAAATAATTATGAGTTATACGAAACTCTTGGCGATAAGACTGCAAATAAATGTATTTTATGGTATTTTGCCAAACGATTTCCCCATATTTTTTGTTATCAAGGAGCAGATATCATCACACGCATAAAAATTAAATATATTCAAAGCGATAGCTTCAGCGATATTTCTGATAATCTTGGGTTTTGGGATTATATTTCAATGAGTGTAGAGACAAAAAATGGGAATATTCGTCATAAAATTTTAGAAGATGTTTTCGAATCTTTTTGCGCGGTGGTTGAAATAATATGCGATAACAAATTTGGTATGGGTACAGGTTATTCAGCATGTTTTCATATTATTTCAAAAATTTTTGACGAGATGGATATTTCAATTGATTATAATAGTTTATATAATCCTATTATGATTTTAAAGGAAATTTATGACGAATTAGTCATTAACGGAAAACGATCGAAAGAAGATAAACTGCCTATATACTCACAAGAAGTTAGAGACGGAGAACATATTGTTAAAGTAATGGATAAACCGATAGGAGGAAATATGACAGTCATGGGAATAGGTAAAGGAAAAACAATAGAAATTGCCAAACAAAACGCATCTAAAAAAGGTATAGAATATTTTAATCTACAAGGAATCTCTAAAAAAATCCCGGAAGCCTATGTTAAATTTTGTGTATAATTTTATATGATATTATATAAATATCATATCATTCATATGAGCCCTTTAACAAAATTTTTAACTATATTTCTGATATGTACAATAACAGTATCGGTTGCTTTATTTTTTTCATCTCCCTCTTCTCCCTCCCCATCTTCCTCACCTTCTCCCTCTAGTCAGTCAAAAGACAATATGTTGAACGTGATTTTTAAATCAAAAAATTTCCAAAAAATTGATTCAACTAAACCTAAATTAGAAGGATTTTATCAATTACAAGATTTAATACAAAGTTTAACTGGTGTTAGACCACCTTTATGTTTTCCCAATCAAAGAAATGTAATGGATTCTAGAGAACATGAAACAGAATTTTATAAAAATATAAATTACATAATATCAGATACAGTATCAAAATGTATAAAAGACAGAAAATATGTTGATATAGCACGAATTTATATACTCATTCCTAAACTATTTGAAATTGAAAGCAAACCTAGCATTCAATTTATAGCTTATGATTCAAACAAAAATGAAATAATGTACGGCCAAGACACTAGAAATTTAAAATATGTTCAAATCAAAGATGTTGACGGAAAATTAATGACGCTAAACGATATAAAAAATTATGTAAATGACATGAATCAAGGTTATTTAAAAATAGATCCTTATTATACAACACCAAGTCTTGTAGGACAAGACGCAGTATATATGGCAATGAATCCAACCATATCTCCTCAAACAACTCCTACACCCGTTCCATGTAAAAATACACACGGAATAAAGGTATGCCCAACCGAAGAATATAACGATTTTTACAATATGATTTTATCCTTAAAAGATAATGTATTAAATAATTTACCAGAAAAATCTTTGGAAAATACCTTTATTGACGCCTATATTTTTGGACAGGTTGCTCCATACATGTATGTAAAGAGAAACTCCTATATAGGAGTAATCAATATATTAAATGGAAAAAATGACAAACTTCCTGTAAGCCAATTTGCATGCTGCGATTGGGAAAAATGCAATTAAATTCTACACGTATTACCTGAACACTTATTTACTTTATATTTTTCAATTGACTTGCATCTGCTCTTATAAGAACAACATTTAGATTTAAAGGTTTTTTCTAACCTATACATCCATTTTTTTATATCTCCTTTTGAACACATCTCTTTTTCAATTGGATTTTTCGATATATATTTTAGATATTTTATCCTTGAATTTTCATTGGGTAATACATATCCTAAAAGGTAAAAAAATGTGATATATCCTTTTTTTCTGGTATATGATATGCCTTCATCGTAATTAAAAATAATAGAATATAAAAATTTCCATCCCATCTCTGTACAGTTCCTATTTTTATCAAAATATTTTTTGTATTTTTTTAAAACGGCGTCATAGGACGGATTTGGTTCCTCATTGTATCCCTGCTTTCTTAACTTATCATTTACTTTATTATGGATTTTATAACTCCATCTAAATATATCTTTATCTCTATTAAAAATAGGAATCTCTTTTATGTATTGTTTGTAAGATCTTCTGCAATAAATACAGGGCAAAACGTGTTGTATTGATTTAAAAAATCGTTTTATAATTTTTACTTTATCTTCTCTGTCTTCATAATTATCATAATAATAAGCAATCGAATGGAAAAGAGGCCATCCGGAAGGTCCCCATTCTCTAGTATCCATATCTTCTTTATTCAAAAACAGAAAAAAGAGAATAAAAGAATAGATATAATTTAGATAAAGAAGATTTATATAAGCTTATAAAGAATATAAAGAAAAGAAGGAAAGATAAAGAAGGAAAGAAAGATATGAAGGAATGGTACGCTGCATTTGATCCAGGAAAAATAAATTTTGCTTTTATCGTCGAAGAAATTGATAGTGATATGTTATCAGAATGTAAAAAGTTATGCCCTCCTAAAAAAGAAAGATTTGCAGATAAAGATAATGAAGACGTGAAAGAAGATAAAGAAGATAAAGAAGATAAAGAAGAGAAAGAGGATACGAAGAAGAAAAAACCAAAAAAAGAAAAGAAAAGAAAGGGGAAAAGTAAAGCGAGAGGGAACTGTATTCCGACAAAAGAATATTTAACCTTCTTAGAAAAATTTTATCACTGCGGTAAAACAGTTCTTTGCGCCAATACCGATATAACAAAAGAACTTATCCTAAGAGGGGAAGAAAATGAAGAAAATGACGAAAAAGAAGATGCCTCTGAAGAACGAGAAGAAAAAAGAGAAGAAAAGAGAGAAGAAGAATCAACATCTATCTTAAAAAAACGTCGTAGGACAAAAGAGGAAATTGAAAGAGATAGGATAGAAAAAGAAAAGGCTAGAGAAAAAGCTAAAGAAGAAAAACGTATTCAGAAAGAAATACAAGAAAAAGAGAAAGAGGAAATAAAACGGGCGAAAAAAAGAGGTTCAAAGGCATTGGATAAGCATATTTTTTTACGTTTAACTCAGTTGCTTGATTCATATAAATCATATTTTGATAAGTGTTCGACCATTATTATCGAACAACAAATGAGTTTTGGTTCAAGAGTAAATACAATGGCAATAAAAATTGCCCAGCACGTTTACTCTTATTTTTTGTTTCGTTATGGAGACCAAAAAACAATTATCGAATTCCCTTCGTATAACAAAACACAGTTGTTAGGAGCTCCAACAGGTATGGACAAACCAAAAAGAAAAAAGTGGGCTATACAAGAGGCTGACAAAATATGGACTCTTAGAGGAGATATAAAGACAGTTGATATGGTCGGTTCCAGAAAAAAGAAAGACGATATGTCAGACTGTTTATTACATGTGCTGTCTTATCTTATTTCTTGTATTTAAAGTTAAAGAAAATAAATTATTATTTATTATTATTTTTGGAATAATAAATAAACGGTAAAAGATGTCTGATTATCATGAAGAACATTATATTGGAGAAGGTGAGATGAGCAATAAAAAAAATATTATGTTAGCTGTTTGGAGTATTATAATCTGGGGATTGTCTTTTAGCATTCTCGGCGTTTCGTACAGAATTGTCAAATATTTAGCTGTGTCAGACTTTTCAAAAGGAAAAACAAATGATCAAGATATAACTATAGTTAATTGCTTTTACGCAAATATGGCTCCTGCCGGTATACTCTTTGTTTATGGAGGGGTTCTTTTATATTCTTTTTTTAGAGGTGTTAGCCTAAGTTATAAGACATTATCTTATTTTTTACTTCTATGCGGTCTTTTTCTTTTTATAACAAATTTAGTGATGCTTTCTGCAATTAACAGTATGACTTTTATTCCAAATTGTAATATGTGCGGAAGATGGGATAATTTGGTTTCAAACGAGAGTGATTTTATGGATGAAGTAAATTATAAAAAACAATTAGCAATTGGATTATGGATCATTGGACTTGTCATTTTCTTGATAGGTTTAATTATGTATTTTGTATCGAAAAAAATAGAAAAAACTGAAAGAGAAAAACTAGAAAGAGAAGAAGAAGAAGAACACGAAAGATCTAGTACAGAATACAAACAAATTTATCAAGAGATAGATAAAAACAAAAAAGAAATCCGTGATATTGAGCTTAGTATAAAGAATAAAAAAGCTGAAAAAGAATCAAAATCAAGTAAAAAAGTAAAAACTATACTTGAGATCGATATAAACAACTTGGAAAAATCATTAGAAGACAAAAAGGACGACTCACGCAAATTACATGCGTTATTAGAAAAACTTCGTTCAAGTAGTATTACCAGTTCTTCCAATGTTTCTGCTTCTCAATCTCAATCTTCCGGTCAATCTCAGCCATCTAATCCTGCTCCTGCTCAATCTAAAACCGTTCAAGTTCAAGCTCCTGCTGCTTCTGCTGCTCCTAATCAACCTGCTGCTTCTGCTGCTCCTAATCAACCTGCTGCTTCTGAGGCCGCCCCTGTTCCTGCTCCCGCTCCTGCTGCTCCCGCTCCTGCCGCTCCTGCTGCTCCTGCGGAGAAGGCAGAAGCTGCCACTAAGAAGTCTGCCGCTCCTAATCTTCTTAATCTGGATCTTTTTGGGGCAAGTACAAATTTAAGAGAGAATAAGGGAGGGGTTTTTAGTATATTAGGGAAGCCCGCGAAGGCTGAGGGACAAGGTTCAGGTT
>Ga0255156_1000411_pt1 | contig 12948 bp, 17 predicted proteins | sample Atl_Atlam_RepA_8_FD_186026 | JGI IMG/M metagenome (GOLD analysis project Ga0255156, IMG submission 186026) | Freshwater microbial communities from Altamaha River, Georgia, United States - Atl_Atlam_RepA_8h | ecosystem: Environmental > Aquatic > Freshwater > River | place: USA: Georgia... | reverse complement strand
AATAATTCCTGCAAGAAATTTCTCTTCCTTTGTACCACTCTCGGTCGCCTGTTTCAAAGTTTCTTGCAAAATTTTCTTTGCCTGGCTTGTTGGATCGATCAAACCCCAAATGGTAAGAAGATGTTGCCAGATAATTTGACGACTGTCAGATGTAGATTCGCTCAAAACAGTAGATATGTCAACATAAACACGATCACTATAACTGATTTTTGTTTCAGTAAAAGACTTTTCATCTTGAACCTCCATAGCCTTTTGATTTGTATTAAAAAAAGTACGGAAACATTCGATATGTTTCTGGATAGGACCAGTGTTTACTATACCCGTTTTTTCTAAAAGACGATTATACAAGGCAATGCTTTTATGTTTTGTTCCAAATTCAGTATTTAAATCAGAAATAAATCCGCAAATTGCTTTAAAAATTAGGAGAGATGTATTGTCAGCCATATTTATATATATTTTATTATATTTATTGATTTTAAATATATATTTTGTAATAAAATATATATAAATATGTCTGACTATGATGATTTCGATGATAAAGATGAAAGAGATGAAAGAGATGAAGATGATGAGGATTATGACGAGGATGACGAAGATGACAGAGAAAGAGACGACGACATAGTAGCAGAAAGAGCAGCATTTGAAAGAACAGGAAAAAGACAAGAATTAGGAGAAATTATAACAACTATAATGATGGGAGATAAAAAATTAGAAAGGATACAACGAAGAATGTTATTTGAGACTCTATCTGACACTGAAAAATTTTTAATGATTCTAAAAAATTTCTCTTCATACGTCTTTGAAGAAGATATTGGTCCTATTTTGGACCCCCACAAAACAATTATTGAAAATATGGTTTCCAAGATAGAACATATCAAGTACAAAAATCCAGTTGCTTTTCTTATAGCTTATTTTTCTATTCAAACAGGAAAACATAAAAAAGACGATGAAATTATAGAAAATATTAATATTGATAAAATCCACAGATTACTATCAATATGCAGAGAGAAAAATATTGAAGGTATAACGCAAGAAGATATTATAAGATACTCTAGACTTATCCAAAAATATAAGAAATAGAAAAAAGAAAAAGTAAAAGGAAAAAGAATTTAAATAATTGTTTCCTTTATAAAATAAAATGCTGTGCTCTTTAATTAAACTATGGGGAGCGTACTCAATCGCAAACTCCATTTTTGGAAAAATGTTTGTTTCAGACAAAAATGAACCAGTAGCCATCACTCTTTCTTACCAAAATCGAGATGTGACTATCGTAAATAATAAAGAATGGACTCATTGCTTTACCGACCACAAAAATGTAGTTCAATTATCAGAAGACGTTTTTAAATATGATCACCGTCATCACAATCATTATATTATTGGGGATGTAAATGTCGTAGACGAAAACACTAAGAATCTTAAGAATAACAATACCAAAAAGAATGTTCCACTTTGGGTACGTAGAGAGAATGTTATACATGCACGCAAGCAGGAACATAAGCAGGCTCACAAACAACAGGAACACCACAAACAGGCTCACAAACAACAGGAACACCACAAACAGGCTCACAAACAACAGGAACACCACAAGCAGGCTCACAAACAACAGGAACACCACAAACAGGTACACAAACAACAGGAACACCACAAACAGGCTCACAAACAACAAGTCCATAAACAGGCACCGCATAAACAGGCATATGTACATAACGAAACACGACTCGGTACTCAAAATTCTACAAAGGCTCGTAGAGTAGAGATAAAAAATAATAATACAAATGTAAATCAAAGTCTTCATCTTCGTCATCTTCATAAAAATCATCAGATGGAAAAATTACGTAAGTTGATAAAAGTGTGGTTAAAAAAGATAGACCTAGCTACTAAAAAATTAAATTCGTTAAAACATTAGAAAACACTAGAAAAAGAAAAGAATAAAAGAAAAAGAAAAGAATAAAATTGAACTAATTATACATATATAATTAGTATAAAGTATAAAATGAAATTTACAATTAATATAAAAAATACAAAGAAAGAAGAGACTTATCTTTCTTTTTTTATAGATGAAGAAGAAAATACGGCAACAATAAATTATATTATAGTAGAGGACAAACTAAGAGGAAAAGGTATAGCAACCGATATGTTATGGTATTTTTATGACTATATCCTTTCTAACTTTCCGTTAATAAAAAAGGTATATTGGGATGATTGTAGCGATAAATCAAGACAAATAGATAATATTTACTTAAAAATCGGTTCCAATTATGTTAGAGAATTTGGCCCGGAGATGGTTTGGAATCTTTATAAAGATAATGTTAAAAAATTAAGGGGTAAATACAGAAGTAAATATAGAAGAAAGATGAAATTAGAATAGATTTTTTATTATATTTTTATATAATAAAAGAAAGAAAATGCTTGGAAACAAAACATTTGTTTACAATTTAGATGGAAATTTAATATGTGATGTTCAAACATCTAAAAATGTCATAATGAACGGTATAGCTATTCCAACAACGCAGCCGTCTAATCCGGTAGCTGGAAATATTTACAGCGACCCAAACGGTCTTTTATATGTATATAACGGAAATCAATGGAATTCCACACCAGGTCCAACGGGAGCGACAGGCGCCGCAGGAGCACAAGGCGCAACGGGCGCTACAGGAGCACAAGGCGCAACAGGACAAGCAGGTGCAACGGGGGCTGCAGGTGCTACAGGCGCCGCAGGAGCACAAGGCGCAACAGGAGCAACGGGAGCTACAGGTGCTACAGGATCACAAGGAGCGACAGGGGCTAGAGGTGCAACAGGACAAGCAGGAGCGCAAGGAGCGACAGGACAAGCAGGAGCACAAGGAGCTACAGGGGAAACGGGTGCAACTGGACTTGGTGTTCTTGCAAGTTATTCAAAATACACAAGAACCACTCAACAGACTACAGGATTGTCAGTAAATGACTTGGTGATTTGTAATGTTCTCGAAAGTTCGTATGGTTCTGATATATCAGTAAATACAACTACAGGACAAGTGACATTAGCAGCAAATCGAACTTATCGTTTAAGAGGAATGATTCCAGGTTGGACAACAAGTGGAAGTGGTTCTCGTCCTTGTTTTTCCTGGTATAACGAAACGACAAGTTCCTGGATAGGTAGCTCAAGCGAAGCCTATACAGCATCGGATAACGCAAATTATGGATCATTTGGCGGAACATCCGAAGCGATCCTAACGACTTCTTTAACAACGATCGTTTCTTTCCGTATTTTAGGTGGGAATACAAATTTGTCCGGATTAGGAGGAAACAATGATTTCTCTGCAACAGGATCGTATCCATGGATCGATATGGAAGTAATTGCGGGAAATGCACCTGCATTAGTGGGAGCGACGGGTCCAACCGGAGCTACCGGAGCTACCGGAGCGACTGGCCCCACTTCCCCAAATATCACTTCTGCCTATGTAAATGCAGGTACATTTGTCGGTATGGATAATATCTTGGCTACAGTGACAACAAGCGGATACCGTGGTTTATCGCTGAAGACAGTTTCAGGGACATTTTCGGGATATATTTCCGGTTCGTTTTCAGGAGTAACCGTTGGTTATGGAGGAATCGCTGGCACTGTCTCTTTGTCAACCACAGCTAGTTCTTCTATATTCAATTGGGGTTTCCCAAATGAAGGAGATACTTCTACCTACATTTTAAATAATTACACAAACATATATCGTATCACATTAATGATTGGAGGAAGTTATAATAATAATTTTATCTGTATCGAAAGGCTAAATTAAATTGAACGAACTTAGGAAAATATATTTTTATTAATAAATAAAAATATAGAAATGAGTGAAAATATACATATATGTGAGATCTATAAAAATTGTATAAAAAACAGATTACAATTTAACCTTGATATTCTTGATATCGAAGATAGACAATTAGCTTCTGTAGATACTCATCTTTTATCTCTTCTTCATTATGCTGTTATCTTTAAAGATATTGTGTTTGTTCAGTATCTTTTAGAAAAAAATATTGATGTCAATATGCCTGGCACAATTATGAAACGAACACCATTATTTTTTTCGTCTGATCCTGATATAACGATACTTCTTATTTCATACGGAGCGGATGTAAATCTTGTTGATAATGACTTAAATACTCCTTTACATTGTGTCATAGAACGCTTTCTAAATGAAGAGGAAGAGAAAAGAGATATCTTGTGTTTTTCGAAAAATATAAAGGCGTTATTATGGAACGGTTCAAATCCATCGACAACAAATTCAACAGAAATAAGTTCAAAGGATTTATACTACAAAATATTTCCAAACGAAAATAACGATGGGGAAGACGAAGAGGTAAAAGAAATGATGCGATATTCTGATGAAGATTTACAAAGCGATTCTGAATCGTCTGTACGAGATTCTGATATGATTAGCAGCGTAGAAAGTTTAGAAGGAAGATAAAAATCACGCTAAGTAAAACGCATATAATTAAAACAATTATAATTTATACTTTATAAGGTATAAATTATCATATTTGTATTTGTTATACAACAATTTAATTACAACATTACTTACGTGCAATCGCATTTTATTCTAACTATTCTTATACTTTTTTTATATAATTCAATCAACTCTTTTGCCTCTTTATTTGATATTTTACAAAAACGAATAACTTTTAGTTTTCTGACCGCGCAATCTTTGCAAAAAGGTATACCAATCAACACAGCATCTTCTTGTGTCTCAACAATAGCCAAACAAAGATTGTCCTTTTCTTCGATCGAAGACATATTCATATGGTATGTTTTATATTTATTTCTGTGCGATACTCTAAATATTCAATTTTATTAGCGAAGGATAGTAGGATTAAAAAGAGAAAAATCTTCTCCCACACGAGAAGGACGAAGTACAATAGGATTCATAGGAGGAAAAATTAGAAAATCTGGTAAATGACGAGACGGGAGAAGCGGAGAGATTGGTCGAGGAGGGTTGTAATCGTAAAAAAATGTACGAGTAGATGAACCCTGTGTATTAGTATTTCCCATATACTTATTGATCGCAACATTGTCATCTTGTTGAGGATTGGCTAGATCTAAAATAAGGCGACGAAGGGCTTCGTATATTTCTGGACGATCACTAAACTCATTGGCATTTTGCGCAGATCGGATGGCAGAAAACACGGTTTGTGCAAGATCCGGTCTGATATCTTCGTAGAATTCGTTGAGAAGGTCGCAAAGTTGATCGGACATTTCGTGGTTTACGATTTATGATTAACATATCATTTTACACGATAAATCAATTTTATATAATTACCATTTCAGTAAAAAAAATAAAAATAAAAATATTCTTTAACCTATATATTTTTCATACACACACAAATTTTGTGTGTGTCTAAATTTTCGTCGTCATGAAAATAATAAAAATAAAAACAGAAAATTTAAAAAAATGAAAATTACAGGTTAATTTTTAAGGCAAAAATATTTAGATTTTTTTTGATAAAAAATTTTATAAAAAAATCCAAAAAAATACTTACCTATCTATTAAAAAATAATAAAATTTATTATTTTTGATTATCATCGATTAAAAAATATTATTTTTAATTCAACGTCGATTATTTTTTAATAAATTTTAAAATCCCAATTTAAAATCTTACTGTAATATAAAGAAAATCTATAAATTATAGAATGTCATTTTTTTGTGAATTTTGTAAAAATACTTTTTCGACAAAAAGTATATTGAATTTCCACCAGAAAAGCACAAGGTATTGTATAGAATTGCAAAAAGAAAAAAAAAGCGATGAAAAAATACCTATATCCGAGATATCCAGCATATCCCATATATCCCATCTGTGCACCTATTGTAAAAAAGAGTTTACAACAAACTCCAATTTACAGGGTCATTTGAAAAAATGCAAAGAAAAAATCATTAAAGAAGAAACCGAAAAATCAAATGAGAAATCTTTTAAAAAAACGCGTATAAAGCTCGAGTCTCAAAAAAGAGAATATGAAGATAAACTTGAGTCTCAAAAAAGAGAATATGAAAACAAACTGGAATCTCAAAAAAGAGAATATGAAAAACAAAAAAGAGAATACGAGGAAAAATGTATCCAAAAATACGAGGATAAGTTAGAAAAAATAAGAAGAGAATACGAAGAAAAACTAGAGAAACAATTAGAGCGTCAACAATCTGTTATTAATGCTATAGCGATGAAGCCTTCAAATACAAAGACAACAAACGTTGTTAATCATAACAATAATCGACAACAAATTTTAAATTTTAATGACAGAGAGCGTCTCGACAATGTTATAAAAAATAACATTAATCAATCTGTTGTAAAGAAAGGTCAGATTGGTTTAGCAAATGTTGTTTTTCAAAAATATCTTAAGGATAACGAGGGTAATCTTCTATATAGGGTTGCAGATGCAAGCAGACAAAATTTTGAGTATGTTGATGAAGATGGTGATGTTCGAATCGATATCGGAGAGAAAAAATTAACAGATGCGATATCAAACAGTAATTTGACAAAACACGTATCAGAGATTGCAAAGGACATACCTGACCTTTATGATAAAGAAACAGGGCATCTTGAAGCTGTTATTCAATTGACTAATTTTGAAGAAGATAACAGTAAATTTCGCAAAGAAATGGTAAGATTGGCAAAGGTGTAAACAAAGGTGTAAACAAAAGTGTAAACAAAGGTGTAAACAACATACTTTATACATAATATAAAGTATAAATAAATGACATAAACAAAATATCTTAAAACCCTTCTCTTACCGATTTACCCACAGGGAAACGTGGAACTCCGTATTCACTTAGTTCTTGGTAAATAACAGTAAGGTTTTTACCGATATATTTTTTTCCATTTTTGAACCATTCTCTTCTTAATTCCATCGATCCCTTTGGTCTTACTTTAAATCTAGTTTTATCGTTTGTCTCGCATACCCATATAACAGCGCCTTTATCTCTTCCTTCTCCTTCAAGAAAATCTACAATGGGATATTCATCTTCGAAAAATTCCTTGTATTTTTGAAGATCATTTGAACGATAACCTGGAGTGTATAACCCATAAATATTTCTTAACATAATTCCTTCATACCCTCTCTCTACAAATTCGGAGAATTTTTCTTTAAATTCTATAGGATTGTTTACTATAACTGTCTCTACAAGTTTTAAGGGGTTATCCTCTTTATTTTCTTTATCTTCTTTAAACATTTCTTCGAGTTTCTTATAGCGATGTAGAAATGGTGTATCTCCGTCTTCGTAGATATCGTAAATATGGTATTGAATATGTTTTAATTTATTCTTGTCAGATTCTTTAATATTTTTCTTTTTAATAAGGCCAGCAAGTTCCTCAAAAGGTATGTCAGTAGTGTATAGTTCACCGTCTAAAATTACATTTTTAAATTTACGTGATAACAGACGTAAAAGATGTTTAGTAAGATGTCCCATTGTTTCAAAATGTCCCCCTGTTCTTGATTGGTATACGACATCGTTGTCTTTCATATAGGCAATACATCTTAGACCGTCTAGTTTAGGCTGAACATAGCAAGGAAAAGAAATGTCTTTTTTCTTTTGTTTGAGAGGAGAATATGTTTGAGCAAGCATTGGAAGGTAAATTTCTTCTTTTTCTTCATTTTCTTCGTCTTTATCGTCTTCGTCTTCATTTTCAAAAAAGTATCCTTCCTTTTCTATTTTGTCTTTCCATTTTTTTTCAGTTTCATTTATGCATTGTTCTAGAGGCGTTGTTTCATTTTTCTTACCAATATTTTTACCTTCAGTATAACTTTTTATACTTTGTTGCATTTTTCCGTCAACTTGACCGTATTCGATAAGAACGTGAGGTATAGTTTTTTCTGTATAAATGATGGCTCTCCACATTCGTTTTTTTCCATTTTTTTCAGTTGAAAAAATCGGAGTAAATTCTTTTACTATTTTATTCATCTTATTTCTTTCCTTCTGTCTTTCTTTTATAATCTTATATAAGCTTTATACGTGAATTACAAAATTATAATCCTAGATATTAAAATTTTTTAAAAATAAATATGGGAGAGTCTCAATCAAAAAAAATATGTATGTGTGGAAGAGAAGTAGAAGAGGCTTCTCCTTCCTTGTTTATTTGTATATATTGTAATATTAAACATATAGAAAAAGCAGATATGTTAGAAAAGGCAAGAAAAAAATGTATTTGTGGAAACGCAAAAAATCCAAATGATATTCAGTGTTATTTTTGTGAAGAAAAAGATAAAGGAAAAGATAGATAAATTCTATAGTATAATACTATAAAATTAGTTTATACTCCCCTTTCCCAAAAATCTCTAAATTGACACATATCTCCCACAAAAATATATTTTTTAAGTCTTTCTTTTCCTTCAAAAAGAAAATCAAATTTATCTTTATGAACAAAGCAAAAATGACCATCTAGAATGTTTAAAAAATAAATTTTTTTATCATCTTTATCATCTTTATCATCTTTATTTTCCTCTTTGTTTTCTAAGAATTTAATTTGATGTTTTATAAAGTGGTACACCTCTCTTAAAGTACGTGTTTGTGCTCCTCCGCTTTCGCATACAAATTTTAGGTTAAAGTATAAATTTTTTTCTCCTCCCTTTTCGTCTGTCTCTTTTAAGTATCCGTCAAAATTTTCTGACCATTCAAATCCGTCTTTTTCGGTCATCGGAGTTTTTTTATTTTGCATCTTTACATTGTCGTCTAAAAACAGTCTGAAATTTGTCTTTTCAGGTTTAAGACCAGTGATTTCAAAGATTTGTTTCATTTGCATTTTTTCGCATTCATTTGAACGACCTCCCTTATACCACTCTTGGTCTTTTCTCCAATCCTTTGTCTGAAACTCGGATGAAATCATATTCTTATTCTATATATCTCTTATGTTCTTATTCTCTTATGATTATATCTTGTTGATATAATCATTTTTATATTTTAACCTTTTTTAACCCTTGTTAATCTTTGTTGACAAAATGTAATTACAGATATCGTATACAAGATCAAACGAAATTCTCTTTCTGGCAATATCTTTTGATTCTCTATAATTTGTCAAAAACAATGAATGAAACTCTTCTCGTTTTTCCTCTAAAAAGTTATTAAACTCGATTACTAGCTTTTTTTGATTGTTTACACATAACTTTGGCTCAATTATAAGAGTTGCATATGTTCTAGCAGAACAGTTTGGAGTCTCATCAATATACACTTCTTTTTCATCGACATAACTAAGCTTTATTTTGTTTTTTTCACTGTCGTCTATGCATTTTACTAAGATATTTGTCCTATTTTTATCCTTTTTATTTTTAGATGTCAATCTTGTTATACTTATTTTTTTATCGTTAGTTAACTTATAAATTTCTCCTCCGATCATAAAATTATTATTTTCACTTAGACTGGTAAAAATCGTTTTATTTTTTGGGTAGATATTAATCTTAATGATGTCTTCCGCCTTCTCTTCCTTCTCATCTTTCTCTTCTTTTTGAATAAATTGAAAGGAACAAACAGTATAACTTGTATCGTCAAAAACTTGTTCTTCAAATATATTAATCTCCTCGATTTTATAAGAATTTAAAAACTTTTCTCTTAATTCAATATCTGCTTTACGAATAGATGAAAAAAAATTTAATGGAACGATAAGAATTCCGCCAAAACATATTTTTTCGGAGATTTCTTTAATAAAGCATTTGTATAGATCGTTGCAATCATACTTTTCAAATAAATCTTTATTTTCTGATTTGTTTCTTGCAAGATAAGGAGGATTCGTTATGACATATTTTTTATGATAAGAAGGAGGATTCGAAAGTGTATCTCTTTTGGAGATTTTTATATCTTTTGCTTTATCCTTTACGTCCTTTACATCCTTTACATCAATATCATAAGCTTCAATGTTATTGAAGGAGGGATAAATATCCTTTACATATTTTATCAAGTCTCCTCCTCCAGCAAAAGGTTCAATAATTATCATATTTTCTTCTATAACTTTCACCGGAATTTTAAAATTTTGAAGAATATAATTATAATTTGTGGTGAAAAATTGACCAAGATTTTTCTTTTTGGACGACATATCTTTATCTTTCCTTTTCTTCTTATTTTTTTAATTTCATTTCATTTTTATATATTATTTTTATTCCTTCTTTTTCTTCTTTCTTTTTTCTCTTATTTTTCTATTTCTGTTTCAACTTGTATTTTTGAATTAATTATCCGTTTTAATATTGATTGATAGTCGTTATTTTTATAAAAACATGGTACTGTCATCGATTTTATTGCTAATGGTTCTTTTCCATCTTTGTTATTTAATAAAAATTCTCTGGATTCATTATCGTCGATATTATCTATTATTTTACATCTCCATTTTAAGACCGGAATATTCGATTCCGATATATTTAATAATTTGCAGATACAATAACAGTCTTTAAAATAATAGTGGTCCGATTTCATTTTCTCTATTTATACATTTATTATAAAGGGTAAATATATTAAATGTATAAATAGAGAAAATGAATAAATATATTATAAAATTAAACGAAATATCAACTTATTATTCGTTAGAAAGAATAAAAGCTGTTATTGAAATATTTGCACATAATGTATTATTTCAACGAATCATATGCTTAGTTAAACCGAAAGAACATATAAATTATATAAATTATGTTAAAATAGATGACCCAATCATAGAGGACATTACACAGAAATATATAGACGACACGTTAAACTGTATTATAGACTACGTTAAAGATAATAAAGATACCGATGAAAAAATCGCTGAAAATATATCACTAAGACTTTATAAAAAAAATAAGGTAAAAGGATGGTTCGGTGTTAAAGACGAATTTACAGAGTATGAAGAGTGGATTTTACCTTTAACTATAATGAACCCAAAATATTATGGTATATATGACAAATCAGATAAGGAATTTATGGAAAGATTAAAGTATATGACAAATGAGATTATTTCTGAAAATAACAAAATTCCTATGAATATAATCGATATATCGGATTTTAAAATGGTTTTAACATATAAAAAAGATGATGGCGATGGCATTTTTGACAATTTTATTAGTATAATAAAGTCTAATCCTATTCGTTTTTCTATATGAAGAATATGAAATAAGTAAATAAAATTGAATTATTTATCCTTTAAAAATTAAAAATTCATAAGGAGAGCGCAATTGATAAGATGGACAAGAGATCGATTAAGAATTGTTTTTTCTGCAAGAGGGGGGATGAGTGTATTAAGGAGATTTGTTTATTTGCACATACTTTTGAGGAACTTAATCCTACTTCATGCAAATGGGCTGGTGAATGTAAACGAAGAAATTGTACTTACAAACACGACCACGAAACAAAAGAAGAATATGCAATGCGTCTGTTTAAATACGATATGAGACGAATGGGAATTTTTCTGCCCAATATTATGAATTCGGAAGACGTATCCTCTATTCAAACGATTTTAAATTATTTGAAAGAACACCCTGAATTAAAAAACATTAAATTAAATTATTTTTCAGCACAAAATCCAGAAGAGATCAGAGGTATGGATTGGGGAGATGCAGATGAATACCTTATTCAGAAAGATATCAATCTCATCCGTTCAAAACTAAATAAATATAGAACTAAATAAATATATAGGTAAAAATAAACAAATATAATATATTATATAAAATAATATATTATATAAATGCTTTCTGCAAGAGATAAACAGATTCTATCTGTACGTAAATATACTGGACATTAATAGATTTAACACTGATATAAGAAATAATAATATACCAACATCAGACGAGACTATTATTGATTATGTAAATTTATGGAAATTCTTGGATAACAATCGATGTCCCGAAGAACGTGTAGTTTATAGAGGAATACATGTTGATACAGAAGAGAGAAAAATGCAATTTGTAAATTCATTACAAATTTTTAATACAGGATTTACGTCTACAACTACAGATTTAGATGTTGCAATTATATTTCGAGGTGTAAATACCACTTGTTGTATGGCAAATATTAATTTACCAATAGGTTGTCGCGCTTTTTCTATACGAGAGCATTCTTTAAGCCAGGATGAAAACGAAATTTTATTGGCTCCAGGATATATTAGACAGGTGTCTGTAGATGGAGATGGAAATACATATAATTGTATATATAGCGATACTAATGAGAATTACGTAATTAATACTTTATATCCAAGTATTATAGAACCTTCTTTATGTAATAGGTGCATTTTTTTAAGAAGAATTCCTGAACAGGCGGTTAAATATTGTTCCAGCTGTCTTATCACTAAGAATTATTGCCAAAACTGTTTTGAAGAGGAACATACTGGAGTAAATTCTAATCATATTAATTACACAAAGTTATTAGTTTATCAAGCGACAACTGATGGACCTCTTGTAGAATATTCTCCTATTAGAGGGTTGGTTGGACTTAAAAAAAGTTATCGTAAATCTAGAGTACCAAAAACGAAAAGAAAGAGTACAACTAAAAAATTAAAAACTAAAAAATAAACATATTATTTTAACAAATTTATAAAAACTTATAATTTTAAAAAATTATAAGTGATAAATGAGAGAGTTTTCTTTAAGAAGATTTTTGATTGTATTGTTTCTATTATTATTAATTGATGTTCCTGTTATTATGGTCATCAACCATAGCATGTATAAATCACTTTTTCAATCGATTAACGGAGGATCTTCTCCATCTTTGTCTCGAGTAGCACCATTTGCAGTTTTTGCATACATTCTCATGGCACTTTCTATAACACTTTTTACAAACGATTGGAAATCTGGAGCTCTTTTAGGTTTAGTTATTTATGGTATATATAATTGTACAAATTCAGCAACTATTACTAACTACACATCAAAAGAAGCAATTATTGATATGACGTGGGGAACTATTTTGTTTGGATTGGTTTCTCATATATCTTTGTACTTTTCTCCAAGCTCTTTACATTCTTTATAAAAATCTTTTATCA
>Ga0255156_1000393_pt1 | contig 13743 bp, 16 predicted proteins | sample Atl_Atlam_RepA_8_FD_186026 | JGI IMG/M metagenome (GOLD analysis project Ga0255156, IMG submission 186026) | Freshwater microbial communities from Altamaha River, Georgia, United States - Atl_Atlam_RepA_8h | ecosystem: Environmental > Aquatic > Freshwater > River | place: USA: Georgia... | reverse complement strand
TAAAGAGTATTTTGATACGGCAGATGTCATACTTATCGAGAGACAGCCTCCTGGAACATTTGTAGCCATCGAACAATTTATTTTTTCCATATTCAGAGATAAAGCCATCTTACTTTCTCCAAGAGTTTTGCATTGCCATTTTAAGATTCAACATCTATCTTACGATGATAGAAAAAAATTTATAGTAGATAAAGCACTTTCTGAACTATCAGACGAATTAAAGATAAAATTATCACTTTTTGAGCGCGCTCACGATATCGCTGATAGTATATGTTTTACGCTTTATTGGATATGTGTAAAAAAGAATGAATACGATAAACAACAGAAAATACTTAGAATTGAACAAAACATAGGAAATGACGGATTAAACCCTTTTGAAAGGATTGAACAGTATAGATATAAAGGAAGGAATAAAAAAACGGATAATCCGGATAATTTATTAGTATACAATTATTTGTTATCTTAATTCTTACCCTATTATTTCTAGTGATAATGTTTTAGTAAGATTATTATAGATCATACTCTTTAGGATTAAGTCTTCCTTGTCATAACCATATATTTTAAATATACCATCTGTTTCATTTCTCTGTGTGATAACACCTCTATATTCTTTTGGTATAACTTTACATCGATAATTCGTATAAGTACAATAAGTCGAATTGCAATCGCATTTATATAAATTTGTTCGACAGGTTGGACAAGTTTCTTTTTGATCAATCCAATTAGATAAGCATTTTATATGAAATAAATGGTCGCACTCTGTGTATACTCCTTCTTTTTCATCTATTTCATCTAAACATATAGGGCATATATCTTCTTCTTTTTCATCCTTCTTATCATTCTTATCCTTCTTATCTTTTCCTTTTAAAATAAATTCTTTTCTGTTAATTTCAAGGCATTTGCATTGATTAATAATAATGTAATCATTTTCGGTGCAAGTTTCTTCTTCTCTCTTATAAATCCATCTATAAATCTGTTGTATACGAAAAATAATTTCTTTTAAAGAAAACCCTAAAGGATCGTTTGTTTCTATCAATATTTTTTTAGATTCTCTAAGGGGGAAAGTTATATTTACACTGATTTTTTTATCAGGTATAACAATTTGATCTGTGTATAAAAGATCTCCATCGATCGTTTTCGGATTATTTTTATCAAAATAGTCGAGTCTTATGCTACTTTGATTTAATATATTATGGTAATTACATGTTTCGAGTTCTTTATCATATTGCGGGTTATCTACAATAAAAAGGATGGATAAATCGTCAGATATAGGATCCTCTATATAGGCTACTTTGCATTCTTCATTGCATATATGCTTAGAGTATAGCTTTATTTTCCATAAATTAGATGACGTACGTAAAGGATAAACTCGTGTATTCATTATTTTTACATTGTTTAGTTTCTTAAGTAAGTATATAAGTAAAAAATAAGTAAAAAATAAGTAAAAAATAAGTAAAATTGAATTATATACTTTATAAAATAAGTAAAATAAAAAGAATATGAACTCCGAGAAACTTTTGTCGAAATCGATATCTATTCCACCAAGTTATTTAAACGATAATTTAATAAACACTCTTATCTATGTTATCAAACAAAAATATGAAAAAACTTGCAACGAAGAAGACGGTTTAATTTTATCAATTAATTCCATAGAAAATATTAAAAATACCGTTTCAAGAGATGGGAAAGAGGTCCATTTTTTTATTTCTTTTAATTCGACGATTGTTAAACCTCATAAAGGTATAAAAATTTCATTTAAACCTACGCTATTAATAAACAAAGGAATTTTTGGAAAACTATACGACGTGTTTAGTCTATTTATTCCAGAGACCAATATGAAAGGATGGTCATTTGAAAATAATTCTTTTGTAAAAGGAAAAGAGAAAATAACAAAGGACACAGAAGTATCTGCTATAATTTCTGATATAAAATTTAACGGGACAAAATATAATTGTATTTGTACTCTTGCGGAATCAGAATAAAATCGAGTTATACGCGCTCCTTATATGTAAATTACATATAAGATATGATTGTAAAGGATATAAAAGTTTATCCTGAACCTATTGTTTTACAACTTGAAGAAAATATTAATAAAGATAAAGACGAAGAAGAGCATTTTTCTCTAAGTGTTAAATGTATGTTTTTTTGGATGAGATATAAAAAAATATTGTCTTGTATAGGTATAATACTTTTGATAGGTGTTATATCATTGATTTCCGCTGTAACTAAAAGTTCAAAAAATGAAAATTTTCCTTGTATAAATTATACTTCTCAAGATCTAGCAAGTACCGTATCTATAGAATGTCTACGTTATTTATGGAAAGGAAATGGCTGTAAAGGAGAAATTCCTGATGGGTATAACGGTTGGTGGAACCGATCTCCCCAAGGAGGAAAAACGGTAATGTGTCTATATCCTAATATAGGAAATTTATGTGGCGCAGGAAGCTTTTCTACAATAACAACTAATTTTTTTGTATGCGACTTAAACTTCAAAGGATTTTATTAACTTTTTACTTTTTATAAAAGTAAAAATAGTGCCTAGAGCAGGGTTCGAACCTGCGCGCCTTTCGGCAGACGAGCTTAAATCGTCCTCCTTAACCACTCGGACATCTAGGCGTATCGCATTTTACTATCTTTGAATTGTTTGTTATATACAGCATATCTCTTTATATATGTATTATTTTTATATATTTTGTAAACCAACTTACTGTTGCTTAATAAAGTGTGGTTGGATATGTTGTTGAAGAGCATAATAAGTAAGAGGTTCCTTTGTACCCAACAACTTAGCCAACTTGGCATCAGGAGTAAATTGGCGACGATCATTCTCGTTCTGGAGATTGTGATCCTTCACGTATTGACAAATTGACTTGGTTACATCAACACGAGAAACCAAAACATCGTCCTTCATACCAGTAAAGTTCTGCATATCACGAGAAATCTTTACCGGCTTCATAAAACCAGAATTAGTCGAACGAGGAGCTGTAGTACGACGAGCCTTCTTTGAAGCAAGACGGAGAGAGTCTGAACGAAGCTGACGAACCTGCTTAGCAACTGAACGAAGAAGGCGTACAACCTTTGACTTTCCCTTATCCTCTGAAGCACGAAGAGTCTCAACCTCAGTGTCAAGAGTAGTCAAGAGAGTGCCAAAAGCGGTATCGACATCCTCTACAGTTGGTACACGGTGAGAACGCTTACGACTCTCGCCAGAGGAAGCATCCTCGGCCGATTGAGATTCAGCTTCTTGAACTGGGGCTTGGACAACAGGAGCAGGGGTAGCTACTTCCTTCTTCTTTGAAGAACGAGAAACCGACTTTTGAACTTCGGCAACAGCCTCGGCAACAACAGAGACTGGGGTAGCGGGAACGGTGGAGGCAGGTTGAGTAGCTTTCTTTGGCATTTCTAACAGTGTATTTTTTATAATATAAAACATCCCTTTAAATATAATTAAAATTATGAGGCATAATTATGCTTTAAAATAATAATTTTTGTTGATAGGTTTATTTTATTCTCTAAAATGTATAAAAAATAAACAGAATTTATATCTTTTTCTCAACAAATTCTGAATTAAAAATGAAATTGGAAAAGTAATGTTTAAAGAAAAAATAAAACAAAAGAGAAATATGCAACAATTTTACGAACCAGAAGAATTTTCCTACTTTAACCATTTTAAGGAGTCAAACACCGTTTCATCCATCATCAATAAAATTCACGAAAGAGACCCTAGAGATTCAGTCGATTTGTTTTACTTTATTGCCCAAAATGAATATTTACTTTCATCCGACACTTACATTCAAGTTATGTCAGAAATATTCACGATCTTTAGAGAGAAAGATCTTCTTGAAGAAGCCATTTATAATTTTTTAGACGGAACGTGCGACTATTGGGGAAAGGAAGCTATCACGGTTCGATTTTTAAATCAAAGCCATCATCTTAAAAAAATCGAAGAAAGACACCTCGACAAGATAAAAAATCTTCTCCTTCAAACACTGCCGATGCTAGGAGAAACAAAAATTCTTGACTATTATCAAACACAACTCGAAAATGTATTTCTTATTGAGTCGTACTAATTTAATTAAAATTTAATAAGTATTTAATCAATATTGATTAAATAGTATTATGATTATTATGATTATTTTATGAATAGATAAATTTAATTAAAATTTAATAAGTATTTAATCAATATTAATTAAATTAATAATCTGTAAAATTAATAGGTATTTAATTGATAGCAAGGTAGAAGAAATCGCAGGAGATATTGGTTCAAAAGAATGGGCCGAAAACGACGAAATGTACGAAAAATTTCACCAGAAGGTTTCAGAGATTGTTACATTAAGTGTAGATGACCGTATCTTTCGAACAGAATTAACCTCATTGACATCATAAGAAAATAAGTTTTTAAATTTTGGAAAGGATTTTTTTAGACACACACAAATTTTGTGTGTGTGTAGATATTAATGTCGTTATTTTTATAAATATTTTTTTAGATATTTTTAGAATTTTTAGATTATTTTACCTTTATAATTTTCAGAAGAAATCTTCCTTTATCACCTTTCATAAAAATTCCAATACAGCCATTTGAAAACATAAAACGATTTTGCTTTTCAATGTTTCTATTATAAGTCTCTAGAAAATAATTTACATTCTTTCTAGAAATCATATGGACACTGATAGAATGAAACATATACAAAAACAAATTTGTCCAAACCACTTTGGGAAGATTTTTATAAGAGTCTTCAAGATAAAATTCAATAATCCTTTCTTCCTTATCGCATTGAATATTCTTTTTAATAGGCTGTAAAACAAGCTTTTCAATCACATTTCCCCATTCATCCGACTGTCTTCCTATTTCTGTAAGTGTATTATAAATCATAGGCCATTGTTCTTCCATAACAGGCAATAATTTTCTTCGAAGCACACCTCTGCAAGACCAATCTGGTGTTGTATCTTTGGTATAAGGAATCATATATTCTTTTGCTACCTCGAAAATATCACTTTTTGGATGTTCAAGAAGAGGACGATAGATATTTACACCATCGATTTGAGATGTTTGCTTCATAACAGATAAATCTAACAAGTCTCTTCCATTGAATACATTCATCAAAACATTTTCTGATATATCTCCATGATGATGACCAAGACACCAACCAGAAACATTGTACCGATCCGATAAATATCGATAAGTCGCAAAACGAATCTTTCTAGTCTCTTCTTCATAAAATGTTCTATCTGTACTTTCTCTTGACATATAATCAATTCTTCTGATAAAAAGTTCTACATCAATTCCTCCTTTGCCACAAAACATTTGTATCATCTCTGTTTCACGAGAGCTCTCTTGTCGATTGCAATATTCTAGATGAAGGGCGTAAACATCATCTATTAATCCTTTTGTTTTCATTATCTTTAACAAAAAAAGTATAACCATACTGTCCACGCCTCCAGAAAGAGATACTCCAATCGTTTTATTTTCTAATTTTTTAACAAAAGATAAAAGAGTCTTATATAAGGGATACTTATCAATTGACAACAATTTTTCAATATAGTATTGTTTATCCACATCTTCCTCGTTTACTTTTTCATCAAGAACATCTCTGTAATCATGGATAAAAAACTGCTTTTGACATACAGATTTTTCGATTCTATCTGTAAGGTAGGTATAATTCATCAAAGTAGCTGTTTTAAAACGGGCCAGCAAAGACGAGGACGAACAAGAAGAATACTCTTCAATTTTTTGAAGCACAATGTCAAGTAGATCGCTATCTTTTTGATGACGATATGGCATAAGAATAAAAATTCGTTTTGATAACGATACTTCTAAATCGTACCCAATTTTAATTAAATACTGAGACAATTCAAAGCTAGTCTTATCGTTTTTATAAATTTCTGGTGTACCTCTATAAATTGTCCGTGAAAATTGATCTAAAACAATAATAGTTGCGAGAATAGATTGAGGAGTAGATGTCCATTCTTTAAAGATATCCCCTTTTTCTTCTAACTTGTATAACAGAGAAGAATAATGAAGTGTTATATAGGTATCAGCAGATCGATCAAACCAAAAGTTTCTGTATTCATCTTTTTGTTCGTTTACAAACCAAAATTTCAATATCTCGTAGGGAGAAGGGAATCCAATCGACATTTTTAATTCTTATTTATTTTGTTAAGTGCACTTAATAAACCTAAATAAACTCAATTTTATAAAAATAATATAAATAAAGAAAATGACTTCAAAAAAAATTGTATTTACCTTAATTATTTTCATTGTTAATCTGTATCTATTATGGAATATATCAAAAATTATCTACTGGGGGTTTATTTTTAAACCTGTTATGTCAAATTTTCAAAGAGATATTGAGATGAACGATTATTCTCGTTTTAACCGTATTCCAAAACGTATCTGGACATACTGGGATTCGGATAATATACCTTATACAGTACAAAAATGTATAGAAAGCTGGAAAAAATATAACCCTTCTTACGAGGTGATACTTTTGAATAAAAATAATATGAAACAATACATTTCGTACGTTTCATATGATATTATTAACCACCCAATTTATAACGACAGTCAAGCACGATTTTCCGATTTGGTAAGACTTTGTGTTTTAGCTGAAAACGGAGGAATATGGTTAGATTCAACTATTATTTTAAAAGAAAATGTTGATAAATGGTTGTTTAATAAAGAGGCCGATTTTTCAGGTTTTTATCTACAAAGTTTTACAACTATAGATAAATATCCTGTCATTGAAAGCTGGTTTTTAGCATGCAATAAAGAAAGCGAATTTATGAAAAGATGGAGAGACGAATTCTTAATGATGATGCAATATAAAAATGTAAAACAATATATAGACTCTAGGATAAAAATGGGTGTAAATATACAGAGAATAAATAATCCAGAATATCTGGCTATTCACGTTTCTGCTCAGAAAGTATTGCAGATAGACGGTTATAATATAAACAAATTGGTTTTATACAAGGCAGAAGAAGGTCCTTATAAATATTTATCAGATTCGAACTGGGATTCAATAGTAGCTTTATTTGAAGCAAATAAATTTAAAATGTATACTTATCCTATATTAAAAATGAGAAATCCTGAACGGTCTCTTCTGGAAAATAAGCTGAAAGTAGTTTGGAAATTTTTTAACTATGATAGTCTTTTTAAATTAGTGTTATTTCAAAATACAGATACAGATAATTTATTTGAATAAAGTAATAAAGTAATTTTTTATATAAGATAAAGAAGATATGAATAACGTACCTCATCTTTCTAAAGAAGATTTTAAAGGGTATAAATTAGATCCAAAATACGAAGAAAATGAAAATAAGAATAAAAGTAAGACCAAACCGAAACTAAGCGTTGTTATGATTTATGCAAACTGGTGCGGTGCTTGTTCTAGAGACAAACCACAGTATTCAGAACTTTGTGATAAAATGAGCGGAGAAGGTATATCTCTTTTTGCGTTAGATAATTCAGACGGAAATAACCCAATGTTCCATCTTTTTGAAAAAGACTTTCCTGGCTATCCTTCTTATTATGTTTTTGATAAAGATGGAAATAAAATTAAAAGGTTAGAAAAGGATTTAGAAGACGTTAAAAACTTAAATAAAAATCTTAATAAAAATAAAAAATAAAGTTCAATTTACAACTATAAGTTGTAAATTTCTCTTCTTTTCTTTCCCTTCCCTTTTTCTCCTTTTTTCTACTATCTCAACCTTTTCTCGTCAGGGAAAAATTTTTTCATAATTTTGCTTGGCATATTGTTTTATATTTTCGTTTTCAGGAACAAAGACAATTTTGTCTGATCGCTTCCATCTCGAATTTCCAAGAATTTGTTTCTTGAAAAGCGAGGTCAAAATTTTGTCGAATTCTTCTTTTTCGTTAAACTCAAAAAAAGTTCCCTCTGTCAAGTTCAAAACGATGCCGTGAGAAATCTCAGAAATGTGAGAAGCCATATCCGTTTATATAATTTTGGATTATCAGCTTATAAAATTCAATTTTATTTATTACAAGCCAATCATTCTTAATCTTTCTTAGTGACATAAACAATAATAATGGTAATAATAGGGAAAAAGAAGAGAGAAATAAGTCCTAAGACTTTTGCCGCGTCTGGAAGTTTTTTCCAATTTACGAGGAGTACATATAAAGCTATTCCAAAAATGACAATTGTTAGTAAAAATACAAATATAAATATTCCTATGCTAAATCCAAGAACAAGTTTCTTGTCTTTATCTTGATCCTGGTACCCTTCTCTGGTTTTTCCAGATAAATGTTCTTGAATGATATCTTGGTTATCATTCCAAGCTTTTACCATTGTAATCATATCCATATTTTAATTACTTTTATTTATGAAAATATAAAATAGAATTTTTATATTATTTTGTTGTATTAAGATAAATATTATAATATGGAGTTAAGTGTTTGTGAGAAGGATGTAAAGGATATCCTTGATATCCGCGACGATTTGTTTCTGTACGTTAAAAATTCCCCTAAGGGTATTGATATTACAAATACAAAAACGTGGAAAAATCACAGGACTGGCGAAGAAATAGAATGGTCTGATAAAACTCTTAAATTGTTCGAGGATTTCCAACTTCAATTATATTATTTTGAAAAAACGGTTTTTTAAAATTTAATATAAAATATTAAATTTTACGCTCAGAGGTGGGATCGAACCACCGACCTTATGATTAACAGTCATACGCACTACCGACTGTGCTATCCGAGCTATACGTAATATAGACATCTCTTTAAATATATTTTAAGATTTAAGATAAGATATAATAAAAGAGATAAAGGATATGAAAAGAAATATCATTATTTTATTCCTTACCCTGTTTGTTTTGTCTGTCTTTTTTATTTTTATTTTTTTGTCATATAATCAAAGTGTGTATTACAAAGATTTTGGGAATCCGTACTCTGATCTAAAATTTTGTTTTATAGCTGGCGTACATGGGAATGAGCCAGCTGGAAATGTCGCTCTAATAGATCTTATTAACTCTGATTTTTTTGAACATATCGCTCAAGAAAACGATATTTTTATACGTGTTATCCCATCTGTAAATGAATTTGGGTTAGATTTTAATATGAGATATCAAAACGATTTTTTTCAGCCTGATATTAATCGAACATTTAATGAAAATGGAAGTCATCATTTATCTAAGGATATTCTCCGATTAACTAAGAATATGACATTGGTCATCGACTTTCATGAAGGATGGGGATTCCATCGTATACACAAAAACAGCCTCGGATCATCTCTTACAGCAACCGGTGATAGAAATACAAGAGAATTGGCAGAACTTATTGTTTATCGATTAAATAGCTTTATTTCAGAAGATAAATATAAATTTGACGTGTTAGACCGTATATGTGATATTAAAAATACGCTATCTTGTAATTTTCATTCAAATAGTCAAAATTATATTTTGGTTGAAACGTCTGGACAAAATAATATACAGCCAATCGAAGTGAGAAAGAGACAAATATTTACTATTATAGATACCATTTTTAAATATTTTAATTAATAAATATAATGAGACTTGTCAATAAAGGTTCTTACGGTAAAATTTACGATAACGGAGAAAACGTAAACGGTACTATTGTCAAGGAAATATGTCTTTTCAAAAATAATACAATTTGTTCATCTACTCTTCGCGAACTAAATATGTACGGATTATTATCTTCAAATAAGTCAAATAATAATATTATTAAGACAACCGATATTCACTTTAAAAAAGATAAAGTATATCTAACAATGGAAAATGGAGGAAAAACACTTTCTGTTTGGCTTCAAGAAAATAGTCAAACAGTTCCTCATAATTTTTTAAACATTTTTAAAGGTATAATAAATGCGTTATATCATATAAATAATTTAGGATATGTTCACGGGGATATTAAACCAGATAATATTGTTATTGGTAAAAATATGGAACCCAAATTGATTGATTTCGGTGCATCAATTCCTTATGGTAAAATAACATCTTATTGTATGTGTACAAAATTATTTAGAGACCCTCTATTATCTGATAATAACTGTGTATACAATGAAAAATCAGATATTTTCTCTCTTGCTCTTGTTTTAGGATATATCGTTTCATCAAAATACTTTATAAACGAAAATAACGAGTATAACTATATTTATTTTTGTGAAACGATAAATGGTGTATCCTATCTCTCAGAAGAAATGAAAAAAATAATTATAAGTATGGGAAATGTGTCTTTTGATATAAGACCAACATACCAAAAAATTATTAATTTTTTGGATATCGAAAATATCGGAAACGAAAATATCGGAAACGAAAATATCGGAAACGAAAATATCGGAAACGAATTAGAAGACGAAAATAAAGAAAATAAAGAAAATAAAGATATTCCTCCTTATGTAAAAAATTATATATCAAATGCGTTAAGAAGATTGGATTTTGAAGAATACATAGAGCCTTCTTTACAAACGTTTAAAAAACTTTATGATATAGATATTAATTATAGTTCGAAATTATATATATCTATAATTTTCATATTAAAAATAATCTATTTTGACAGAATGAATATATATGTCCAAAATATAAACAATTTTTTTCCTTTGCCTTATACAATAGGAGAAATTAAAAATAGTATAATAGATATTATCGTAAAGTTAAACCTTAAGATATATTAAATTTTCATTTCTCTTTCTCTGTGCTTTCTCCGTGCCCTTATTAATATCTCATATGAAAAAGCATTGGATCAGGTCGTTTATGTCTAAGTTTAATTGGAGCATTTGACCGTAAACCGTGTTCGTTAAAGTCTCCTAAAACAGTTGTCCATATGGTTAATCTTTCATTTTGCTCTTGCATTTCAATATCTGTTCTTATACCGTTAACAAGAAGAGATATTGTTTTATCAACAATATAACTATAATCATCTCTTGTTTCATCCGTTCTTATTGTATATCTTCCGTAAATATCTCCTGTTTGAGGTACGTGATCTCTAAACACTGAATAGAGAGAGTTAGTGATAACATTATCAGACGGTATAATTTTACGACCTAAAGGATCTACACCAGTTAAATATTCTGACGTCTTATCGCGAATGACAGAGAGTGTCCTTTTTGTGAACAAACGATTTGTCAATGAGTTCCAGCTTGATACAGAATCCCATCCTACATATTGAAATTGATTCATATCAAGACGATCGTCATATTTCTCTTCGGGCAAGATACCGTTCATCATACGTAAAGATTCGTCTAATGTTATACCTGAATCGATATAGGTAGCAAATGGAATGTTGTTATTACTAGCCATCTTTTACTTTCTTTACTCTTTATTTCTTTACATTAATTTAAATTTAATTTAAATTTAAATTAAATTTAAATAGTAGTTAATATCTAAAAAATATCTAAAAAAGAATGGCACGGGACGAAGCAGATACAACACTAATATTGTTTTATAGCAAGCATTCAAATGCGTGCAATACATTGTTTCAGATGATAGATCGTGTCCCAATTTTAAAAAAAATATTATCTCCGATATGCGTTGATAACGAAGAGCTAAGAGAACGTATTTTTTCTTCTAAAAACTTTTCTTTCAAAAAGGTACCGTGTATTGTAAAGGTAAATGGAAATGGAGAAGTGGAATTATTTGAGGGAGTTAAATCGTTTCAAATGATTTCTGCTTACCTAGCAAAACAAGAAGAACAAAGAAAATTAGCTCTTCAACAACAGGAAATGATAAACCTTAAAAATCAACTAGAACTACAGAAACAAATGATACAAAAACTTCAAAAGAGTCCTGGAGAAGTGAAAGATGAAAGTAAATCAAAAATGCCATCGACATCCTCATCATCCGTGTCAACAACATCAATTTCAGATTTAATTGGCGATGACGAAACAACAGGTATAGGAACATATGTACACGTTCCTAAAAATAATACACCAATTATGGAAGAAAGGGGTATTATGCCTGACAGAGCAATAAAAAAGGTCGAATCACAAAAGACAAATAGTATATCAAATATTGCAGCGCAAATGGCAAAAGAGAGAGAGACCATAAACAGCCCTCCAGGAGCACTAGCAATGTCAAATCCTAGAATTCCATAAATCAAGGTTTAAGAAATGTTGCATAGTTTTGACACAAAGGTTTTCTAATTTTTCTTATTTCTTGTGCAAGATCGGTGCATTCTTTATCACCTAAATTTTCTGATTTTAAATGTTTTACTAGCGTGTCAAATATGTCTCTAAATTTATTAGAAGAGTCTATTAAAACTTTTTTATATTCACCTGTTTTATCTAACGTGACGCCCTCTTCTAGAAAAGCCTCAATAGTCATTGAATGTTTCAAAATACAATCGTGGCATCTCTTTCCAGAATGGAAGAGATGGTCCTCCAACAAAATCATATTTTTAGAAGCCTCTCTTAAATTAAAACGGGGATCCATAATAGGATACAAACTTCCCGAATCTGATCCACATATATGTTTAACGCCATCGCTATCTATACCGCACACTCCGCTTTCCATATCCTCCTTTTTCTCCTTCTTTTCCTCTTTCTTTTCTGTCTTTTCCTCCTTCTTACCATCTTTCTTGTCAGCCTTTTTTTCATCCTTCTTCTCCTCATAATTTTCAACGACTTTATCCTTTTTGTCATCCTTTTTGTGAATTCCGAATTTTTCATCTAAAGAACGTGGAATATAGGATATGCTGTATTTTGTGCTGTCCAACAAAACATTTCTTTTATTATTGCATATATTGTATAATGTCTTGTACATATTTTTATTATATATATTAATTATTTTTCTTCCGATTATATCGCTATTATCTAGAAACCTCTTATTTTTTAGACCGTGATTTTTTAGGTTTTGAACGAGACGATTTTTTAGGTTTTGAACGAGACGATTTTTTAGGTTTTGAACGAGACGATTTTTTAGATTTTGAACGCACTGATTTTTTAGGTTTTGAACGCACTGATTTTTTAGGTTTTGAACGATGCAAATGTCCATATCGAAATATTGGATTTTCAGTAGTGTCTAAAATTACATGATTTTTATTGTATTCAAACTTAAAAATATAATCAGGCATATTTTTTACTTCAATAGAATGTTCTATGCACAAATTAGAACCATTTAAAACTAAAGTAGCATCTCGGTCGCACATTTCACATTTTGAAGGTGTGATTACAAGTGGATAAATAGTATTCATAACAATATTTTCATAGTCATTTTCATACTGACAGTAATATATATTATTTTCATGTTTTACTAAACGTAATTTTCCAGGCGCGATTAATATTTCTTTTTCATGACCAGAATCCGAATAGTCAGATATATCACATGCATAAGCATCTTCTGGTATATCAATGATCATTATACAACATTTATAGTTATACCTACTAATAAAACTACGTGCGACATTTTCATCACTGCTTGTTGATATAAACGAAGATTCAACTCCAGTTATCGAATTTTTAAAATTTTGTATTAGTTCCTCTGATATTCTTACCCCTCTATATGTTTTCAAAGGTTTTGAAACACGATTGTTTTTTATAAAATTAAACATATTAACATACGAAATTAATTCATATGTATATCTCGGAATAATATTCCTTCTTAAATTCTCATTAAAATCTTTAAAAAACGATGAAGTATACCTATAAATATTATAAATTTGTTTTTCTCTTAAACTTTTTTTTTCCGATGGTTGATATATGTCGTTTGGGTTAAACATTTTATTTATGTATAAATAAAATGTTTTCATATTAATTCGGAATAAAACAT
>Ga0255156_1000390_pt1 | contig 13813 bp, 18 predicted proteins | sample Atl_Atlam_RepA_8_FD_186026 | JGI IMG/M metagenome (GOLD analysis project Ga0255156, IMG submission 186026) | Freshwater microbial communities from Altamaha River, Georgia, United States - Atl_Atlam_RepA_8h | ecosystem: Environmental > Aquatic > Freshwater > River | place: USA: Georgia... | reverse complement strand
AGAAGTAACCTCAGCATCAGTAGCAATAGCTGTATTTGCTGATAGTATATTTGCTATATCTCTGGCTTTAGACATTAGAAGGTTACCGTTCCTGATCCTGCCGTAAATCTATAAACTCTATATCCTGCACGAGTAGGCTGATTATAAGTTAATGTTCCAGGAACTGTAAGTGCTGGTCTTGAATCAGGATATGCAATAATTACAACGCCTGCTGCACCAGCAGAAGAAGCAAAAGTAGAAGAACCTCCACCGCCACCTGAACCAGTATTAGATACTGGTGCTGTAGCAGAAGTAGCTCCAACACGGTTTGCTCCTGTTCCTCCAATAGAACTTCCTCCAGCTCCTCCTGAATTTGTCCAAGAGCTTCCGCCTCCTCCAGCTGCATAAAATTGTGAAGAACCAGTTATTGAGTAAGATATTCCTGCTCCACCTGCACCACCATTACTTGATTGTCCACCATTTCCGCCAAGAGATCCTGCGCCGCCGCCACCTCCGCCGCCGCCACCAGGTCCGCCACCACCAGGTTGATTTGCATAACCTCCGTTATTTCCAAAACCTCCACTAGTAGATGTTGGTTGTGTGGCAAGGCCTCCCACTCCGCCTGATCCAGAAGTTGATGCTCCTCCTCCAGAACCGCCACTTCTTCCATTAAGAACTGTTGCATCTGATGTACCAGTCATATCTGATCCACCTCCGCCGCCGCCTAAAGCGGTGTAGCTGCCAAGTATAGAGTTTCCACCATTAGACCCCTGTGAACTAAAACCTCCACCTGATGGTCCAGCAGAACCACCTGTTCCAACAACTACTTGCAATGAAGATGAATATGGAAGATAAGTTGTTCCGTAAACAAGGCCTCCAGCTCCTCCGCCGCCATTACCATCATTATTTATATTTCCCCAAGCTCCACCTCCGCCGCCTGCGACAACTAAGTACTCTAACGCAAATGTTGCTAATGATGTTATGCTAAAAGTTCTTGGTACGACGTTAGCTCCATCTGAAGCATTAATTGTAAATGTGTATGTTGTTGTAGATGATATTGTTGGTAAGTTGCCAGATATTACGCCAGTAGATGAATTTAGGCTTATACCAGAAGGCAATGATGATCCAGACGCTACTGAGTATGTGATAGGTGATGATTCTGCATCTGTTGCAGATAATGCTGATAATGTAATGCTTACTGGTTGGTTAAATGAGCCTAATGAACCCGATGGTGTTACCCAAATAGGAGACTCATTAATATACAAAACGTTATTCATCTGTCCGTAAAGATTACTTAAGTTTGTAACTCTAATATCGTATGGCTCATATTGTGCGCTCAAATTAGAGAAAACTGCAATAATTTCAATTGCAGAGTTTACTGTTGTTGAATCTGCGTCATACAAAATACCATTTGTTCCTATTGCTTGTACAGTACATCCTTCAGAAAAAGATGTTCCAACAACTGTTATTGTATTAGTATTATTTGACTGTAGATATGCTCCAGATATACCAGTTACAGATGGCGTCTCAGATACAATGTTTTGCCAGCCATTAGCAGTATAAAGCTCTAATCTTCTTTGCGTTGCATTAAAATATGGTTGACCTAGTTGTGCCTGAGCTGGTCTGCCTACTGATTCTCCAAAAGGAATTCCTCCAAGCGCAGATGTTCTAATATCGCTCATTATCCAACCTTCCATCCATAGGTAGCACCAGTATAAAGTAATGTATACCAGCCACCATTATTGTCAATAATTAAATTTCCTGTCCCGCCGTTTATTTTATTTCCGTTACGAGCCACAGTTATATTATACGTTGAAGCGTTCCCAGAAGCATCTACAACCTGAATCTCATCGTTTAGCGCAGGTGACGCAGGTAGCGTCAATGTAAGAGCAGAAGCCGATGTAACAAAATATCTCTTCTTAGTTACCAAGTTAGTATTAGCAGATATTGATAATGGGGTTACTGAAGTATTAGCAGCAAGCAGGGCATCTGTCTCTGCTTTTGTATAGGTATTGCCAACTAGTGTATTTATTTCTGCCTGTGTGTATGTATTTACTGAATTAAGATTAGTGATTGTAAGAACATCTATGATGTCCCCCGCCGTAGCATCTGCAGTCAACACGACTGTGTGCTCTGTAGGGGTTGTATAGTCTGTAGTACGAAGCAAAAGAATACCGTTCATGAATACTTGCTCGTACCCAGGAATAAATTGAATATCTGTAGTAAATGTATCTTGTTCTGCTACCGCTGTGAATGTCTGACGACGAATGATATTCTTATCAAATACGTCTACCTCATCGTCTGAATCAATCCAAATTTGTCCTACTTCTGGAGATGTTGGAGCAGTTGTTTGATAGAGAGCACCTGGTTGTGTGGATGCATCAATCTGATCAATAACGAAAGCTGTTGTAGCAATTTGAGTAGTATCTGTTCCTACCGCTGCCGTTGGCGCTGTAGGTGTGCCTGTAAATGTAGGTGATGCTGATGGAGCTTTAGTTCCAAGAGCTGTAGTTACTGTGGCTGCAAATGATGCGTCATCGTTAATAGCCGCTGCCAATTCATTTAAAGTATCTAATGTTGCAGGAGCAGCATCTACAATTGCAGCAGCTGCTGCTGAAGCAGCATTATCTGCATAAGCCTTTGTAGCTAGGTCTGCGGTATTTGCAATACCGTGAATATTAGTTGTATCTGATTCATGTGATGACAAAGCAGATGCTGCAGCAGATTGTGCTGCCGCTGCTGATCCAGCGGGATCAAATAAGTTATCGATTGTTTGGTTAGTCCATAGCCCAGTAGTTGCGTTATATCTTAATACTTGATTATTCTGCTTACCATTGATATATACATCATGAAGTTCGTCTAATTCAAAACCGTTTTGAACTTTAACAAAAATAGAGCCAGTATTTTGCTGGGCCCTAGTTACAATACCTATAAATACTAAATGCTGTGGGGCATGTGGCTTATTTGTTAGCCCATAAATTACAGAACCTGGAGTAGACCCTAGCCATACTGGATCTCCTGGATTAGCGGATGAAGTATCAATACCTTCAATTAGACCTTCTGTTATAACCGTTCCAATTGCTCCGTCTGCTACGGTATCTTCCATGATTCCAAAAGTCTTAGATGAAGTTGACTCAGCGGAATTAGAAGATAATCCAACCCTTAATTGTCCTGATGCTCCTACTGCTCCATTAGCATAAACTACTTGACCTTTATATAAAGTGCCACCAGTATTATTTACAACTTCTTGAGAAATCTTTGATGCTACCCCGCCAAGACCTACAAGAATTACTTGGTTTGAAACATCGTCATATGTGGCGGTAAGGTTAACGTGGTTAGCGTGGGTAAATAGGGCTGCCGAAGCATCCTGAGCCATTTCATTTGTATATGTAGGTACAGTCTCTAATTGACGTACTCTATAGTCAAGGCTTGAGGTATTTGCCGAGTTATTTATTCCAACCTTAGTTTCTAAGGCTTCAATAGCATCATTCGCATCCGCATGTTGCTGGGAGTGCGATGGAGCGTCTAGTTCGTTTGTGCTGGCGGGATTTGTGAGGTTATCCAGCGAAGTCGGGAAATTGGTAGCCATACCTGAATATTATACCTTAAAATTGGTGCTGGCTATCTATATGTTTTCTTAGACCAGTATAGCCTTCTATACGTATTTGTAATAAATTTTTTTACACGGTCAGATGAAAATTGTGACATATTATCTATTTTACCCCTTTTAGACTCCCAGGATTCTCTTTTAAATGGAATAATCTGAACAATTGGTGTACCAGCTGGAATTATACCCTCAAAATCCTTTTTTAGGAAAAAGGGTACAAAAATACTGTTGGGATGCTTATCTGAGTCTACTATACCAGATAGTGTTTGAAATGGAAGGTCAAATCTATTCAGAGGATGAATGCATAAAATGCTGTAACCTGGATCTGTTTTGATTTGCCACTCAGTTGTCCATCTAAATACAATATTATAACAATATTCTGGTATTTTAAAAGTATTTGCTAATACATCTATATGTTGATTATCTACTAAAGTATCTGTAGTATTCCATTTTAAATAAGGAACACCATTATTATTGATAACTAGAATATCTGCTGGGGTAGTAATCATGTATCCAGAAGTTATTGCGTCTACAAATGGCAGACAGTGTTTAAATGTAGAATTCCAACCAGAGTTTCCCAAAAGCATTTTTTTATTAATTTTAACAATATCATAATAACCTTCGCCATCTAATATATGTGGGGCAGCTTTTTTAAACCAGTCGGGTGTATTTGAAGATGCTGGCGATGGCATTTCTTGAATACTAGTCAATTCATTGGTTGGGGAAAAAATTATTTTTTTATTATTCATATTTTTTCTTGCTCCATACATTATCTCTATACCATCCTATTATTTTTCTATTAGATTTATTAGATGCACGAAATCCTTTTTGTATAATAGAGTTATCATTTATAGACTTCCACTCATCTCTTTTAAATGGAATAATTTGCAAGAGAGGTGTTCCTGCTTCAATTGTTCCAGAAAAACCATGTTTTAAAAACATAGAATAATTTCCAGGAAAAAATGGTTCTTTATCTGAATCAACTATTCCAGTTAATGCCATAAACGGTAAATCAAACCTATTAAATGGTTGAGTCACAAGTATGCTATAACCTGGTGGAGTTTGTATGAATAATGGATGTAGTAAAGCATAATGAATATCCCAATATCCATTAGGCAATGTCATGTGGCCAGACTGTTCCCTTTCCCTTGTAGCAAAAACTGGTGCTTTTTCATCTTTCCAACCAATTCTTGGAAAATTGTCATCATCTACAACGTATAAATCTTGCCATAATTCAAAAATATATCCAGAAATCATTGAGTCTGTAAATGGCATACACACCTTAAAAGTTTTTCCATGATTTATTATATTTTCTTTATCTGTATTAAAAAGTCTGGGGGTTTTTTTATACCATTCTGGAAGATAATTTTTTGCTGGTACTAAACCATTTATGTCGTATACACTTGGATCTAATGCAAATTTAATTTCTTTCATATTATCCTAAAAAATATTTCAATAAAGCAGTGGTAGCCAAAATAGACCATCCTACATTAAAATAGATAATAGTAGGCAAAGTCTTTACTGTAGAAGTAAGTATAAGTGTTAAGCTTGATACAAGTGCAAATATGTACAGCCACCAAAACTGAGCACCGAAAAGAAGTCCAGGAAATATAATTGCAAGCTTTGTAGAAAATGCCCAGAACTCAATAATATTGGTTTTGTTCCAATATGACTTATGTCCTAGTTGTTTAGTTACTTCTACTATTTCTTTAGGCTTTATCATTATGTATATTTTCCTTTAACCATTGGTACATAGTAGGAGAAGCATCTGCTTCTTCCTGCCAAAGTTTGCGGAATATGTCCCAGGTCTTCCAAGTGTCTTTACAAAATTCATAATAGTCTATGCCTTCATAATGTTTCCATCTTTCTACCGTATCTTTATTGACAGGGAAGTAATTGAGTCCTGTAGCAATACAGTGGATTCCACCAACCCCGTCATATCTTTGACGATTAATGTGAATATCACCCATATCTTGGAATCCAATAACCATAGATGGATTTAATTCTGGAAGATCTGGCTGGAATGTCTTATCTGTAATATCCTGCCAATATTTTGTATCTTGTCTATTTGAAAGAGCATAATGTTGAGCAACAAACTCCTTAAATCCAAGATACTGCCTGCGTGTTGTCATATTATAAACATCACGATCTGTTTGTGTTACCGTTCCACGGCTTAATGTCTTTACTAGCTTATCTAGAAACTCATGGACTGTAAATAGACCATTAGATTCTAGCGGCTCAATAAATCCAGCAGCAAATCCAATAGCAACAACATTCTTTACAAATGTACGCTTATGAATTCCCACCTTAAACTTAATATACTTATATTCAAAATTATCTACATCACGATTTGCATCATGGATAGTCATTTTATCTGATCTTAAGTGATCCTTAAATTCCTGCAGAGCATCTTCCTTTGAGATATACTTATCGCTAAATACATATCCTGTTCCGATACGTTCCCATGAAGGAATATTCCATACCCACCCGTGTCCGATAGCAGTACAGTTGGTATAAGGCTCCATTTCCTTTTCTTTATCTGTGTAAGGAATACGAGTAGCCCATGCGCTATTATTTGGAAGCATATGCGAGAAATCATCAAATGGTTCGCCCAATGCTTCTTCTAGAAGCATAGATTTAAATCCAGTACAGTCAATAAATAGGTCTGCAGTTAACTTTTCTCCAGTAGTAAGAGTTACTGATTCAATTCCCGCCTCATTTGTAGACACTTCAGTTACTGTATCTGCAATAACTGTAACTCCACGAGGAATACAATAGTTATTCTTTAACCACTGGCCAAACTTAGTGGCATCAAAGTGGTAAGCAACATCTTGCTTAAAGTTAAAGTTACCTAGTTTACCTGACTCATTCCAAGATAGTTTATTCTGTTCCGCCAAGGTTAAGGCGGGGAAAAAAGTTCGAGCATAATCTGCTACATCTAAATCTGGAAACTTAGCTTTCTTTACATACCAATCATTAAGACCATTAACTGTTCCATCTAGGAATACTTTACCAAATGGGTAGTGAAAGCCACCAGCATCTTTTTTGTAAAAATCTGTAAACTTAATAGACATCTTATAGACAGCATCTGTTGCTGGCATAAAGTCTTTTTCATCAATACCAATCCAATCAGCCCATCCAGTAATCCCGCCAAGTGTGGACTCACCTACACCAATAATCGGATAATCTGGGGATTCGATTACAACAATTTCCTTATCTGGAAATGCTCTAACCATAGTGGCAGCGGACATCCATCCAGCTGATCCCCCACCAACAATAACAATCTTATTTAAATTAATCAATGATATACCTATCTCTAAAAAGACTAATGCCTCTACTTATAGGTTACTATAATAGAGGCATTTTGTCAATGCTTTTTTAAATATCTATTTCTACGATTTCATATTCTTTCCAAGATAAAGATTCTTCATCCCAAGAGTATATGAAACCTTCTTTTGATGGTTTTTCTCCCGCTGGAGAAACCCATTCATCATTGTTATTTAATACCCATGAATCCCATGGTTTTGGATTAATGAATATATCCTTTTCTTCATTGTATGTGCCACCAACCATAGCAGCATTTTTTCTAAATTCACCAGATGTTGAGTATTCTATATAACCACCTGGATTTTCATAGCCAACTACAATATTTACTACAAATCCTTCTTCAACTTTAGCCCAATTTTTCATGGTATATAGTACCTCACAACGACAACTCCGTTTCCTCCGCCACCTGCACCCCAACCATCTCCATAAGCGCCACGTCCTCCATGACCATAATGTGACCCGCTGTGTGTTCCATAATCATCATGTCCTCCATGGTGTGCATTTCCATATCCTCCAGAACCAATAGATATTGTTCCAGTTCCATGTGTTGTATCAACATGTGCGTCGCCGCCTCTTCCACCAGAAGATCTTGCTCCATTATATCCTGCACTTGCGGATCCTCCGCCTCCACCACCACGGTTATTATTATTGCTTGATCCATCGGTACAGTATCCTCCAGCATGTCCACCATGATAAAGTGGCGTACCCTTTGTTCCTAAACCTATAGATGAAGTTTGTGTAGTTCCTGCTCTTGATGTGTATCCATAATGTGAACCATTATATCCACCGCCGCCTCCGCCGTTTGCTCCACCTTGAGATGGTGCTGCATAATGGTGTGCTCCTCCACCACCGCCACCTAATGCATACACGTTTCCAAAATAAGTATCCCCACCTTTACCTGAGCTACCTGCTCCTCCACCAATTACAATAGCTGTAGTTCCGACTGCTTGATAAGCTGTAAGCTTTACAACTCCTCCACCGCCGCCTCCGCCACCACCATGGCCATCTGGGCCTCCTCCACCGCCAGCGCCGCCTAGCATTACATTTACTAGTGGCAAAGCATTGTTTGGTAGAACAAAGTTACCAGAAGATGTAATTACTGAAGGGAATGATGAGAATGCTGCTAAAGCATTATTAAATACAGTTGTTGATTTTACTGCAACTTTATGAAGTGAGATATAGTCTCCTGTTGGAGCAACAATATTAACTGTTGTAAAAGGTCCAGTTAAATTAATAACCTGACCTAGTGGAGTACCAAAAGTTCCTCCTGGACCAACAAAATAAGCATATCCGTTAGAAAGATTATTTGATGTAAGAATATAGTTTCCAGCAGCTCCTGATTGCGACCATGATCTATTGTATGTTTCCATTCTAACAGATGCTATATAATCAAATCCTGGTGTTCCTCCGCCTCCTGACGGTACAAATGCTTGAATTCCCATATTATACGTCTAGCTCCGCTCCGAATACGTTAAATGTAACCAATCCAGAAGATGACTGAACTGTAACAACGTCATTCTGATTAATTGTAATGCCTAGATTGAGGGCCACTGATAGGTTTGAACCAATTTGAACATCATATGCAAGATACATGTCATCTGTCAGTGTAGCTCCATCTGGGCGTACTGAAATTCTATATGTAGCAGAGTTAGCATCTCTATTTGCTACTGTAATACAGTTAATAATAGCGTCTTTTGTTCCGCTAACTGTATAAATATCCCATGCTGTGTTAGCTGCTGGTGACTTTTGTCCTAATACTTTATATCTAATTGCCATATTTTTATATTCCTACCGTAAAGAATGGATGTAGCGATGTTCCCGCTCCAGTTACCTGGTTAATTGCAGAAACTCTTGCAGATTCAATATCAGCTAACGCAGTCGCCCTGTCTGAGTTAACATCTGACAAAGAGTTTACACGCTTTGTCTCTAATGAAGCTAAAGAAGTTGTTGTTTTTGTATCAAGTTCTGTGATCTTTGCTGCTGTGGCTGCTACGATGTCATTAACACCTAGTAGTCCTCCAAGTTCGCCTAGAGCCTTAGCCATGTAAATCATGTCCTGGGCGTTCATAGCCGTGCTTGAAATTGCGCTTGTCATTTCTGACTTTAGCGCATCAATTTGTGTTGATAAACTATCGTATGCCATTCATAATCACCAACCTTAGTATAGCACGAGTCATATTATTAGATCCCCAATCCTAGCTCTAGGCTTGTTATTCTAGCATTAAAGCTATTTACTGTGGCTGTTAGGGAAGCTATCTGAGATGCTACCTCCGCCGCAAAGTTAGGGTTATCGTTTAGAGCGTCTGATAGTTCGCTGAGGGTATTAAGAAGAGCTGGGGCAGCTCCAACAAGATTTGATATTGAAGTATCTGTATATGAGTTAGCAGAAGATAGGGCATTGGCTGCTGCTGAGGTTGCAAAAGTCTGGGTAGCCAAAAGAGCGGTGTTAGCAATACCATGAACATTTGTAGTTACTGAATTATGGGTAGATATTGCTGAGGATACTGATGAATTTGTAGCAAGAACTGCGGTGTCTGCAATTCCGTGGACATCTGTAGTATCATTATTATGAGCAGTAATTGCTGATGTTAAATCTGAAGCTAGTAAGTTAGCATAATTTAAAATTCCCCAGGCTGAGGATCCATTACCAATCTTAAACTTATTTAATGTAGTATCAATTCCAATTTCTCCTGCTTGAAGAACTGGATTATAAGTAGTCCAATTTGCTGTAGTATCTCTACGCAACTTAAAAGTAACATTCATTGTTGTCATGCTGGGTTTGCGTCCCCTCCGTCATAAGAGACCATTGATGCTAGTCCGCCTGTAACTAAATCTCCATCATATGTATGAGTATGTTCAAATACTACTGCTGGATCTGTAAATAGTTCCCAAACAACTCCTGTCCAACGCCATCTAATGCCGTTAGATTCATATGTTTGACCAACCGCAGGGCTGGATGGAAATATTGTAGCCATAAAACTATTATACCTTAACAGCGTATGAAGGGACAGTAATCTGTGATTGTGTTTGTGCTACTAAATAATAGTTGCTATTCTCTGTATAGTGTGCATATTGTGTTGCGCTTCCAGGAGTCTTTGCAACATTAAGAACTGGTGTTGGAGCCCAATATTGTGGCTTTTCAACAGCCGCTGGCAAAAACCCTGTTGCAATATATGCAGCTTTTGAATACTTATTATTAAACTTATCGTACAGGTAGTCAGCGTCTTCATGGTATGTTCTGCCATTCATATTTCCAAGGGTTGTAAATGATGGTCCCTCTGAAAGCCCTACTGTCTTAAAGTTCTTAATAGTTGTATATGAATTTGTTGCTGGATCATAGTATCCAAACCAGTAGTCGAATAGGACTCTTGACCCCTTATCTACGGCTGTATAGCGAGCACCTGAAATATAAACCTTACCTTGATATGAGAAGATAAATGTTTCATCTGCTGAAACCGACGGGAATCCGTTCATCTTAGCAATTGGAGACCATGTATTTGTAGTACCATTCCACTTATACGCTAAGTTTCCATAGTAATGAGATGTAGGAACATTTGATGTTTCTAGATAGTGTTGTCCAAATGTATAAACATTTCCATCTCCAGGGGCAGCCATAAGAATATTCATTGTATTCAATGAATCTGGGTATGCAGCCTTTGCTGTTTGAGTAAATGCATTTGTCGACATATCTTTTTGAATAAATGTTGTATACATTGTCTGGCTATGAGATTGAACTCCATTAGCAGAGTTATATACTCCACCGCCAATAATATAAAGCTTATTATTTACATAATCGTGTGCAAATGAAGCACCACGATAGTTATTTGAATATAAGTCTTGTGAAGCAAATGTTGAACAGTTTACTACCTTGCCAGCATAGTAAGCATTTGTAGATACATTATATGTAGGGTATGTCCATGCATAGTCAGTCCCGCCAACATTTCTTGTTGTAATAGTATTTGTTAGCTGAGTTGCTGGGGTTGTAGGAATAGTAATGCTTGGTGTAGTATTTGTATTTGAGCTAAGACCAGATGCTACTACAGCATTAGAATTTGCTGGCCAATATACATAATCGCTATCGCTAACAAGAATTATTTTTGCCCATTGCTTTGATGGGTTAAAGTTAAATGTAGTAGTTAGATCTGGAGTAACAAAAGAAGAATCAATTACGTTTCCGTCGCCATCTAGAATATTAATATAAGCAACATTTGTAGGATTTCCATTTGTAAATGTTAGGTTATAAATACCAGCATTTACAAGCATGCCAACGTTAAGAATGAATATTCTTTGCTTGATTTGTGTTGATGTAGATGGTGCCTTGAACGTCAAAGTACCGCCGAGGGCGGGTAAGGAGTTCTTAGATACTAGATCTAGTGTTACTGCCATTTATTATTCTCCTTATTCTTCAGTTATTCCAGATACTAATTCTATCCAGGATCCCTCTTCTTCATTCCAATAATAATTACCAGACGATGGCTTTTGTATTGGTGCTTCCCATTCATATGTTTCTTCATTTAATGACCATGAATCCCATAGTTTTTTAGAAACAAACTTATCTACATCTGAATGATATGAATATCCGATTTCTGCATCTTTAGTAGAATCTGTAATTTTTATATATCTTCCATCAAGTAGCAAAATTTGCAAATCATCACAAAGTATGATATTTTCAACAATATTATCTGAATTAATCTTTGCATATTTGCTCATGGGATATAATACCTCACTGTAACGAGTCCACTTCCTCCACCTTGCCTGTTGCCGTTACCTTCTCTTCCACCATTGCCACCATGTGCATAATTTTGTGCGCTAGTATTTGATCCATGATTATTGTATTGAGAGCCCCAGCCTCCAGTTCCATAATGATGTGTAGATCCTAATATATCTGATGCCACTCCAGGCCCCCCATTTCCACCACTATTAGAATGTCCTTGTGAACCTGCGCCGCCTGCGCCGCCGCCACCACCACCTCTGTGGTGATGATGAGATCCTCCATCATTTCCTCCACCATTGTGTCCACCATGAAACTCTGGTGATCCAGCAGTTCCTAGTCCAGTTGAAACTGTTTGGACAAACCCTACTCCTCCTGATTGTCCACTACCACCGCCTGCGCCGCCGCCATTTCCAACGTTATGTCCATTTTGAATTCCACTTCCAGGGTGCCCACCACCATGTCCACCAGAACCTCCACCTCTTGCATGAACATTTCCAAAATATGTGTCTCCACCTTTAGAGTCATAATTTTGACCATTACTTCCGCTACCAATTGTTACAGAGGTAGTTCCTACTGCTTGAAAAGCAGTAAGTTTAATAACACTTCCCCCTGCACCTCCACCGCCGCCATGCGAATGATCTCCATGTCCACCGCCACCGCCACCACCTGCTAATAAAATATTTACCAATGGTAAAGCATTATTAGGCAAAACAAAATTTCCAGAACTTGTGATTTGAGATGGGAATGATGAAAATCCTGCAAATGGATTATTGAATACTGACGTAGACTTTACTTTTGCTTTATATAAGCTAACCATATCATTATTTGGAGCAATAATATTAATTGATGTAAAAGAATGAGTAACATTAATAAGTCTGTTTAGTGGGCCGCCAGTAGTGGTAGAACCAACAAAGTATACGTAACCATTTTCTTGATTAGTTGAGTACATTGCGTAATATCCAGGTGTTCCACCTTGAGCCCATGTACGGTTATATGTCTCCATATGGACAGAAGCAACATATGTCATGTTTGCCTGTCCTCCTCCACCTCCGACGGCTGGTAGTGTATTAAATCCTGGCATTATGCATCAAGCTCCGATCCGAATAGATTGAATGCAATGTTTGTAGTTGCTGCATAAACTTCAACAATATCGCCTGTGTTAAGTGTCATAGAGAGTTGTAGTGCCTGTGAGACACCTCCAGCTGCCGCTGTGTCATAAACTAAAATTTGCTTATTCGCTGCAGCTTCTCCAGCTACACGAACACGAACACGATATAGAATATCGTCTGCTGTTAAATTTGCTACAGTTAAAGATGAGCATACTGCTTGCTTTCCTGTTGGCACAGCATATAACTGAGTCCAAGTTGCATTTGCCGAAGGCACTGCCTGACCCATAACTTTGTAATTAATTGCCATATTAAATCATACTCCCTATGAAAAGCACATTGAAATTTGTTGATGCGCCTGTAATTTGATTTAGAGCACTTGTTTTAGCAGAGTTGATATCTGCCAATGCTGTTGCTCTGTCAGCATTTACGTCAGCTAATGAGTTAACTCTCTTTGTTTCGAGGTTAGCCAAAGCTGTAGTCTTAGCTGTATTAACTTCAGCAATTTTATCTGCTGTAGCTGCTACAATGTCATTTACTCCGAGCATCCCGCCCAAAGTTTGTAGTGCTGATGCAAGGTAGACAAGATCTTGTGCAGTATAGGTAGAAGCACCTACGCTTGCAGCGATCTCCGACTTGATAGCGGTAATTTCATTCGCTAACGAAGTATAATCAGGCATTACATCAACTCCATTTTATTCATTTTTAGTGCCATGGCAATTTGGTAACCCATTTTTTGCCAGCCACCTTTTGTGTACTGCTCAAGTGTATCATGAGTGGTATTAAAATACAGGTCCCCGTGTGAAGGATTCTGTGGTCTTTCTTCTGCTGTTCCGACTGGAATTGCTGAAGCTGGAGCGGTAGAAGTAACAATAGTTGACGAGCTAGCCACTCTTATACTCATGGTGTTATTACACCCGAAATATGAAATTTAACACCAGCTGTAGAAGCTAGTCCTGTAATTTGCAGATTCTGTGCAAGCACAGTACGCATGTCAAGGATCATGGTGTCGTTTGCGCTAACAGCAATTTCGTCTAAATATTCTACGCCGTCAAATAGAATTGTTGCGGCAGTTGCTGT
>Ga0255156_1000383_pt1 | contig 14050 bp, 14 predicted proteins | sample Atl_Atlam_RepA_8_FD_186026 | JGI IMG/M metagenome (GOLD analysis project Ga0255156, IMG submission 186026) | Freshwater microbial communities from Altamaha River, Georgia, United States - Atl_Atlam_RepA_8h | ecosystem: Environmental > Aquatic > Freshwater > River | place: USA: Georgia... | reverse complement strand
AACATCAGATGAATTTGAATTACTTACACATCAAAATGTAGTAAGAGATTACTTAAATTTATATACGCCTTATAGAGGATTACTTCTATATCATGGTTTAGGTTCTGGTAAAACATGTACATCGATTGCTATTGCCGAAGGATTGAAATCTGGTAAACAAGTATATGTATTAACACCTGCTTCATTAAGAATGAATTACATAGAATCTCTAAAAAAATGCGGAGACCCTATTTATAGAAAAAAACAACATTGGGAGTTTATTAGTACAGAATCAAATGAACAATTAATACAACCTTTATCAACTGCTCTTAAGTTATCACCAGATTTTATAAGAAGTAAACGAGGCGCATGGGTAACAAATATTAAACTTCAAAGTAATTACGATGATTTATCGAGTACTGAAAAAAAAGACCTAAATGAACAACTTGATGAAATGATTCGTTATAAATATAAATTCATAAATTACAATGGTTTAAGAATAGATAATCTACAGACTTTAACAAATAATTTTACAATCAATCCATTTGATAATACAGCGGTTATTGTCGATGAAGCTCATAATTTAATAAGCAGAATATCTAATAAAGTAACTAAATCCGATACATTATCGTCGAAATTATACAATTATTTAATGGATGCTCAGAACGCCAAAATTGTATTTTTAACAGGTACTCCTATTATCAATTATCCAAATGAAATTGGAATTTTATTTAATATATTAAGAGGACGTATTAAAACATGGCATTTTAAATTGAATATAGCAACCGAAAGAAAGGTAAGTCTAGATTCAATAAAAACATTATTTGAATCCAAATTAAATACAAGACGTTTAGTTGACTATGTTGAATATAAACCAAGTTCAACAACACTTACTATTACACGAAATCCATTTGGATTTATTTCATCTGTAAAAACAGGCATATACGAAGGTGTTAATATTGATGAAAAAGGTGATATATCAGATGAAGATTTCGTAAAAACAGTTATATCTATATTAAAAACAGAAGATATAAAAGTCCAACCTAGTAGCATTCGAGTGGAATCATATAAGGCCTTACCAGATACACTTGACCAATTTATGAATTATTTTATAGATAAACAAACGAATGTTCTTAAAAATATTGATTTATTAAAACGACGTATATTAGGACTAAGTTCATATTTTAGAAGCATTGAAGAACTTATGCCTCGTTTTAATCCAGCAACTGATTTAAAAATTATTAGAATACCAATGAGTGATTTTCAATTAGGTATTTATGAAGAAGAACGCATTGATGAGAGAAAACAAGAATTAAGAAATGCTCGTAAAAAGAAAAAAGCAGAAAATGGTGTTTATGAAGAAACAAAATCAAGTTACAGAATATTTTCAAGATTGGCTTGTAATTTTGTATGTCCACGTCCATTTATATCTTGTCCTAAACCTAGGGACCATATACATTTTGAATTAAATGAAGATGATATAGGCGAAGAAGATGTTGATGCTATTGAAATAAGAGAACGTGTTTTAAATGAAGAGGGTCAATATGAAGCAGATGATATTGAGAGAGTCATTGAAGAACATAAAAATTGGAAAGAAGATTATGCTAGAGCAATTCAAGAAACATTATCTAGTTTATGGGAAAATAGAGCAAGATTTTTAACTCCAGCAGCATTAGAAGAATATAGTCCTAAGTTTTTGAATATATTAGAGAATATAACAGAATCAGACCATGTTGGTTTACATTTAATTTATTCTCAATTTAGACAGTTACAAGGTATTGGTATTTTAAGATTAGTATTATTAGCTAATGGATTTTCTGAGTTTAAAATAAGGAAAAATTCCTTAGGTAGATGGATTCTTGATATGTCACCAGAAGATATAGCAAAGCCATCTTTTGCTTTATATACGGGTACTGAATCAGCAGAGGAAAAAGAAATAATAAGAAATATTTATAATAGTTCTTGGAATGATGTGCCGATTTCAATAGTAGAACAAATACAAACGAAATCCCCTAATAATTTTTATGGAGAAATTATTAAAGTATTGATGATTACGGCATCTGGTGCTGAAGGTATTGATCTAAAGAATGTAAGATATGTTCATTTAACTGAATCTTATTGGCATCCTGTTAGATTAGAACAAGTGATAGGAAGAGCAAAACGTATTTGTAGTCACAATGATTTACCGGCAGACCTTCAAACAGTAGAAGTATTTTTGTATTTAATGACATTTTCACAAGAACAAATAGAAAACAAATTATCAACTGAATTAAAATTAAAAGATAGAAGCGATATTGATAGAAGACCTATTAGTACAGATGAAAAATTATTTGAAGTTGCAACTATAAAAGAAAATATAAATAAACAATTATTGAAAGCCATTAAAGAGACATCTATTGATTGTACAATTAATCCAGATAATACAGATTTACAATGTTATTCATTTGGTAACCCAAGTTCAACTAGTTTTTCATATTTACCTGAAATGACAGAAGAAGAAGACGATGAAGCTGCCAGGGCAAATAGAAGGGAAGTAACATGGAAGGCTGTTAAGATTACCATATTAGGAATTGATTATGCTTATAATGAGGTTACAAGAGAATTATATGATTTAGATAGTTATATAAGAAAAAATCCTTTGAAGGTTGGTACTTTGGAGGTAAGTGTAAACTCTAGAACAGGAAAGAAGGAATTTAAAATTATCAGAGTATAATTTAGTATTTAATCCTTTCAAATATGTGTTGTATTTGATGTAATATTATCATTGAGTTTTTTAATTTCATTTTTTAATGTCATAATTTCTCTCTTAATATCAATCATATCTTGTAACATTGTTTTAAAAACATTTGGATTTTCTTCATTTAAAATCATTTTATCTATATCTGGTTTGACATTTGTATTTATTGTATGATTTTGTCGATTTTGATTTTGATTTTGATTTGAATCCGTTTTAAGTAATTTAAATAAATTTGAACCAATATCTAAATTCTCCTCAGATTTTGATGTTAAAATTGGGGAATCTTTTGAAAAATTATGTATTTCATTATTCGCTTCATTGAATGAAACTTTCATTTTTTTATCGTGATTGTTATTTTTTGATTTATCAAGAATTACAATTTGATTTTCTTGAATATGAGTTTCATTTCCTATTTTTAAATTTTTAGGTTGTTCTTGATTTGATTGATGTTCATTACCATTTATTCCAACATTTAAATTATTTCCACCAACAATCCATTTTGATGCTGTTTCTGGATTATGTGTTTGTATAACTTGATTCATTTGGAATTCTCTTGCGGCAATTGCTTCTGCTAATAATGAATCCATTTTATCTCCAATTTTTTCATCTAATTTATCTGAAAAATCAATTTTTTCTGGTGGTTTTCTCGATAATCCATCAAACTCTGTTTGTTTTCTTTTTAATTCAGTTTCAAATGTTTTTTGTCGTTCTTTATGTATTTCTTCATTTGTATATTCTCGTTTTGAAATAATAGGTTGCGGTTTGAATGATTCTAATCTTAATACCATATTTTTAATAACCTCTTTGTTTTTTTCTATAAGTGATAATCCTTTTCCTTGATTTTCAATCATTAATATTGTATTTTCAAATAAATCTTTTATTTCATATTTATGCTTTTGGTCAATACCTTCAAATAATTTTTGTTCAATTAAAATTTCCCAAATAATTCCTTTATTTTGAATGCTTGTAAAGTCTGACATATTATATTATAAAAATAATATACTTTTATATTGTTAATAATATTAGAATAATATTAGAATAATATTAGAATAATATTAGAATAATTATAATAATATTATTAACATTTTTGAATATGTTTTATAATCTCTCATTAAAATATTCATGTCTTAAACTAAATACTTCTTCATCTGGAATATGTACTTTTCCAAAATAACTAGGTTCCTTTTTATTTGTTAATAATTGTATGATAAAATATAAAACATACATACCACATTCTGTATCTGTTTTTTGATGAGAAAAATTATAATTACTCATTACCTTGAATTCTATACCTAAACTCTGATTTCCTTGTATTTTAACTCTCTCTATAAATGTTTTGATTTGTTTTGGGATATCATTGCCATTACTATCAAAATAATAAATATATTTTTTTTGTATATTAATAAATAATGCTATCCAATGTGAACCGCTCTTATAATGCGGGTCTGTGTTAAATACAATACCTATTTTGTTTTTTCCATTGCGTATATAATTATGTAATTCAAAGTTACATAATTCTTCCCATACACACTGACCATATAATTTCAAACTATCAAAATCAATCGGCGAAGGACCTATAAAAGCAAACGAAGGGTATGCGTGTTCATATTGTTTCATTACATTTTCAATATCTGTGCTAGATAACCATTCATCTGGATTCTTTTTCCAACTATCAGGTGATTTTGGAGCAAAAGTAAATTCTAGTAATTCCTTATCTAGGTTTTCTTTTATAAATTTTTGTCTAAGCCAACAGGATTCAATATCACATGTATTTAACATGTTTTTTTTTAATTCCATCCATATTTCTCTCGGCTCAACAGTATTTATTCTTTTGTCAGGATGACGTATATTCCAATAATTTCTTAATTTTAATAATGAATCATCTGAATAACACGTATAATCTTTTTTTATTTTTTGAGGAGAACATTTTAATTGTTGTTTTATAATATATTCTTTTTCATTAAAACTATTATCTGTATGTTTTTTCCCATAATTTTTCATTTGCTTATACATTATCTATATTTTCTTTTTTTTCCTTTTTTTTAATACCTTTTGTTTTAAACTCAGGTTCTCTTAAATTTATATTTTTTTTTAATGGAAAATGTTGTAGTTCTTTTTGTTTTGGTTTTTTATTTATAAAATTGTCCATTGTAAGTGTTTTAGTTTCCGTTTTATATAATAATTGATTTGGATTTGATAGTGATATATCCATGATTGAAATAAAAGAACTATCTAATATATCTGGACTATTAGAATCAGTTGAATCAAAATTTTTTTGAATTATTTCTGTTGTATCCATTATTTTGAAATGAGATATAAGAGAGAAAATATATTTATTAAATATTTCTTTTAATGGTTCACTTTCAAATTCACCTTTTAACATTTTTTTTGTTGAATCTAAAATTCTTTTTTTATAAAATTTTTTATCTGAATTTGTTATCGTCTTTTCAATTTTTGATTTATTCAAATATTTGTTATAAGCACCTAAATTTGAAAAATATTCTAATGTTAGAGAATTAATATTTGAATTGTAATAAGTATTTGAAACATTAAAGTCGTTTTTTTCATTTAAAATATATTCTTTCTCTATTGTATTTTCAGGTGTTGATAGGATGTCTGTATGATTAGATGACGATATGGTATTGTCTTTAATTTGTATTTCACTATTTTCAGTTAATACTTTTTCATCTTCCATTTGCTTGTCTTCATCTTTAAAAATAGGTTGGATATCATCATTTTCCATGATTTATTTTATAAATTTAAATTTAATTTTATAAAATAATTTAAATTTGTAAATTTGATTTTGTAAATTTGATTATTTTGTAATATTTTTTAATTGTTGTCTAGTTGGGTTGTTAAAAACATCTTGTCCTAAATTATGTGGGTTTGGATTAAATGGGTCCAATACTTGTAAAGAAAATAATCCTGGAAAGGGTTGTTGTTCTTGTCTTCCAACAACTTCTACATTATATAAATCACTACTTGTAGATGGAACATAAGTCGATTTATCACCTTTTTGAAGAGCAAATGCTTGATTTCTTAAAATCGTTTCAACATCTACGTTTGATGCGTATCCAGACCAAGGCGCCTCAGCATTTCCAGGATTAAAAATTTTACCAACATTATATGTAGATGCCGCAACTAATGGTACATTTGCTTCTTTATATTGGTCAACAATCGATAATTTTGAATATTTTGTAGATACTGGTCTATTTGAAAAAGCAGGTTGTAAATATTCAGATGGTATATTTCTACTTGATATTCTATCATTTAATGTTTGATATCTATCAACATTTGTATAATATGCTCCTTCTATTATCCCGTTAGTATTCATAATATATTATATACTTATACAATATTATATTCAAAATACCTAAAGATAATCCTAATAAGTAGATAAATAACAAAATGTGTGGCATATTTTCCATTTTAAACAACTCTCAAGTTATTCCTAGGAATATTATTGATAAATGTTTTATGAATGGAGTATCAAGAGGACCTGAATACTCTGAACAAATTGACCTATATAATGATGTTATTTTTGGGTTTCACCGTTTAGCTATCAATGGATTAGATAATATTTCGAATCAACCAATGACAATTGATAAAATTACTCTTATGTGTAATGGTGAGATTTATAATTTCAAGGAATTATTTAAAATGATTGATGTAGAACCAACTACCAATTCGGATTGCGAAATTATTATTCATTTATATAAAAAATTTGGAATGGAATATACATTGTCTCTACTAGATGGGTATTTTTCATTTATTTTATATGACGCCAGTAATATTACTGATGAAGAACCCGTAATTTATGTTGCTCGTGATTCTTATGGTGTAAGACCGCTTTATATCTTGAAACACAAAGATGATGTCGGAAATGGAGATTATATCAAAGATAATTATGATGGAAATCCGGCAAAATATACATCGAGTCATTATCCTATCATTGGTTTTGCTTCTGAACTTAAAATGTTATCTGGAATTATGAATTATAATGATAAATTATTGGTATATAAAGACCAAAACACAGGTACATATAACCGTTTTTTCATTGAACAATATCCTCCTGGCACTTACTCAAAATTGACAAAAGAAATGAAAATTCTTTCTTTTTATAACTTTGAAATTTATGCTAAAAAATACACGACTCCTTATGTTTTTAATAATAAATTTGAATTAACTCCTGCTACAACTACTGATTATTATAATGTATTTAAACAAGTGTATGAGGCATTTACTGAAGCAGTGAAAAAAAGAGTAATTGGAACTACTGACCGAAAAGTAGCATGTCTATTGTCAGGAGGTTTAGATAGTAGCTTGGTTGCTTCTTTAGTATCAAAATATTCGAAAGAACCAATTGAAACTTATTCAATTGGTATGCCTGGAGGCGAAGACCTTAAATATGCTAGAATGGTAGCAGAACATATTGGTTCAATCCATACCGAAATCATCGTCTCTGAAGAAGATTTCTTAAATTCAATTCCGGAAGTCATTCGCATTATTGAAAGTTATGATACGACTACCGTAAGAGCTAGTGTAGGTAATTATCTTGTCAGTAAGTATATTTCAAATAATAGCGAAGCTAAAGTTATTTTTAATGGAGATGGAAGTGATGAATTGATGGGTGGATATTTATATTTTCATGCTGCGCCGGATGCTCTTTCATTTGATAAAGAAACAAAACGATTAATGGATAATATCCATTATTTTGATGTTCTTAGGTCTGATAAATCAATTTCATCTAATGGGCTTGAACCAAGAACACCATTTTTGGATATTAATTGGGTAAATACATATTTATCACTTCCTTTGAAATATAGATATAACCCTGGAAAACCAGAAAAATGGTTACTAAGAAAAAGTATTGAGATGATGGCTCCAGACCTATTACCACGCGAAGTACTTTGGAGAACAAAAGAAGCATTTAGTGATGGAGTAAGTAGTAATAAAAAATCTTGGTATGAAATTATTAATGAAAATGTAGATAACATGACATTTGACGCGAATATGTATACATATTTATCTCCAAAAACAAAAGAACAGATATATTATCGTTCTTTGTTTGAACAATATTATCCAAATTGTGAAAATGTAGTTCCATATTTTTGGATGCCTCGATTTATTGATGCGTGTGATGCTAGCGCAAGAACATTGAATATTTATAAAAAATATCAAACGAATGATGAAAATCGTAGTGAAACGAATATTGAAATGGATATGTAAAATAGAATATTATTTATATAAAAATATAAAATATAAAATATAAATAAAAGTATGGTAATCATGAAATAATCAATAAAATATATAATATTTTAATCATATATTATATATTCTTATGTATGAATATTATAAAAAATTATTAAGCTGGAGTTTTTATTTATCGTATATATTATACGGATTAACTTTAATAGGTATTTATAATGTTGCTCCTGAATATTTACACACTTTAAATTTATTTATAAAGATATATGTAGCGTTATTTTTAATTATTTATTTTAGTCCATTTTCTCAACACAAAATTAACGAATTTGATAAAAATATTGTATTTACCGCAGGTATATTTTTATTAATGACAACAGCGGTTGCTGATTTATTACATCCTTTTATGGAAAGACAAATGAATGAGATTCAAAACATAAAAAATAAAGTAAATAAAAAAATAAATATAGTAAAGAGTGTAAACAATATAAACAATTCCATCACTGAGATAAACAATGTAAATGACATAAATAATCATTAATTTATATAATTTTAATATATTTTTAGTGTTTTGTTTCTTTTATATCTTGATTTAATTTTTTGACTTTTTTCATTTATTTTTTCATATAAAAAAGTATTCAAATGATACATAATTGTTTTACTAACAATATTATCAATATTTAATTCTTCATTGCTTTTATCATATATAGGTAAACGAATTGAATTCATATAGTCAATTACATTATTTACAAATGTATCTTCATTTATATAACTGTTATTGTTGTATTTTTTATAATTATAAGTATAATAACGTTCTGCCATAATTTCGTAATTTATTGTATATGTATAAGGTTTTACTTTGATATAATATACATTATCATTTACCATTCCTTGATGATGTTGGTCGTCTATAAAACAAATTTTTGTTTTTTTAGGTAATTTAGTACATTTTATGAAATCGCTGTATGTTTTTTCATGTGTCGTTCTTCCTAATTCGATTTGTTCTCCATTTACTTTAAACGCAGCAATTACTTTATCAAATAAATTATATTTTAATTTATAGTTAAAATAATCTTTTATATCTAATACCCATTGTTTTGGATTTTGATTGTTTGTATAAATCATAACTTTAATCATTGAATTACGCTGTTTCTTTCGTTTTATTAGATTTAAAATAGTTAATATATTTGGTCTTAAAAATTCTGGATATCTATCTAATATATCGTAAAAATGTTCATTTGTGATTTTTGTATTTAATATATTTTCAATTGCGTCTATAAAATAACTTAATTCTTGAAAATATCCTAACGTTTCATCTAAATCAAAAACGATTATTTTATAATTATCTGACATTGACATACATAAAGAAGAGATATAATTATTTTCTAATGAAAAATAATTATAAAAAATTTGATTAATATATATTTAGATGGAATATTTATCAAAATCAGATTATCAATCTATCTTAAATTTTTATAAAATTCCAATTAATGATAAAATGACAAATGATACTATTAAACAAAAAGCAGAACATATATTAGCTAGTAAACTATGTAAATGTATAAAAAAAGTCGATAAAACTAGAAGAAAAAAAAATGAATCTAGAGCAATCGCTATATGTAAAGACACTGTTATAAAAAAAAAAGGTTTAAATATATTTAGGTTTACATGTAAAAAAAAACCTAGATTATTTTCTAAAAAAAATAGAAAAGTCAGATTGACTAAAATTAATATATAATAACAATAACAATAAAGTAAATATTATCAATTATTTTACTATAATATAATATTATTCATGATATTATTGTCATTTTTGGCTGGGTTATCTTGTAAACTATATGATGATTTGGACGATAATATTTTTTTAAAAAAATTTAAAAATGATAAATTCATGGAATTTTTGAAAGGAATTCATTATATTGCTTTTACGGCAATAAGTATAGATGAACCAGTCTTTTTTATATTACAATATATATTTAATTTTTTACAAAAACTTACAAACAAAGAAGGATATAAAAAACCATACGAATCTTCTGTGTTTTATTCATTTTTACTATTATTATTTATAATAGACTATAAAAATATAAGTTGGTTTAATAAATACGAAACACTACTAATTCTATTTTTATGTCTTAGTTGTTTTATTGAACCGATTGTTTCATCAAGATATTTAGAACACGATAAAGAAGTTTCTAAAAATAAATTACAATTTCGTATTTGTCTACTTTTACCTATATTTGTAATATTATATTTTATTAATTCAACCGCGTTAAAGTATACACTCGTATATTGTATTGCTTATATGTTGTTATCGGCAATAATACAATATTATTCCTTATTTATTACAAAAAACACACAAAATGAAACCGAGAATGAAATCGAGAATGAAATCGAGAATGAATTAGAGAATGAAGTTAACTCGTAAAAATATAATACGTATTAAAGTTAATAAATAAATATAATGATTTAAATATGTTATTATATTTATCATTTTTGGCTGGGTTAGCTTGTAAACTATATGATGATTTAAGTGATAATATTTTGTTAAAAGAATTCAAAAATGAGACATTTATGGAATTTTTGAAAGGAATTCATTATATTTCATTTACGACTATAAGTATAAATGAACCTTTATTTTTTATAGTAAATTATGCTTTAAATTTTTTACATAGTATAACAAATCGCGAAGCGTATAAAAATCCTTATGAACATTCATTATTCTATTCATTTTTATTACTATTTTTTATAATAAAATATAAAAAAATAACTACAATAAATATAATTGATTTACTTTTGCTAATTTCTTTTTTGTTTTTATGTTTTTTTGAACCTTTATTCATAAGTGTATTTTTAAAAAATAAAGAGGTTTCAAAATATAAATTATATTTGCGTACATGTTCTTTGATATATGTTTTTATTTGTTTATTGTTTTCTAATTCAGAGACATTGACTTATGTATTGACGTATATATGTGCGTATATAGCATTATCATCTATAATACAATATTATTCTTTATTTATTATTGATAAAAAAGGCAATAAACGCTGTAAAAAACATAATAAAAACCATAATAAAAAACATAATAAAAAAAGATAATATCTCTAATGAGTAATAATATTACTATAAAAATATAATATATATATAAAATGTCTCTGTTTTTATCATGTTTAGCAGGAACATCATGTAAGTTATATGATGATTTATCAGATAATCCATTCTTACAACAGTTTAAAAATGATACATTTATGGAATTTTTAAAAGGAATCCATTATATTTCATTTACAGCATTAAGTATAGACGAACCTATATTTTTTGTAATTAATTATATTGGTAATTATTTACATAGTTTGACAAATAAAGAAGCATTTAAAGACCCATATGAACATTCATTATTCTATTCATTTTTACTATTAATATTCATATTTATATTATACAATAAAAAAGTAAATTATTTAAATTTAAAAGATTTATTATCAAGTGCTGTATTTTTGTTCTCATGGCTATTTGAACCAATATTTACATATGTATTAAACAATAAAGAAGTTTCAAAATATAAATTATATTCTCGTATATATTTTTCAATATCTACATTTTTAATTCTACTTTTTAGTGATTCAATTGGATTAAAGCTTTCACTTGCATATATGTGTGCTTATATGTCTCTTTCTTCAGTTATACAATATTATTCATTATACATTATAAAAAAACAAGATAAAATATCCCACAATAAATTAAATACATTAGGTAAAGATAATACATCAGAATCGGATGATAAACAAAATACATCAGAATCGGATGATAAACAAAATACATCCGAATCGGATGATAAACAAAATACATCGGATTCTGATGATAAAGACAAACAAATATCAGATAATGATATTACAAATCTTAAATAATTATTTATTTACATAATCCAATACCGATAAAATTAATTTTTCTTGGTCAGTTAATTTTTGAAAAACTAAACATTCGTCCATTTTTATTCTGAATAAACGATTCATGTTATTTTTACATGTTAAAGTAGTACCATTATTTGTTGCTAATATTTCACATATTACACCGCCATTCGTTAATTTCAAATTTTCAATATAATTCATATTTATCCATCTAATATATCTCCCATAGTTAATTTCACTTATATCATCTACAAACCTATATTCTTTCAATTTAGTATGTAATATTTTCATATCTTCTTTACTAAAATGTAATTTTTGAAATATGTCATTTTTTATTTGTTTTATGATTCTATTATTTAATTTTAAAATACTTTGGTTTGATTCGTTTTGTATAGCTTTTTCCAATAATTTTTCGGCATCAATTTCATTATCCATTAAAATAATAATACATTAATTTTTAAATATATTTGACATATTACTCAAATTATTTATGCCATAATAATTTGTTTTAGTAGTAGTATTAGATTCATTTACAATATATTTAATATATGCTTCATTATTTTTATTATATTCAATTACTTGACCACAAAATTCATTGTCTTGTATTTTAAATGGTATTAAACAAATTATTTCATTTTTAGTCAATCGCAAATTTTGATTATTTACATAAATTATCATGTATTTAATAAATGTATTATATAACATATCTCTTAAAAATGATTGATCGTGTTGAATTTCATTAAAATCAATATTATTTTTATTATAAAGTGAATATATATCTCTTAATTTTCTATTTAATAATCCTTTTTTTAATCCCCACAATCCGGCCATAATATGTGAACGATGTTCAGGATGGTCTCTTATAGTATGAACATAATATTTACTTTGTATAAAATGTAATATACACCATATATCTCTATTGTGTATTCTAGAATCACAATCTCTCACAATCATCACATTTACATCATCTTCATCTATAGCAAAAAAACGATGTATTCTAGTGTTATAACCTATTACATTAGTATAAAAAATTCTAACTTTATCATATTGTGAATATTTTTCAATATAATCGTTAGGAACTCCATTTCCTACATAAATAAATATGTAAAAATCAGGAAGTTTATTTTTAATTATTTCTATATTTTCAAGCAGACCTATACAATATTTTTGCTGAGAACCATAAATACAAAATGATATAACTTTCATATAATAAATAATATATATAATAATATAATATTTATTACTCATGTATATAATTGCCCCATGCCATACCTCTTCCATGACAATAATCTTTTCTATATATTTCTTTAACTCTTCTATAATATAAAAAGTCATACCAAACACTGGTAGGACCTCTATTAAAATCTAATCTCCAAGGGTCGATAAAAACAGTATCGTCTAAAATAACAACAGTATCTTTGTGTGATAAATAAAAACAATTTAACATATCCTCTTTTGCGGTCATATAATCGTGTCCTCCGTCAACAAATATGATATCAAATTTAACGTCTCTGTTTTCATATATAAAATTAGGAACTGTTCTTTTACTATCACCTGTTATCAGTCGATGTCTATTAGGATACTTATTATCTATATATTCTTTTGCGATTGAAACATAATCATGGTCACCTAAATCAAATGATACAACAGTTGTCTCATTATTACAACTTAAAAATAATTCTGAACTATGTCCACCATTAAAACCAATTTCCATAATATTTAATTTTTTTTTACCAAATGAATTTACTATATTCACTAAATCGTTAACTTGTTCATTTACTTGTTGTATATGTCCTTCAATACAATTAAACCCATGAAAACTTAAATGCTCTGTAACATTTGACATTATATATCTTGTTTTATAATTTTATATTTAAATTAAAACGCATATTTAATATTTATTATTATATGATTAAATCATAATTAGATTACCTTTTACAAATACTAACTGATATTCATTCCATAATATATTTCTAAAATAATGAAACATTACGTCATCTGTATAATATTTATATTTGTGATTATTATCGGCTTTAAGTTATATATCAAAAATAATATTTATTTTAAATCTTATTTAAAGAAATTTTAAGAAAAAACACGTTTTCCAATCTTTCCTGGCCATTTCATTTTTGGACATTTTTTTTGTCCAAATTCGGCCGGCTACTTTTTTTGGCCTTTTTTTGTGATTTTTTTATTTTTTGATTTTTTTTGAATTTAATAAGAATCGTTA
>Ga0255156_1000379_pt1 | contig 14212 bp, 30 predicted proteins | sample Atl_Atlam_RepA_8_FD_186026 | JGI IMG/M metagenome (GOLD analysis project Ga0255156, IMG submission 186026) | Freshwater microbial communities from Altamaha River, Georgia, United States - Atl_Atlam_RepA_8h | ecosystem: Environmental > Aquatic > Freshwater > River | place: USA: Georgia... | reverse complement strand
CGCTTTAGCGATTCGGATTTATTTAAGTTTTTCGTTCTAGTTTTCAGGCTTGCGTCTGCGTGTACAGCGCATAGTCCTCTAGCGTCAGGGTCTTTTCGCCTTCTGGTGTCCAATGCAGGATGACTCCATGCTTTTCCTTTCCTGTCTTGTAGCTATGGTGTTCTTGGCATAGGGATTGCAGGATGTTCTGCGTGAATGCGTGTTGCCCTATCTGTCGCCAAGGGAATACGTGGTCTATGTGCTGTGCTGCCGTGATGATGCTTTTGAACAGGCAGGCTTGGCATAAGGGCTGAAGGGATAGCTGCCTGCGTCTGGTTGCTTTCCATAGTTTAGTGTCATATGAACTGTCTTGTTTTTGGCTGTATTCTTTGCCGCCGTGTTCTAGGCAATAGCTATTTAGCTTACTCTTGGGCTGCTTGCACCCAAGCATGGCGCACTTATTGTTATATGGTGTGTATGGCATCTGATGTAATTAGTTCGGCCTTTTTACCTGTGAAATCTTCCCACCGCTTGACAATTACATCGCAATATTTAGGGTCAAGTTCCATGATTCGGGCTATTCTTCCGTTTTTTTCGGCCGAAATCAAAGTTGTTTCTGAGCCACCAAAGCTATCCAAAATAATATCTCCGCCTTTGGTGTTATTAAGCATTTGATACTCAAACAAAGCTACAGGCTTCATTGTTGGATGCTCTCCATTGCGGGAAGGCTTATCAAACTCAAGAATGGTTGTTTGTTTTCTATCTGCCGACCAAAGATGACCAGCGCCTTCTTTCCATCCATATAAACAAGGTTCATGTTTCCAATGGTAATCTTGTCGGCCCATAACCATTGTCGATTTCTTCCAAATCAAACATTGACGCACCTTCCATCCAGCATCTTGTGCTGCACCTCGGAAGTTATAGCCTTCAGAATCCGCATGCCAAATATAAAAAACAGCACCGGGTTTCATAACTGTATCGGCGGCAACGTAAGCATCCCTTAAAAATTGACGGAATTGATCATCACACATGCTGTCATTTTTGATTGTCAAAGCATCCTTTGTTTTGCCTTCATAAGCCACGTTATAAGGTGGATCAGTAAGCCACATATCCACAAGTTGACCAGCGCAAAGGCGCTCAAGATGATCAATACTCGTACTATCACCGCACATAAGGCGGTGTTTACCAAGGATATAAATATCTCCGGGTTTTGTTTTAGGCTCAACGGGAATTGGGGGCGCTTCATCTTCATCGGTCAGACCTTCGGTAACTTCTTCAGGTTTTAGCGCTTCAATTTCGTCAAGCGTAAAACCAGTCAGTTCAAGGTCAAAACCAGCGTCTTTCAGGTCATCAAACTCAGCAGCAAGCATTGCGTTGTCCCATCCAGCATTAAGCGCCAGCCTGTTATCAGCAATGACATAAGCGCGTTTTTGCGCCTCGCTCATGTGCGACAACTCGATTGTTGGGACTTGTGTTTCGCCTAGCTTTTGCGCCGCCAATAGGCGACCATGACCGGCAATAATGCCGTTTTCACCGTCTAGCAGGATTGGGTTTGTCCAACCAAATTCTCGAATGCTGGCAGCAATTTGGGCAACTTGTGCGTCACTGTGTGTGCGGCTGTTTCGTGCGTATGGAATCAGGTCTTGTACTGGCTTGTATGTGATTTGAATTGTCATGTGCTTCCTCTTTATATCCACCAGCATAGGCGGCACGGGCCACGGCTAGGGCTTTGGCTTTAGTGGTAAAAGGGCCACGGCTGCCCCAATACCATCCTTTGTCTGTCTTGCGTATAGGCATATCAGTTCAGGAACCGCAACTTGTAGAGGGTTCCGTTAATCAGGTTTGCCACATTGTCCAATTCATTTTGGAGTTCGGTATCCTGCGGGAATCCGGGCTGTCGGCGGTACTGTTCTAGTTCAGCAGCCAGCATCTTCATGTATGTAACGGGTTCCTCAATCGGAAACTCGTAGGTTTTGGGATAGTTTTGCAAGATGCCGTATTTGCCTTGGTAGCTTTCCACAAAACTATCCACAAGATCACCCATTTCCTCATAAAACGCGCCAAGGGCCATGTGTTCAGCATAAGACGGGGTTTGCAAATGCATGATATGCGCCGTTGTGACGCTGTTTAGCAAACACATCACCAAATCGGCCACAGGATTGGACTGTGGGGCTTCTTTTACGCTGAATTTCATGGAAATCCCCTTTAATTGCATTTTCGCAGGTCTGGAATCGGTACGTCAACAGGCCACAAGCCCAAAGCCATTAGCTTTTTTACCGTTTTGTCATGGGCATTTACCCAAAGCGTTTGACGCTGTCTTTTGTCTAGCTTACCGCCTTGGTCTATTTCACCGTGACAACGATAACACAGACTGGCAATTAGATTGTCATCAGCCTTGATGCCTCGGCCTTTGCCACCTTGCCAATTTGTGTGTGCGGCCACAACCGTTCCATCGTCTGCACCGCAGTGCTGGCAGGGAATTTCCCTTGCGTTTCGCAACAACTGATTGCTTCTGACGTATTCGTGTTTAGGAAATCTCATAAACGTGCGCCACTCCAGATTGAATTTTTGCCCATGTTTTATTTATGTAACGCTCATATTCTGCCCTTGAAATGCTTTTGCGCTGTAAATCTGCATATTCCAACATTTCGCGGATTGCCTTGATTCCTGCTGCATCTAATGTCATGCGCCTTGTTTTTTCATAGTGTTCAGCGGCTTTTAAAAGGCTTTTTTGCACTTGTTCGCAATGCGGTAGGATTTCGGGGCCTATTCCGCTTTCTCCCATGCATTGCGCTATGTTCATGCAATCAGCTATAGATTTCCAATGCTCTACCGTGCCTAAGCCTTTTGTCATTGCGTCAAGTGCGTTGTATTCCGTAAGCAATAATTTATTGAGAATATCGTCGGTTGTAATAGCTGCGCCAGCTATGGCATGTGCCACCGGGTCAATGTTTGTAGCCCAAATCTTACGTCTGGTGCGTTTTCTCATTTGATTAACCAAATAATAAAAACCCAAAACAATACAAGACCAACAGCTATCAATGAATAGCTTTGCTTATTGGTCATTCTTGCCCCCTTGCTCGGATGGCGGCTCCATAGGCCACCAGTGCCATGTCATAAGCATGGGCGCTCACTTGGCAGTTCTCGTGCGGATTTGGCAGCGTCTGACGCAACGCATGACACGCCTCGCGCTCTGCTGCGGCGACAAGGGCGGCGAATTCTTTGAGTGCGTCAGCCGACATCAGGTACTCGACATCGCTGTTAATTTTTTGCCAGTCTTTTGCGCCAGCCTCCCGCGCCATGCGGATGACGCTTTCTCTGTCGATGTTCATTTGTTTTCCTTTCGTGGCGCACAGACCGCATGACCTTTCCCGATTTGAGACAGGATGCTTTCTCTCGCTCTATAGCAATCTTCTTGGGTCTTGTATTCGTATTCACGCTGCATGTGACAGATGGCAAATGACATTCCAAAACATACCGAAAGAATCCATGTCATGTTGCACCCCCGTTCTTCTCCTTGATGCCGTGGGCGGATTCTGCAAAACGGACGCCATCTGCAAATGACAGCAACGATCCAGTATCTATAGTTTCCCTGAAATGTTCAAGGATTTGCTCATCCGTCAGCGGCTTGCGCTGTGCTGCGGGTGGGGTGGTGTAAACAGGTTCCCACCAATCTCCACCTTCGCCCAAAGGAATTTCAACCCGCAGATCGTTATTCTCTGCATCGTAAAACCCGACAGGCTCCTGCACAGGTGCTGCGGGTGGGGCGGTGTAGAGGGGCACTGTGTATTCTTCTTTTGCGCCAGCTTCCACCTCTCTAAACAAAGAAGTCTTGCAAGCACCGTGTTTGTTCATCCAAGCCACCGGCTCCTGCACAGGTGCTGCGGGTGCAGGTCGCTGTGCTGCGGATAACGGGCCTTCGTAAGCTGGCATTCCATTGCAAGTCCCCGGCTCATAGTCCAGCCCCAACTCCCGTTTAGATTCGTGCGAATTGCCCATGAAGTTCTCCTGATGCTTTGATATATGCAGAATGCGCTTCCTCAGCAGTATTGAAATAACCCAAACATTTTTGTTTACCCAACACTCGAATATTGGCAATAAATTTTTTATCTCTTTTATGAAAAATTACGCCCTTGAGTCCAAGTTTGTTATTTGTTTGAGCGCCCCTATTCATGCCATTTGTTGAGTGGTTCGCAGGACGTAAATTTTGAATCCTGTTGTCGCTTTTGTTGCAGTTAATGTGATCAAGCTGTTCGGGCAAATTTCCATAAACATACAACCAAGCCAATCTGTGCGCCTGTCTTATTTTTCCAAAAATTTTGATGCGAACATAACCACGCGAATTCAAGGTCCCCGCTTTATCCCAAGCCTTCATTTTTGGCGTACATACTTTGCGCCAATAGAAATCACCTGTTTCTTGGTCATACCAAAGAAATTCTTTCAATGTTTCTTGTGTAATTTCCATGATTACTCCTGATTTTGATCGTAACTTAGACCAAGTTCCCGTGCGTTCTCTGCCTTCTTGTCGAGGGCTTGCTGCTTTTCAGCGGCTTTGATGGCGGTGCGTAAAGTGGTGATGGCTTCGTCAGCAATTTCCCATGCGTATTCGTCAGTATCAAAGTGGTGCTTAATACGTTCCAACGCCTCCAGCGCCTGCCGCGATGCGGCGATCAGGTCATTCATGTCATGTCCTTTCCTGTAAGTGCATTTTGTATCTTCATTTGTTTTTTCTTGGCGCGATATTTGGCACACGCTTGCGCCGCTGTCTGTGGTTTTGGCTTAGGCGCATCAGCCTGTTCACCATAACCAAAGATTTTTACCGTTCTTACGCCTCGCTTGTCTTCGCTCCAGTCTGCTATGTGAACAACTTTGAATTTGTAAAACACGCTAAGGTATCTTCTAACCGTTTGCAAACTCAATCCACATTGTTCTGCTATTTCAGGCATCGTATAACACGCTTGTTCAACGCTTTTAATCATTTGCGCTACTGACATTGCGTTAACCCGAATGAAGTTTTTTCTTCTTCGTATCAGGTTCCTTTGGTTCCCCATTCGGGCATCCTTTCATTTGCGTTCAGTCCGTTCAATGTGGGAATCAGCGCATCAATTTCCAAGATGCCGAATTTACTATTCCACACAATCTTGTCCCAAAACAATTTGGCTTCTTCCTTAAAACCTTTTTCAATCAGCTTGTGCTTTACAAAGCTGGCAGGGCTGTTAGGCATGTAACAGCGTTCAGGGTTTGCAATTTCATCCTTGATTGTTTGTTTAATTGCGTCAAAGTTCATGTCTGCTCCTGTTAAGTCATCTTAACATCATTCCGTAGCTTTGCCAAGCATTCTTTCGTTAGCCTGTTCTGTGCGCCACAAGTCCACCTTCATACGAGCAGCTTCCATGCCCCATTTAATGATTTCTTCTTGTTCAATAGCCGCAGCCAAACCTTCAAGCAATGCGACATATTCAGGATGTGCGTAAGCCTCGCGTTCTTGTGCATTTGCAGCTTCTACGCCTTTTGTAAGCGCATCTTTCATTAGTAATGCTTTTTTGCTTTTTCTGTATTCTTCAAGCATGACTCGTTTGGCTTTAGCGGCGGCATATTCTTTGCGGTTTTTTAGGATGTATTCAACTGCTGCATAAGGCGTGTTATCCATGTGTCCTCCGCAGGTATTCGGCTATCAACAAGGCTTCTGCTTTGCCGTGGTCTTTTTTTCGGGCCAATGGTGCGTTGGGCCACAATTCACGCGCCAGCGTTAGGCTGCTGTCTTTTTCTTGCGTCACGCCCATTGCACGTTTCCAGCGTTGTGGGCTAACGATGTGCCAGACACCAAACATAACGTCAGCAACGGCAGTTATAGCCCCTACAGCGCGTCCAAATTTAAAGGTTGATGCAACGCCTTGTCCGGGCATTGAATGAACGTCCTCAATGCAAATAACAGCGTCTTGCCTGTCAATTGCTTGCATCAGTTCTGCCCGGAACATTCGGGCTTTGATTTGTCCGTCTTGGCTAGGAATGTCGCCGCATGACCAGTATTTGCCGTTATGGTCAATCATTCCCCATGCGCCTGACGTTGCTCCGGGGTCAATTCCTACAAACAGTTTCATTTCTTATCCTGTTCATTCTTTCTTTTAGATCGTCTGCCGCTGATTTGCCACGCTTTTTTTCAATGTCGGCAATGACATCACGCCACCACTGCCGGGCATCGTAATGGCCCAAAGCGTTTACTTTGTCCTTGTAACGCCTCAGCCACTCTCGGGCCTCGGAATTCCTCATGTGGTTCAGGTCTGTCACCAGTCAACTCCAACGCTTTGTTTATTGTGTGCAAAGGGTATTGTGTGCCTTCTTTTACGGAATCCAAAATTTTGTGGGCTGTAAAGTAATTCATAGCAATTCATCTTTTTCATCAGCCGCCAAAGCAAAACCAATCATTGCACAGCCAATTAAATAAGCCCCCCTGCCTTCAATAACCGCTGTTGCTCCTCCTTCTCCTCCTTGCATGTTTTGATGTTTAGGAAAAACAGAAGCATCAGTGAAAAACAATTCAAGGCTTTTTCCGTCATGGCCCATAGCTGTTCCCATTTCTAGTCCCAACATACCGTCATCAATACCCGGTAGCATTTTTATATTGCATGAATCGTGAAAATATTGGTCAAGAAAAAGCGTTTTGAATGCTTCAATCAATTGATTGTGTTCAAGTTGTTTGCTGTTTTTCATACTTTCCTAATTACTGAACGGATTTGATTTCGAATATGGTCAGGCATGGGAACCGCCTTTTGCCTGTCAGATTCAATTTTGATAAGAGCCGGGTCTGGTCCCGTGTTGGCAGCAGGAACCGTTGTTCTGGCAATGTCGGCAGCTTGTTGGGCAAACGTCTTTTGCGCCATTTCCCGCAATTCAAAAACATCCTGCCAACCACTCGTAATTGATTTTTCCAGAATGGCTTGAACGTCTTGTCCATCTTTGCGGAACTTGTCCAGCTTGGCAATTAGCAATTGAATCGCATGTGCTGTTGGCGGTTTTTTGATTTTTTTCCGCATCTCTAGAAAAGCTGCCCATGTTTCCAAAGGAATCCAATCTGGCAACAAGGCAACGTCAGTTGCTTTTTGTCTCTTCTCTTTCTCTGTCTCTCCCTCTCTCTCTGGGATAGCATCTTGCAAGCGATCTGCTAGCGTATTGCATTCAGTTGTAAAAAAACCTTTATCAATCAATGGTTTAAGTCCATCTTCATATTCTTTTTTTGAAATATGCAAACGAAATTGAAGTTCATCAAAAGATGCATCAAAACTTCCATCTTTTGATTCACTTGCTAGCAACCAGAGAAATGGCGCTAGTGCTTTGCTAGCAATAGGCAAGCAAATATATTCACGATCTGTCAGCAAATCTCGATGTAACTTTATCCACGGAGGACAACGATTTTTGTAGTGCTGAAATTTAAACCAGTTTTTTGGAGTAAGAATCATTGTTCACTCCATTCAACTGAATCAACAATTTCAAGAACCAAAAATTTCTCAGTCTTGTTTTCAGATACAAGACGCAAGGCTTCTTTGGTTGCCAATTCTTTAGTTTCGTGAGCCATTACAAAACGGAATGAATGACTATTGCGGGCATGACGCATGACCACAAAATTTCCGCAGAATTTGTAAAGGTTGGAATCGCCTAATGCTTTAGGCTTTTTAAGCGTTAATGTCGCCACATTGAACCTCACTGGTGTAGGCCGCTGGAAAAAACATGATCGGCAGGACGTTCCAGTATCGTCTTTTCGGGAGCTACCCTAGCCGTGTCAAGACACTATAACACTTTAAATCTTGATGTTCAAGACACCCTGTATGGTGCCCCGATCTTTGATGACAATGCTGTCTCGCATCGCTGTAATGTCAGCTTCTTTTGAAACAGTCTTGTTCACTGGTGTGTTTGTCCACTTGATTTGCTGTCGCCATGTGCGCCATTCAAATGCGTTGTTTTTGCTTTTTAGGATGTTGCTTCCGGGCCAATACTTCATTCTTAAACCATTTGGGTTGGGTAACTTTGAGTTGCCAGATACGCGCTTGCGGCAGGGCTTCACCCCACTGCGCTACAGCAGAAGGTGTGATGTCTAGCAGCCGTGCCAGCGCACGTAAGCCACCCGCTTTTTCAATTGCTTCTGTCTTGGTCATCTCACAAGGATAACACATATCCAGCCAAGGTGTTTAGTTGCATAAACGCAACACAAAAAAATATTTGCAAAAAGTCTGTTGCTAAGCGTTTAGATGGCTTATACTTCTTTTCATGCCAGCGCAGTGCTGGTCTAACAGGAGAAAGCAAATGACACGATTCACAGAAAAGTATGTTCGCACAGATGGTCAATGGGTCAAAATCACCCGTGACAACAAAAGCCGCAATTTTACTTTTGCCAGAGGCTACAAAAATCAATACACAGCAGAATGCATTGAAACACTTTCTTTTAAGTGGGTTGCCAATTGGACTGAAGCAATTGAACGCGCAACAAGAATGATTGCAGCATGAACACATGGCCCTTCCCCCCTCCGGGTGGGCTTGTTCCTTGGACACCAGCACAAGAACGGGCTTACCAACGCAAACGCCTTGAAGAATCTGAACCAGCACCTTTTTGAAAGGACAAGATATGTACCACCACAGAATCACTTATAAGCCTGACCCGATCAAACGTGGTCAACACTGGTTTGACGCTTTCTTGTGCGTCATTGTGTTTGCTTTTATTGGCGTGTTGTTGGCTTGGAAGGGTTAAACATGACACAAACCGAATGGATACTTGATAAGCTGAAAGCAGGCCCACTAACGGCAATTGATGCCTTGAACGGGTGTGGTTGCTTTAGGCTTGCGGCTCGAATCAAAGACCTGCGGGAAAACGGTTATCAGATTGAAACTCAAACACTGGACTTGCCAAATGGAAAACACATTGCTCAATACACCCTGCTTGCCAAGCATCCCGTTGCACAGTCAGCAGTTTGAATATCGAAACAGCGCAGCCACTGACGTAACAATCATCTGGCGCAAACACGGATGGCTTCCGAAAGGTGAACAAGATGAACGACAAGATAGCAGAAATGCACAAGAACAACGCAATTCAGACAATTAGGCTTTTTGCCAGCGATGAAGAATTCATCAAGCAAATGTTTGCCAGCCTACACGTTGCATCTGATAACACAATCATCAGACGCATTGCGTTGGACGGATACCTTGAATTAGATAACGGAACAGTTTTACCAGACTTGCCAACAATGGAGTGAATATGGGCGCACATGCAAAACTAGCCAAAGCACGGGTAATGCTTCAAAACACATCGCTTACCAAAAGCGGTCACAACAAATTTGCCGGGTACAAGTACTTTGAACTTGGCGATTTCATGCCAGCTATCAACAACATTTTTAACCAAATTGGGCTTTGTGGTGTTGTCAGTTACGGCACGGATTTGGCAACGCTGACGATTACCGATCTAGAAGACAATTCTTGGTTGCAGATTACATCGCCTATGGCAGAAGCCAACCTAAAAGGCGCACACCCAATCCAAAATCTTGGTGCTGTGGAAACGTACACGCGCCGTTATCTGTGGGTTACAGCAATGGAAATCGTTGAACACGATGCGTTGGATTCATCCCCATCAACTGAAGTAAAGACAAACTCGCCAATGCACGGCGCACAGGATAGCGTCACACCGGAAGATTTGGAGTATTTGCGCGAACTATCCGCTGAAATCATTGACATGACAAACGCTGGCGGCGTTATGGAAGCGTATAAAAAGATTCAAGGTGAAAATCTTGATAATGAGCAGATGATTGCTTTGTGGTCTTTACTGCCTAGCAACGTCCGCAGTAAACTGAAGAAAGCAAAGGAATCAAATGAGCAACAAACTTGACGTTATCGCCGTGGTTGGCGAATACACAAACGCACAGGGGCAAACCAAGAAACGCTTTATTAAAGTTGGTAGCGCATGGGACAAAGGCCAGCAAGGTATTAGCATTAAGCTGGATTCAATCCCGTCTGGCAACGAATGGGACGGTTGGCTTACTGCGCGTCCACCGCTTGAACGTCAAGAAAAGCCACAACGTAAAGCAGCACCAGATTTTGACGACGACCTGCCATTTTGAAAGGAACTGCCATGAAAAAACTTACCATTACAATCATTCTTGCCGCCAGCGCAGTAAGCGCCTTTGCATCTTGCCCAATGGGTACGGTGTACCGCTGCTACAGCACACCTAACGGCAAAATGCTCTGCGGTTGCTTTTAACTAATCGGGCCGAAAGCGGATGCTGACCGTGCCACTTAGGGCGTAATCCCTTCAGTACCGCAGATCAGACGCAGCGAGTAGGCCCCACCTTTTTGGAAAACACATGACCACATACGCAGCACTTGAATCTGACATCATCCGATGGGCAGAAGCAAGGAAGATCATTCCACACGCCACACCGCAATCGCAACTTCTCAAAGCATTTTCTGAGATGGGCGAACTAGCAGATGCGACTCAGAAAAACAACCGTGATGAAATCATTGATGGTGTTGGCGATGTCATGGTCTGTTTGGTGAATTACTGCGCTCTCCAAGACATTGATTTGGTAAACTGCATGCAAGTCGCTTACGACCAAATCAAGCACCGCAAAGGCACTTTGTTGCCTTCAGGCGTGTTTGTCAAGGAATAGCAAGCGTTCGTCCTGCCTGCGTTTTACCAGACCGGGCAGGATTTTCCCACCACCTATCGTGTACTTCAGGAATTCGTCCGCAGCGCCTTCCACATCGCCGCGCAACAGTTTCTGACGCAGCGTACTTCGCTGCAACGTACCAAGACCGACATTAAAAGAGAAGCTAACAAGAGCATCAAACATGCTTTGTGTAAGCTGGACAGGACAGTAAGTGTGAACACCGCGCTCAAACCTTTCCAAGTCTTTTTTCAGCAAATCATCCACTTCAGCCTCTGACCAGACCCGAGCATCTTCAGGTTTCAACGGAAAGCCATCTCTTTGGTCCATAGGCAGCTTTGCCTGCTCAGGGTATAGGACATGCCCAACCCCTATCGTCCAGAGCTTTGCGGGGCATTTATAGGGCTTGTAGCGCACCCCTTCATGGTGACGGATAACCTTACAAGCCTCAGCAGACACTTTCATTTTCCGAACGCCCTGCCACCAAAGTGGAACGTGATGATTGCGGCAAACATGATGCGCGTATCTTCATCCCAAAGCATTTCGGCTAGGTCTTTGAACGATGCGCCGTTCTGATAGCCGTGAATGAAAATCATAATGTCAATCAAAACCAGCAGCAGGAAGAAGCCAAGCGTCAGCAGGGACCGAGTGCCAGCGCGTAAATTGATGACCCATTGTGCCGCGCCCTTGCCAATCTCTGCGTCATGCTTATACAGGGCTTCCATCTCGGCTTTCTGTGCGTCAATCACAGATGTTTTGATGGCCGTATCAGCCTGAATCGAAATCTGCTCTGTGTGTATCTGCTCAATCCGTTCCTGATATTCCAGCCCTGCTTTCTTCAAGGCTAGTTCGCGTTCTGTTTGCATAGCAGCCAGCGCCAGTTCATGCTTCTTGTCTGCCTTGTCTTGGAACATTTCAAGAAATTTTGGCATCCCGGACATCAGGAAGGACAGAAGGGAAGATAGAAGTGTCAGCATAGTTATCTCAGGTATTTAAAGACAAGGTACACGCCATACAAAACCATGATGGCAAGCAAGGCAGCAACGCCAGAGACTATGCAGACTTCAAAAATCTCGCGTCTACGTCTTTGCTTGGCTTGTTTGGCACGGAGTTCAGCAAGTTCTGCCGCCTTCTTGCGTTGACGGATGGCATTGCGTTCTTTGATGATGTCGTTCCATACATCAGCTTGTCCAGAATAGATCAAGAACTGCTGCAGTTCCTCCATCATGTCTCGGATACGCTTTGCGGCCATGACAGATTCCATAGCCTCGGCCATGTCAGAACGACCTGCTTTGTGCTTGTCTTCTGTGGACGCTTTAACTACGGCATCTTGCGCGTCAAACAAGCGCATGAACTCGCTCATGCACTCATGTGCGCCTTTGCCTACCGCAATTGCTTTTTTGATTGTGCCGATTGCCGTTTCAGCAGTGGCAATCAAAAGCCCAATTTCCGCAATCATAACTACCTCACCATTGGCACCAGAATATGAACTGTCCAAATGATGAAGGTGACAACTAATGCCGCTGCTATGAAGCCAACGGCAAAGTCTTTCATTTCGGCAAATGAGAGACTGAAGCCCAAATCACACCGGCCATTGAAACCAGCATGACTCCAGCACTTTTGAGCAAGATGCCCTCAATGCGTTTCAATCGGGCATTGATAGCCTCGTAACGCATCGCGCAAACTGCTTCATGAGAATTCAGCCGCGCCTCTGTTTCGTTAATTGTCGCCATGATTCTCTACAACATCAAATTGAACAATGGGTTTATCTATTGTCATATGCTGTAGATTGGCAATCAGCCGATTGTCGTTAGGGGCAAATTCTAAAGCCTTTCGACAAAGCTGGATAGCTTCATCTTTAAGGCCCAAATTCCAAGCAGCAATGCTGGCATAGTCCCAAGGCTTTTCGGTCCATACTGACGGGTCCATCGTGTAAACCAGTGCTTTGTCAGTAATCTGTAAGGCAGATTTGGCGGCCGCATAAGATTCTGCCCACATACAAAGCCGATAGCACTGTATGCTAAGTTCTACCCAAGGTTCACGGGTGCCGGGGGCTTCAGCCACAGCCAGCCGAAACCATTTCAATGCTTCATGTGGGTTGCCTTTTTCGGCATAGGCTTTACCCAAAAGGCGCATAGCGTAACAGCGTTCGTTTACCCAAGTAGCCTCGGGCATTGCAAGGTACTTATTCAGCGCCACAATGGCTTCATCCCACCGGGCATAGAACGTCAGTTCCCTAGCGTGATAAAAAGCGTTACGGGGGCATTTAGGGTCTTCCTTGACCGCCAGTTCCAGCAGCGGCATGTACTGTCCACGGCTTTTGGTCGGGTCAGGATGATGGCTAACCAACAGCATGTCAGTTTGCGCGTAAATCTCTTGAATCCTGCCATCAGGACGGGGATATTCATGGACCGGATGATGCCAATGGTAGCCGTTGCGATGGTGGATTTTTTCGTAATAGAAGCTGATGCCACAACCCCAATCAAATTTATAGCGCAATCGGGTTGTCTGCGCTGTCCATACGCGCTCGATTTCCTCACGCCATCCGGGTTCTAGGATTTCGTCAAGGTCCAGCGAGATACACACATCGTAATCGCCGGGAATCAGCGCCAGCGCAGTATCTCGGGCTTTGTCAAAGCGCCAAGGCTTGATGCAAATGTCATAAACCTTGGCTCCGCATTCAATTGCTTTTTTAACTGTTCCGTCCGTGGAACCAGTGTCAGCAATGAGAATCAGGTCTGCTTCTTTGGCTGAATCACAAAACCTGTGAACAAACTGTTCTTCATTCTTGCTAATGGCATATACGGCAATTTTTAGTGTCATATTATTTTTTATTAAATTTTAATAAATTTTTGATTCAATCCAAGACAAAGTTTTTTCATCCCAATCATACATTTTTCCGTCTTGCGGATAAGGTATTGGCGCTTTCCAAATACCCATTTGTTCATTAAGCATCCAACTATCAAACGGTTTTGGAGGAATAAATGCATCAAGAGTTGTGTTATACAAAAACCCAATTCCCGCAAAATTTTTTCGCAAGGCTTTGGATTGATCGGCAGAAGGTTGTCCGGTAGCGGGGTCGTAATGAACCCCACCACGTGTGTTGTACGAGGTCTGAATCCACGTTCCCGGAGTTGAATCCACAAACGTTTCAAAGAATTCAGGCTCGGCAACGATGACTTGCACAACTTTGCCATCAAGAACTTTTGCAAAATGACTCATGCTGTGTAACTTCCTGAAGATGTAAATTTAATAATGGTGTTGCTGCCATTTGTTGTAACAGTCGGCGATCCGGTTGTAGTGCCAGTATATCTTGCGGTTGGCACGGAAATAATCACAACACCAGAACCACCAGAACCAGATACAACATTTGAAGTGTCACTACTATTACGAGCACCACCGCCGCCACCACCTGTGTTTGCGGTTCCTGCCGTGGCGTTATTAGTGGCAACGGCTCCAGCACCGCCGCCGCCAGCACCTCCTGCGCCAGCCCCGCTACTATCGGCACAACCGCCCCCACCACCAGCATAAGTAACAGAAGCTCCGGTTATTGACGATGCTGTACCAGCGCCACCTGCACCGCCACC
>Ga0255156_1000372_pt1 | contig 14389 bp, 18 predicted proteins | sample Atl_Atlam_RepA_8_FD_186026 | JGI IMG/M metagenome (GOLD analysis project Ga0255156, IMG submission 186026) | Freshwater microbial communities from Altamaha River, Georgia, United States - Atl_Atlam_RepA_8h | ecosystem: Environmental > Aquatic > Freshwater > River | place: USA: Georgia... | reverse complement strand
CTTATTTTCTTATTAAAAAGGTAAGGCTTTATATAAAATTATCATTTTTATATTCTTTATTTTATATTCCTTATTTTATATTCCTTATTTTTATATTTCCTTATGTAATAAAGAAATAAGAAAATAAGGAAATAAGAATGAAACATAAATTTTGGTTAGAAAATCCTTTATATTTGTTTAAAACATGTAAAATTATACCAATGGGGTATATGTCATTAGAAGAACAAATGAATTGTGTTTCTAGGTTTGTAATATTTGTATTCATTATCTTATTTTTACTTAGATTTAGACAAGCATTATTATTTTTGTTATTGTCAATTATTTTTATAATTATTCTTTACTATTTACAAAAGAGTAAGATGTCAAGCTGTGAATTTTTTAATGACGATGAAGATAAAAATAAAAAGATTAGGGAAAATGTACAGAAAATATATTATAATGATTATAAAAAATATATATCAAATACAGATGAATTGTATAACCAGGCAAAAAATGATTATGTAAATAATCGGTATACAGTTCAAAAATTTCCTACATACTATGTTCAACAAATTGAAAAAGCTGAAACTCTTCAACCAAATCAAAGGTACATTTCAAAAAATAATAATCTCGTAGGAGATGCAAATCCAAAAACAAAGATAGCACCTATTCATGTAGCTCCAATGTACGATTTTGAATACTGGAAAAAGGATGATTTTGTTGTTCCAAATATGATGAATGAGAAAACGGTTCAAGATTATTATCTTAGCGGATATTATGTTGAACCTGAGAATAGACCGAAAAGTCAAAATTGCAAACAAAATCTTCTAAGAGATAGAAATGAATATATGAAGGGCGCTCATCCTTATTTTATTGAAAATTTTGAAGATGATGCTAAGAATGTTAAGAAGGATGATAAGAAGGATGTAGTAAAGGATAAAATGTCTAATAAAAATATTAAATACGGTCTTCCTCCAAATTATAATGCTCCTTCTTATATGAAGAAGGAGGAAATGTTATCCTTAAATAAAGAAATATTTAAAAATCCGGTTGTACCAGGAGTTTATTATGAGAATGAAGTTATTGAGCCAATCAGTTCGATGATAGGAGTATCCTATACACAACAGCTTCCCCTAGAGGTTGTATCTAATAAAAATGGTGAGGTTATATATGATGCAAAGGATTCTCAGTTATATAGAATGGATAAACCTGAAAAAATGGTAGAAGAATATGTGTCAAATTATGATATATATGATCCACGTTCAAATGGATATGGTACAAGTTATAGAGGTTATGTTGATAAAATGACAGGAAAATCAAGATATTATTATGATGATATTGAGAGTGTTAGACGACCTAATTATATTACTCGTAATAATATAGATCATATTGTTGATAGGGCTCCAAATTATGGAAGCGTGTTAAATGATATGAACGAAGAAGATATGAATCAACATATCAGAGATACAGCCAATAATGCTTTTAAAGATGATATGATTGATTTTAGAACAGATATGATGGAAAGATTAATGAGAAAACGTAATGCTGAAATGTGGCAGGTTAGAATGGCTCCCAAATCTGGAAGACAATTTAGCACAATGACTTTAAAATAGAGGGAATAAAGGAAATAAAGAAAATAAAGAAAAATTAAATTTATTATTGTATATAAATAAAATGTTTGTAAAAAGTTCTTCAGGAGATATTAATGCAACATCTTCTTCTGATCCCACGTTATCGCCAACACGAGGCCCTACGTTATCGCCAACACAATTAGGACCAGGAGGAATCCAACAATCATCTTCTGGAAACGTGTGCCAAGACTGCGGCTGTGGACAGAATGAATGTAGATGTAAAAGAAAGATGTGGATGTGGGTTATTGGTATATTGATAGTTGTGGTTGTAATATTGTTATTATGGTTTGCATTTGCGGGAGAAGATACAGACGAAGTCTTGATATCTTCTTCATCTTCATCTTCATCTCCATCTTCCCCATCTTCCCCATCTTTATTACGATCTTCTCCATCGTTATCACGAAGTGGTAGATCAAGAAGTAGAAAATAAAGTAGAAAATAAAGAAAATTTAAAGTAAAAGATTATATAAAAAGAAATGTCAACAAGAGGAGGATCGCCTTATGTAAGTTTTTCAAATTATAATGGCGGAAATGGAAATAATAATCAACAAGGAGGATATAAAAATTTTGATCAGAATCAGCCAGATCAAATTTCACCTCAATTAATTGGAGGAGGCGGGTCTCCTCCCCCCAATCTCCCTCAACCTGAATTTCAGGTTCCCAATACGGTTAGACCTACCCAGGGTGTTCGTCCTAACGGAAATCCTAAAAATGAATATGAAAGTTCTATGCAACAGCAATATTTTCAAGTACCCCCTTCTTACCAAAACGCTCAACCTCCTTCGCAACAACAAAATCATCATCAATCTTATCCTCAAAATGGAGGAAATATGAATGATGAGTCTATTTCTGCTCCTTCTCATCCACATCGTGTCAGAGAGATTGAGAGTGAAAAATTGTTTCATCTATTAACAAATCGTAATTACCACATTACTCCTCAAAATAAGCCTATGAAAATTTTTGTAAAGGTGTATACAGATTGGTGCAAACCATGTAGACAAATCGCTCCTCGTATCAATGAGTTGTCAATGAACCCAGAATTTTCTGATATTCTTTTTGTTAAGATTAACGGAGAGCAAATTTGCGATAAACTTGCTCAGGTTATTAAAGTTAGCGCCGTTCCCGTATTTTTTGGATTTGTTGGTGGTAAAAAGATTGATTTTATTCCTGGTCCTGATTATGAAAAGATTGTGGGATTGTGTAAGTATATGGCTAGTATGTAAGTGAAAAAGTGAAATAAAAAGAGTGAAATAATCAATTTATATATTTAAAAATATATAAAGAAATAAAGTTAAAGGAAAAGAGAAAGAGAATGGCAAACAAAGATAATATTATTTTTAGAATAAGAGAGTTGGATCCAGATATGATTGCCCCTTCTACAAAAAATATGAATAAACCTGACCAGGGAGGTAGTAAAATTGTTATTATTGGTAAACCAGGTACAGGTAAAACTACTATGATTACAAGCCTCCTTTACGAGAAAAGCCACATTTTTCCTGTAGGTGTCGTTATGAGCGGTACAGAAGACAGCAACGGTCATTATGGAAAGATTTTTCCCCAGTCATTTGTTTTTAATGCGCTTGATAAAGACAAAATTGATGAGATGGTAAACCGACAAAAACTCGCAAAACAACATCTCCCAAATCCGTGGGCAATTCTTTTGCTTGACGATTGTACTGATGACCCAAAGCTATTTAACGATCCCCTTTTTCAAGGTATTTTCAAGAACGGAAGACATTGGAAATTATGGTTTATCTTAAGTCTTCAATACAGCTTGGATATTAAACCTGTTATCCGAACAAACGTGGATGGTACCTTTATTCTACGAGAAACTAACATGAAAAACAGAAAAAGCCTCTGGGAAAATTATGCGGGCGTTTTTCCAGATTTTTCAATGTTTTGTGATGTACTAGATCAGTTGACCGATGACTACACAGCTCTTTACGTTCATAACCAGACTACATCTAACAAAATAGAGGACTGCGTGTTTTGGTACAAAGCAAAACCAATTCCAGAAGACTTTAGACTTGGATGTCAGGACTTTTGGGATTTTCACGAAGAACGTTATGATAAGACAAAAGCATAAACGGAACCGTAAAATAAAGGAAAAATAAAGGAAAAATAAAGAAAGAATAAAGAAAGAATAAAGAAAGCGTAAACTTTATAATAATTTATAAAGTTTTAAATTTACTTCACAAAACGATAGTGTATGGTTCCATTTTTTCGTGTAATTCTGATATAATCGCCTTTTTGAAAAGCGTAATAACGAGAGACAGGGTCTGTATGTAAAAGTACTGGCAATTTTCCTTTAAAATTCTTCTCTAGTTCTATTTTTTCTTCGGGAGTCGCCTTTTCGTGTCTAGGTACGAGTCTATGTTTTGTAATATTTAATTGAAGTTCGTGAAGACCAAATAGTTCAAAATTATATTTAAGGGTTTCAAGAGATTTTTTAGCACTTGAAGTAACACTTGAACGATAAATAATAATACAATTCTCTGCATTTTCCTTGTTCATTATAGAAATACGATCTTTAATTCCTTGGATATTAAGTTTATCATCTTCTGACATAAAACAGAGAATGATATTCTTATGATTTGATGTATGAAAAGCTTTAATAATAAAAGGATTTTCCTCCTCTTTATTATCCTTATAATCCTCTTTATAATCTTTTATATATTCGATGCGATATCCTCTATCTTCAATCATTTCAGAAAGGACTTTTATAGCATATTTTTCTAAATGAGTCATTTCTTCTTTTTATATTGTTTTATACTCTTGTAAAAACAGAAAATCAATTTTAGAAAGATATAATTTTATAATAAAAGAGGTAAAATGTCTATTTTTGAAGATCCGTCTTTTAAAAAAATGAAGGAGTCAATGTCAAAAGAGGAACAAGAAAAATACGATAAAGCGGGACAGCATATGTATTCATATGATTATGATAATAAAGGAGAAAATAAACAGGCAGAAGAAGTATTGGAACAGTTAAGAATTGCTATTCGATCGGGGTTGCATCCGAGTGATCTTACGTTTGAAGAAAGGGAATTTTTGGAAAAATATCATCCATTAGAAAAAAAGTGGTTTAAAGAATTCGGATTTTTAGAAAATGAATTAAACAGAATAATTTAAAAAAAAATAAAAAAATATTATCTTTTTTACCATAAAATGGTATACTTTTTGAGACCAAGCAATTATTCGTTAAAACGAAACTACGCTTTTAACCCATTGGCCGGAAACAATCTTCTCGTAATCGCCGGCTCAGCCGTACTTGCTCTTGTTGTTGTTATGGTTGTTGTACAATTACAGAGACCTTGCTGGATGAACTTGTGCAATAAAAACGATTTAGACAGCAAAGGTAAACCTAAAGTTAACTGGTTGAGAACATCTTTGTTTGCTCTCCTTGTCGCCCTTTTGGTTGCAGGAGCTGCCGCTGGAGTCATGTACGCTATGGAGCCAAAAGATGCTGCTTCAGGCTCTCCAGCACCAGCTGCTATGTAAAACATTAAAACATAATAATAACACATCATATTAAAAACTCATTAAAAACTCATTAAAAATGATATTTTAAGATATTTAAGATATTTAATATAGATATATTAAATAAATTATTCCATAATTAGTATTATTAGTATATATGTCTAGTATTTTTACATCAGAAATTTTGGAACAATATAATATTATCGGAATTTTTTCTTTAAAAAATTTAAAAAATAATCGCGAATATATCAAGGATATTAAGGATATCAAGGAAGATTACCGAGGAAAGGGATTTGAGATTTTATCCAGCAAAAAAGAGATATCTAATCAATTAAAAAAAACTAAATTTTGCGATATTAAGTTAAAATATGGCAATTGCAACAGAAAAGTGTGCAATTTTGCCCATTCTATTGATGAAATCGTTTTTCCAAAATGTGCCTTTGGAGAAAATTGTCGAAAAAAAATATTATGTCAATTCCTTCATCCGTTAGAAAATGAAGAAGAATATAAAAGACGTATTAACTTTAAGTTTTATTAATTTATACCATAAGAAGTATAAATAATTTTAGATTATAAATCCCTCTAATCTTAATTTTTGTAAAATGTAAGATTTAAGACCTCTTTCTCCTACTTTATAAGGAACTTCTATTAATGTTATACCATTGTCCCTGCATTTTATTTTTTTCATTTCATCTCTATATCTCTGATTTCTAAATGCTTCCTTATTTCTGTGAAAAAACGGTATAAAACGATAATGCTGATCACCGTTTATTTCAACTCCTAATTTTAGATCATTGTTAAATAAATCTATTTCTAAATTTTGACCTGTAACATCATTTTTCAAAAAATCTGGTCTGATTTTGTAGAAAGGTTTCTTAAATACAGATTCTAGAATAATTTTTGCCTGAAGTTCTAGTTTGCTATCTTTTTCTGTGTGCTGCATATATTCATAATTATCTCCGATTTTTTCTCTTATGTTTTCTCTATTATCGTAAGATCTTGGTAAGCTAAAAGTTCCCTTGTCTTTGAACGATAAATTATAAATAAACAATACAATTATAATTAAAAGAGATAGCCCTGCTAATATTTCTAGACCGTACGATTGCCAGTATTCTTTATATTTATCGTACATATATCTTAGATATCTTAGTTTTATTATATAATAGATAAAAATAGTCAAGAGTGGTACAAATAAAATAAAAATGATTTAATGTTTAAAGAACGAGTAAAGGAAATAAATAATAAATAAGAATGCCGAAGAATACAAAGAGTAAAAAGAACTCCGATAGAAAGAACGAAGTTCAGGTAAATAAAAAAGAAATTGTATTAAAGTTTCAAAATACAGAATATGGAAAGGTGGTAAAGCTATTAGGAGATTGTAATTTTACCGTAAAATGTGCAGATAAGATCGAAAGATTGTGCCACTTACGTAAAGGCATTAAAAGAGATGAAAGAGTTCTTATTAATTCTCTTGTACTTGTGGGCTTGAGAGATTATCAAGAAACCAAAGGTGATATTGTATATGTTTATAACAGACAGCAGGAAATGGAACTTAAAAAATTAGGAGAAGTGTCTATGGAAGAACAAAAAGAAGATTTTGAAAATTGGGATAGTAATACAGGTAATATCGAGTTTGACTTTGAAGATATCTAAGATATCTAAGATTAAAATAAGTTATAATTATATGTGATATCCATATAATTATTATCATAAAATATCATAAAATAATTTCTTTATACAGAAGGAGTCTTGTTCTTGTGCAAGTAATATAACGAAACACCTGAAATTGCTGTAAAAATCATACCTATAAGACTTGCAAAAAGTACTGAATAAAGCAAGGCAATGCGAAAGCTAAACACTTTATTTCCATTATCATCTTTTTCTAGGACATAATTGGGTTTTTTAACAGAATAATATATTAAAAAACCAATAATACATAATACAGTAACGATAATTGAATAAAGAGAAGATTTTGAAACAACTTCGATGAGCATTTTTATATTTATAAAATAAATTTATATTTAAAATGAAAATGTTTAATAAAATTTTATAAAATGTCATCTTCATCTTCGAACTATATCTTTTACTGTAAAACGAATGAAGGATATATTATAAAAACACTTTCAGAATTGCTTCAAAATAATATTAAAAATGGTTGTCTGATTGTCAGTAAAAAAAATATTATTTTTCGTATGACAGATAGTAATAGAAAGATCTTAATCGATTTTGAACTTCAGGGAGAAAGTTTTACTCAATATAAATATAAGAATTCATCATCTATGATGTCAATTGGATTAAACTTTTCTCACCTTTATAGAATGGTTAAAAATATTAAGAAAAAAGATAGCATTGTAATCTTTATTGAAGAGGAAAATCCTACAGAGTTAGGTATTAAGGTTATTCCAAAGGAAAAAAATCGTGTTACCACGAGCCACGTAAAAATTCAAAATCTGCAGAGCTTAGAGATCGAATTACCAAACGGTTATAATAATGCGATAATTATCCCAAGTAATGAATATACAAAGATGATTAAAGACCTTAATAATATGGGAGGAAATACCATATCAATTTCTTCTACTAATAATATAATTAAATTTGGGTGTCTTTCAAACGGTGTTTATAGCAGAGATATCGTTTTCGGAGATCCGGATGAAGATGAAGAGAGTGATAATAAAAAAACAACACAAGATTTTGAAACCGAGCAATTGGTTCGTATATCTAAAATATCAGGTCTCAGTACACAACTTCAAATATACCAGGCGGATAGTCTTCCAATTCTTTTTAAAAGCAATATTGGTAATATTGGTAAGATTGCTGTTTATCTGAAAGATAAAACTTTGCAAGAGGATATCCAAGACTTAAATGAAGAAAATGATTACGAAGAATAAAGAGATTTCATAAGAGATTTCATAAGAGATTTCATAAGAGATTTCATAAAGAAAAAATAAAATTATATTATAAAATTATTTTATAATATAAAATATAATATGTCAGCAGATGATATGTTAAGAAATACTCCAACTTCTAGACCTACACAGATACCTTTAATGACTACACAGCCTAGTATGGATCCAAGATTTTCTCCGTCCCCTTCTCCAACTACTGGAATACCTTCCCACTCACCTCACCCTTCCCACTCACCTCACCCTTCCCACTCACCTCACCCTTCCCATTCACGTCTTTCTTTATCTCAATCTTTAGATAAAGCTTTAAGTGAACAAAAATTGGATAAAGGAGTTTGTGATAAAGATTCTCATGATTTTAAAAACTGTCCTGTTTTCCACCTCGAAGATTTTGATTTTAGTGATAAGGGTGTATTAAAGCCAAGCGAGGTTGAAGAATTGCATGCATACATTGTTTTCTTTTTTGCAGAATGGTGCGGTCATTGCAAACGTGCTATTCCTGCAATAAAAGAATTATCTAAAATTCTAGCTGAAAGTAATTCTCTTTCTCGTGTATGCTGCGTTGACTGTTCTCATTCTAATCTTCGTCAAAGTCAGATTAAATTAAGCAAAAGAGTAAAGGAACTTATACCTGGTTTTAGAGGATTTCCTACAATAGCTTTATTTAAGGCTGGAAAATTAGTCACCACGCACGAGGGAGACAGAAGTGTAGAAGGTCTCCTTTCTTTTGTAAAGGAGCACTCTCATACTCCTAGTCCTAGTCATAGTCCTAGCCCTAGTCATAGTCCTAGTAATCCATTTGTAGGAACGTTTACTTCTAATTATCCTAATTCACCTGTTTTTGCTGTTACTTTTGACAATAATAATAAAGTTATATTTAATCAGGCATTGATAGATTTGTGTAAGAAACATTATAATAATTTTGATTATTACGCATCAAACCTAAGATATGAATATAAAATAGACAACTTTTGTTCATTCTCTATATATAGCAATGATCCTGCTAAAACTATTAATATTACAAATCAAATATTAGATCTTGATACACGAACAATATATTTTAACAATCTATATACTTATGGACTAACTTTAAAAAAACAATAAGATCTTAGAAAAGAACATAAGGAACTACTTGCCAACGATAATTAATTCTTTTATAGAATTAATTATATTTCATCCTTTTTCAATCTTTTTCTGTCTTGTCTATTCCATCATCTTTACATCTTTATTTCATATCTTCTTTCATAGCTTTCATAGCTTGAATAATATTTTCAACAGATTGTTGATTATTATGATTTTCAATGACATAATTCTCTTTGCAATGAGGGCATTTGTAAATTTCATAAATTTTATTATCTGTTTTTAAAACATATGGTACTGCCATAGGAGAATTATACAAATTACAATGGGTACAAACATCTTTTTTATTTACATAATAAAGAGTCTTAAAAGAAACAGTCTCCAGATTATCAGTGACGCCAAAATTTTCAAGACCGTACATATTCGTTGCTTACTTCTTTGTCTTCTTCGCGTTTTTATTATATTAAAAAATGTATAGTCGAAAAATTCAATTTTAAATGTATGATAGGAAGTAAAGGGTAGGAGAATGACTAGAATATGTTTATTTATGATTGTAAAGAATGAAGAAAAAATAATAGAAAGATGTTTAAATTCAACTGTATCCTTTGTAGATGATTATGTAATTACAGACACTGGTTCTACCGACAAAACAGTTGAAATTGTTCAATCCTTTATCAATAAAAATAACAAGGACGGACACGTTTTTATCGATCCGTGGAAAGACTTTGGGTATAATAGGACAAAAAGTATGAAAAATGCCAAGGAATGGTTGAAAAATAAAGAAAGATTGAGAGATACGACGTATTTATTAACAATTGACGCTGATATGATATTAACCTCTTTTTCGAAAGAAGATCAGATAGCAGTCAAAGAAAGTCTTGTAGATAAAGATATGGTTTATATGATTCAAAAAAACTCTTTTATAGAATATTACAATATAAGGCTTTTTAAGAGCACTTTGAATTTTGAATGCTTCGGGACGACTCATGAATATTGGGATTATACCGATGAGGATGTTAAAAATAATAGCGAAGATAACATATATAAAATTAAATTACTATGGATAGAAGATAAAGGAGATGGAGGGTCGAAAACAAATAAATACGAAAGAGATATAAAATTACTCGAGGAGGGAATAAAAGAGATGAAAGAGACGAAAGAGAATAAAAGGAATATGTTAAACCGATATACATTTTATCTAGCACAAAGTTATCATGATTTGGGAAATTATGAAAGGGCTGTTTATTATTATAACAAGAGAATTGAATTAGAAGGGTGGATTGAAGAAGTGTATATTTCTTATAAAAGATTGGGAACAATCTATCTATTATTAAATTTTCCAGATAACGCGTTAGATATGTGGTTAAAAGCGTATGAGTTATTACCTAAAAGATCCGAAACGTTATATTATATGGCTTATTACTATATTTATACAAAGAATGATACTCGTGATATAAATAAGGCTTATTATTTGTTAACGGAATGTTTAAAAATACCTTATCCAGAAGATTGTATACTTTTCATAGAAAAATCCATATATGATTATAAAATTATGGAGGAATTAAGTATAATATGTTCAAATTTTACGTCAGAAATTGATATTGAAGTCGGGTTAAAAGCGTGTAGATATCTTATATACTCTAAAAATGAAGCTATACCTCAATTTGTAAAACAGAATTCTTTGAAGCGTTATATAAACTATATAAAGCGTTTACAACCAGTTGAACACCGCATTTTTTCTCTTCCAGAAATAGATTATTATAATTCTTCGAGTATGTGTTTGATCAGAGATAACGAAGGTATTGTTCGTTATGTAAACTACAAAATCACAAAAGAAGGCGATTATATTCCTAATCAAGATAATGAGGATATCAATACAGAAAATTATTGGTTTATCCTTGATAAAGATAATAAAGATAACAATCTAAAAAAGTTTTATAAGATAGAAAACTTGTGCATGCTTGAAAAAAATAGGAATTATCATATACAGGGAATTGAAGACATAAGAATATGCATGTATAGAGATAAATTATATGGTTTAGGAGTTAGTTGGGAATATGGTAAAACGTTAAACCCCGGGGTCTTATTTTTATCGTTTGAAGAGACGGAAGGTACGATATATATAAAAGATATAAAACCTCTGGAATATGCGTCTGAAAGATGCCAGAAAAATTGGACTATGTTTGTCAACAAATATACAGATCGTTTAACGATTGTTTACTCTCATTCTCCTTTAACTTTACTTATTTACGACGAGGATCTTGAAAATTTTGAAATTATAAAAATACAGTCATCCTATGATTTGTCTCAAGTGAGAGGTTCAAGCAATCCGGTTTATGTAGGGGACAACCTTATTTTTTTGGTTCATCACACAATACATAATTTAGAAAAAAGAAAATATATACATTTGTTTTTAAAATATGATAAGAATATGAATTTAGTATCCTTTTCAGATTCTTTTTATTTTAAAGAAGTAGACATAGAATTCTCTTTATCTATACTATACAAAGAAGAAACAGATCAAGTAATAATACCATTTTCTTATAGGGATAATACAAGTGAAATAGTAAAAATTAATTTTGATTCAATTAAATGGAACTAAATATTATAAACATATTGTATTGTTTATAATAAAAGATAAAGATAAAAAGATGAGTAATAACAACAATAACGACAATAACAACAATAACGAACAAAAAATAATTATGTATGATGATGTTCATCTGTCTCTTGTAAATATACCTGTAAATACGTTTATACTATTTGCTATTCCTTTTAGAGAAGTAAAGAAAATCAAAAGTGAAAAAGATGTAAAAAATCATTCATTATTGTCAATTGCAATACAGCACGGTTTTAAACATCCTATCGTGTCTTCAAAAATTGATATACCTGAAAAAGCGAAACAGGATTATCTATGCTTGTTCCATAAATATGACCATAATTATGGTAAAAAAATAAATAAAAACCAAACAAAACAAACTGAATATTCGGTCATTTACTGTATTACTAACTATAAAAAAACGCAGAAAAATAAAAAAAACTGTTCGTTATATATAAACTTAAGCAAAAAAACAGTAGACTATTTACAGCTTTATACTAAAAAATACAAATTTAACTTTAAAAACAAACAAGAACAACGAGAAATATCAGGAAAATTTATAACAGAGCCTATATCTGAAAATTCAGTTATTGTCAATATAGTTGAAGAGGAGACTGATTTAGGGGATAAAGAAAAAGCTGACTATTCTATGACAATAGCATCTTTTCATACACATCCATTGGAAGCATACCAAAAATATAGCGTATGCGCAGCTTATCCATCTGTGGACGACTATATAACTATTTTACATATTTATGCCAATCATTTTGGTATGTTCCATATAACAGCAACAATTGAAGGAATATATATTATTACTGTAAAAACTGAAAAATCGCAAGAATATATACTGAAAAACTTTGAAAATTACATTGATTACATCGAAGAAAATTACGCGATTGATTACCCTGAATGTGATAAAAATGATATAGGTATAGATACGAACATTAGAAAAAAGCAAATAAAATCATATGTGAATAAGGTGAATCGATTTAAAATTTTTAATGTTATATTTAAAAGTTGGGAGGATACGTTAGAACCAATTTTAATAAAATATAAACCAGTTAACGGTAGTTGTGTTTTATCGGATGAACAAGTATCTCTTTTTGGATTATGAGATTAATTTATGATATACCGCAAGAACGACAAAAACAAGTGAAATACAAAAAACCGTTCCGCATAAAAATTTAGGATCACAACAATAATCGCAGTAATACCCATTAGTTCTTAATATAGATTGTACAATGTTATTCTGGTTATTCTGAATATTCTGAATATTCTGGTTGTTATTTTCGTTATTTATACTCATTATTTATACTATATTTATATTAAATATAGTAATAAAAAGCAATAAAAGCAATAAAAATGCCTAAAAAAAGTGTTCGTCCAACTCGAAATATAGCTACTCGTTCCGATCCTGTTTTGTGGGAAAAAATTAAGAAAAGTGTTATACGATCGCCAAAAGGAGGGCCTTCAGGAAAATGGTCTGCTCGTAAAGCTCAAATAGCTGTAGCTCTTTATAAAAAATCAGGAGGAAGATACAAAGGTAAAAAAAGTAAAAAAAATTCTCTAACTATATGGACAAGAGAAAAATGGGGATATATTAATGATACAAACGACAAAAACGACAAGAATAATAAAAATAAATCAAGATCTAGGTATGGAAGATATCTTCCTTTAAAAGTCAGACAACATTTAACAAGTGATGAAAGGCGAAGAGAAAATAGAAAAAAGGGGACAAAACAAGGTCAATATATTCCTTATTCTGATAGCGTTTTAAAAAAATTTAGAAAATACAGAGGAGGATAAGAATTAACTGATAGATCTTGCAAAGTCTAATAATGTCTGTAAATATTTGCAATCAAGTCTATTATATTGAATCATATCGTTAAATTTTTCAGTAAGGTCTTGTTTCTTTTCCGTATAATAGTGATAGGCTATCATCATTGCATCAAGACCGTTATCACAAGAAGGGGGGAATTCGGCTTCGATTTTTCCTAGATTATACAAGGCTTTAATATAACTTTTTAGTTTAAAATTTTTACATCCTTTAACAGTAAAAGGTTCTTGTTGATACACATCATACAAGTCATAAAATGATATGTCAAGTCCGTTCATTCCATTTCTTTTTATCGCTCTTTTCCACATTTCAGTTTCTGCGTACCAATACCACAATTTAGGTTTATTCATATTTTCCCAAAATACGTAAAATTCATTTAAAATACGAGTCTCTTCATCCTTTGTTAATTCGTTTACAAGAAAACGATAATACTCGTTTTGATACCATACTCCAACTAGAAAAATAAATTCAGAATGTTCGGAATGTTCTGATCGACTTTCTTCGATAGAAATAATTGTTTCAAAGTCGACAAACATTTCTCCCTCAATTGATATATTTTTGAAATCATGTGTATTCTTTAAGAAGCAGGGTGGATAATATTGTCCTAATTCACCTCTATTTGTTTTTAATATTTGATCAACGGTTGGAGCATGTTTTTCGTATACTCCTAAAATAGAAGATGTAAGATTGGGATCATCCCAAGAATAGATTCCATTTTTGATAGCGTTTTGCCGATGAGTATCACTACATTGCCATATCTCTGTGATATCATTTAACGAAGAGGCAATCGATTTTTTAATTTTATTGTAGGACAAAATGGGGTGTTCAACTTTCATATTTGGGAAAATCTCAGGCATATCAAATACATTCCAATTTAAAAATT
>Ga0255156_1000370_pt1 | contig 14417 bp, 16 predicted proteins | sample Atl_Atlam_RepA_8_FD_186026 | JGI IMG/M metagenome (GOLD analysis project Ga0255156, IMG submission 186026) | Freshwater microbial communities from Altamaha River, Georgia, United States - Atl_Atlam_RepA_8h | ecosystem: Environmental > Aquatic > Freshwater > River | place: USA: Georgia... | reverse complement strand
CCACTTCAAGACCATCACCAACATCTCCAACATCGCCAACAACACCTTCACCCACTTCAAGACCATCACCAACATCTCCAACATCGCCAACATCACCTTCAAGACCATCTCCAACATCTCCGACATCGCCTTCACCCACTTCAAGACCATCACCAACATCACCAACATCACCTTCACCCACTTCAAGACCATCACCAACATCTCCAACATCGCCTTCACCCACTTCAAGACCATCACCAACATCTCCAACATCGCCTTCACCCACTTCAAGACCAACTTCATCACCAACGCCAGCATCTCCAACGTCTCCAAATAATGAAAGTAATATAAATAATGAGGATGATGAGGATGATTATGATTTAGAGTATTTATTTTGTATGAAATCTCCGGCGCATCTTCCGCAGAACACATGGAATGATGGTTTTATCGAATCGTATAAGAGAAATTTAAATGAAAATATAACGGATGAATGCGCGGACCATTGTTTAGAAAATGGAAAACATATTATGGCAATCGATAGTGGGGCAATATGTAGATGTGGACACACGTTGCCCATAAAGCCTAGGTCATCGTTTGAAGAATTTTGTCAAAAATGCACGGATCAAAGTGGTTTAACGTGTGGAAATGTGTATTATGGTTTTATGTCAGTGTATCGAATTAATGAAAATTCGTAATATTCGTTCTTCAACATATTATGTTATATTATATATAATATAAATTCATCTCTAATATCCTCTAATATCCTCTAATATCCTCTAATATCCTCTAATATCCTCTAATCTCTTACTTGTTGCAAGTTTTAGCATAGAGAACGGCGTCAGCTTTGTAGAGTTGAGACAATTTTGGATAATTGTTAGTCTGAGTATTTAAACGGTATCCAGTGTATTGGTTGCATCTTGGGATTGGTCCCCATACAAATTCCTGAAAAGGAGGAGCCATTTTCTGGAAATCTAAAAACTGAGTTTGATAATAATCCTTCATATCAGAATAAGCTGATGGGTTAGGTGGTGGAAGACCTCTATCGTTATATGACATTTATTAAAATAAAAGAAAATAAAAAGAGAAAATAAAAGAAAATAAAAGAAAATTTAAATGTATAACGATAAATAAGATAGGTTAAGAAAATGAATATAGATGATACTATTTACAATCTTCACAAGGATATCATCCCTAAGCTCAAGTTTATTTCAAAAATAAACAAAGGAGATAAAATTAATGTAAAAAATATGTATATACAGCCAAATAATATGTTTAATAAAATTATTAGAAGCTTTTTTCTCGTTGACGATCGAACGAATACGTTGATGTTTGTAAATAATACGGTAAAAAAGGGGTTTGAACTCTTTCACACTTACGCTCAATCAAAAAATCCATTTGACGCGATGTTATGTCAGAATATTCTTCAAGATTTAAAAAACGCAAAAATAGGTCTGCTTAATCTAAAAGAGACCTATGCTAGTGATGTAATGTTTATATGTAAGATCGACGCGCTTATCGAAGAAATAGACGCTAAAATTATAGAAGTGTCAAACCGATATCATTCCATCTTAAAAAGAGATGTCAGCGAAAAAAACGAAAATGAGCAAGAAGAACTTGTGGAAAATGAGAAAAATGATTATAAAGAGCCAGAAAATAAAGAAGAATAATTATATAAAAATAAAATTGATTTTTTAAAGTTTATATTTTATAAAATATAAACTTGGAAGAATATGGGTCTGAACGAATCAAAGCCGGAGATTATGACGAAGGAAAAGCGCGTCGAGCGCGAAAAGGCGAAAGTTGCTATCTGCGAGGAAAGAAAACAGCAAATTGATAATGTACAAAAACAATTGTTAGAAACATCTGTAAAATCTAATGCAATTGTTAATCAAAAAGATATCGTAAATATGATTAAAATTACAGAAAAGGCAAAACATCAGCTTGATCGAGTTGGGTCTGTTCTTACAAAATCTGATTTGGTCGCAATTATTATTGCTTTGAATCCTGAATTGAAAACCAATATTTCTCAGTTGGAAAGTTTGACAGTTTCTGATTTGAATAGCATGATACGAACGATTATTTATGACCCTTCTCGTGTCGTTAAAAATACGAAAGAAGATGTGAAAGAAATGAAAGAAATGGAGAAATTACAAAATAAACAAATGAATTCTATTACTTTTTTGTCTTCTTAAATCTTCTTAAGGAGTAATGTTTATAAAAAATAAAAATTAAAAAGTATCTTAAAGGAAAATTTTATATTATAATTTATAATATAAAATGGATGTAAAGGATGAAGAAAAAGAACAGGATAATTGCAGATTTGTCCCACAAAAAATTTTTTATCAACACCGTAAACAATTGTTTGATATAATAGAAAAAATAATAACAGAAAAAAACGATAGAACAGCATGTAGTTTAGAAGTTTTACCTTGTAGAAAACTTTTTTCTACAATAGGCGCATTCTCAATTGTTTTCAGTCTTTATAATGAATATAAGGAGGACTCTAAAGCTTATAATATCCAGGTAATTGCAAAAGTGTCCGACAGTCGAGACGACAAACTTATGACTGAAAGGGACAATAATATTATTATAAACCAAATAGTAGATAAAAAAATTAGTCCTCATTTTGTGTTAAATTTTGATTACAGAATATGTAAAAATATGTGCACATTTTTACCTGATGATAATAAAAAACATAATAATATAAATTGGACAGATGTAAAAAATGGGCATTGTATAATATCTTTCAAAGAAATGTTTCATGGAGATGTATTTTCAGATGTACTAACGTTTGAACATAATGTTATAATGAGTCTTATTAGTCAGGTAATTATGGGCTGTATGGCTTTGTACCATAAAAAATTTGAACAAAATGATTTACACTTAGGTAATGTTTTCTATAGGCATTTGTTAAATGATGAAAATACCTATTTTTCTTATAAAATTGGTGATGATACTTATCTTGTTAAACATTGCAAATTTTTGTTTGCAATAGGAGATTACGGGAAACTAATAGATCATAGATATTCTCTTCGAGAAGAAGAAACTAACTATATTTTTGAGGATTTATTAATGTTTGTAAGACAGTTAAGGGAAAAGTTGGGGGAGAGAGATAGTAGATATGAAAATTTGTTGTTTTTTATGACTAAATTATTTGAGCGTGCTCTGTTTATATCAAAAAAAAATACAGGGGTTTTGCTTTCTAATATTTTTAGAAAAATAATGGAATATTGTGATACAAATGATGACTACGCAATTATGAGGGATATTTTCAAACAGAATGAATTTAAGGGAAATAAACTGGTAGAAAAATTTGATATGGATATCTCTCTTTAGACAGATTGTTTTTAAATTGAAAAACACACAGAATGTGTGTGTTTTAGAATATTTAGAATCTATATGTCAAGGCGTGTTTATGTCTTAATAATGTAAGATAAAGTGATATATGGCTGTAAAATACTAAAACTTTGACCTCCTCCAGTAGAACTGTTTGACATTGTGTGAGTGTGTCCTCCTGCATTGGAGTTTGTCATGGTGTGAGTGTGTCCGCCCGAGCTGCTTGTTGCAATATCTGAAGGACTTGTCGACCAACCTCCTGCTGCTGTTCTATAAATAAAATTATTATCATAGTCGGATGAGGCAGATGTTCCATACTTATTATTTCCAGCTTGTCCTTGGTTTTCTGCAAAGTAGGCATCTTGATAGTTATGGGTATGTCCACTTACAGAATCAATGGTTCCAGTATGCGTATGATCGCTTACCGAATCAATAGTTCCTGTGTGGTTGTGCGCAGGCATCTCTGAAATAGTTAAAGTATGTGTTTCCGAACCTCCTCTTGAACCAAGACTGTAAGAATTGCTGGCACCTAATGGAATACGACCTTGTAAATCGGGTAAGGCAAATGTAGATACACCATCTCCTCCATAAACATTACCGATAACACTAAAAAGAGAAGGATATGATGAGATTGACAAGAGCTGTCCCTGACAAAGAAGCCATCCGCTGGGAGATGTGTTTCCAGAGTATTGTAAAATCGCTCCCACTGGGACAAATGAAGTGACCATTACAGGATCAGTATTGATATTAATTGAATCAAAGTCGGGATTATATGTTATTAAAGTAGATGTAGACATTTTTATTACTTAGACTTAAAAAAAATAATGTAAAGAAAATAATAATTAAAGTGGAATATAAGAATTATCTGAAGGGCTCCAAGATGGGCACCATCTTTGATTATAAACACCGCTAGGACAATAAGAATCATAATCGTCATAAAGTTGTTTAATAGCTCCAGTTCCTTGACAATAATAATTATAACTTAGCCCTTTCTCCTCTCCTACGTTTAATTGCCTTCTTGCGTCTATATAATCGGCAATGGAATTTATGGTTTTAACCCAACTTGGTATTGGTTCACAATGCTGTGTACAAGATGTTCCAGAAAGATCGCATACAGGATAGTTATCAATACCACAATTATTTCCTCCCCCTTTTATTTCGCAATAAGCATCGCCCCAAGAATAATAAGAATTTGCACTTGGGGAGTTGTTGCATAAATTATTAGTATCTTGAATGTGAAATCCTCTGCAATATTTTGGATTTATGCACATATCTCTATTTTTTCCTCCGATAAAGTATCCATCTTTGCAAACCAAAGGATTGGTCGATTTTATCCCATCTGTTAATGATCTTCCACATTTTGCGGTAAGACTAATTTGTTTAGTTGTGAGGGAATTTTTATCACTAGAAACATCAATATATGAATTTTGGTTAGACATATAAAAATAACAATCCATAATAGTTGAATTTATATATTTAATTCCTACCTTTTTCTGCTGCTCTAATGTTTTTGTATCGAGATTGACAAACTTAATGAGGGATGGCCAATTTGTCGTGGGAAATGTCTTAGGGTCACTTGATAAAGCTTTTGGGTCTACTGGATCTGTTAAAACCTTTTTTCCTATCCAGTCAATGTATTTATCATTATTTGTAGTTGTACTTTTATACATAAAAAAATATGAATCGTTTAGAGAAATTGAACCTACAATCAAAGGGCACGTAGAATTGTCATATTGCAACGTGGGATCACAATAAGGTTTAAGTTTAAACATACCATTAGTTGGTATTGCATTGGTAGTGGGAAAATCACCTGATATCTTTAGACTATTATCTGATTCGTCAACTACAACATATCGATATGTTGTAGTTGACGAAGGAAATCTGACAAAGAAATACGGATCACTCTGATCATTATAAGTTATTTTTGAGATAGTGAATAATTGTGAAACTGTCTTATCGATATAACAATCTCCTCTTACATCTTGTCCGGTTATGCCACAAGGATTTAATTCATCTCCGCATAAGTTTACACATTTTTGTCCAAAAACTGTATAGGGCGTCAACATTATATCATACCCTGTGTTGCAAATACAATTTCTAGTTTGAGGATCAAATTTTCCATATGGTTCACATGGATCTGGAATACAACTTGGAACAGAACAAGCACCGTTATAATAAGCTTGTCCTGTAGCAGTATTCGGAGTATACGCGATATCCAAGCAATCAATGAATCCGTCTGCGCATTCGCAATACTCTTGAGACGGGGTTGTTCCGGGAGGACAAGAACCGTCTAAACCTCTTCTTAAATAACCATCGGGACAAGAGGTTTGGCTATAACTACAAGTATCAACTGGCGCACCGCTAGAGATTGATACACATTTTTGACGACCTCCCGGACAAAGCTGTGGAATACAATTTCCCTTACCATCTGGTATTTCTTCTGGGCCACATTGACATTGATATTGAGACATTCCGTTTGAATACGGTTTCATCGGATCCCAGTTAGATCCAATTTTTGTAGGAGAACCAGGCTGCCAAAAACAATTTCCATTTATACATTTGTCCCCAGTTGAACAATCACTATCGTATACACATCCATAAGAATTTCCCTCTTCGTCTACACGATAAATACCACGCCCACTTGGAGCCGGATTCTCAGATGAACCCATCATTCCGCATAATTCCATTTTATTACAATCACCAATTGACCCTAAATCTTGATTGAAACTGGTGGGATACTTGCATACACATCTCCATTGGTACCCGTTTTCTCCGCTATTGTAAAGTATTTTTCTAGACGTATACGGATTGCAGTAAACATCTTGGATAATAGTAGGAAGACAATACGAACCATTTTTTAAACGACACAATCCTGTTCCATCTTCTTCTGTAATCCATTCATAAGGATTTGTGTTAACAACCGAATGTGTCATATTATCTGCTTTAGCTTTTAACATGGCCCTTATATTTGGATCTGCGGTATGCATTGCTTTATCATAAAGAGCCATTGCTTCAGGACTAGCGACAGTCATATTCATTGGAGCAAGGCAAGCGTCTTTTGAAAGACTCACATAAAAGTTAGAAAAATAATTTGTAGAGTTATTGTCAATTACCTGGCACGTCATACAACCAGAAAGAGCAGACTCATTTGAACATTTACAAGCGGTGCAGTTTGAACTAGCGTCGCATCGTTTAATAGCTTGAAAAATATCGCAATCTTTATTTGGAACATTGGGTAAATGCGATGTCATATCTACATCTAATGTTGAATTATCAGTATTTCCATATTTGTGGAAAAGATAAATAGAAAAAGCAATAATAATAATGACAATTATTATCGACGGATTCATAATTATTTTATTATTATAAGTATAATAAATAAATATTAGATTATAAGATAAAGAAGATATAGAAGATATAGAAGATGAGTGATAAAAGTAAAAGTAATAAATGGGGGGATATGTTTAATGAATTATATAGGACGCTCTTGTTTTTTTCAGCAAGGACGATTGCAATCTTGTTAGGACTATTTATTGGATATTATATCATTACCACGCGAGGTATGGAAAAATTAGATAATATGTGTCTGACCAACACTTCAAATTGCATGACAGTTGAGGTGTATCGTTATAAAAATACTTTTTTAGCACGTGATGATGTATCTCAAATATGGTTTTGGTACAACGGAATCAATCTTTATGTATATGGTCAAGCAAACGGCGTTTGCCAATCTCCTAACGGCCAGCCCATCGACCCAGTTAACGTATTTCAGATGTCCATGGTAAAGGACGATAAGGGAAATAAGGTTATCCATTTTTCAGCGCTACCAAACGAGTGTATCGATAGCGTAACTACCATTATAAACTATTATAAAAATGAACTTAATCTTCCGTTAGAACCTTTTATTATCAAACGAAAAAATCCGTCAGAGGTTATCAATGTTTATACCATCATACAGGCAATGTATGATAATAATATTTTCAAATTTAAGAATGATGTTTAATGATGTCTAAAATAGGAAAACAAAAGAAAAAAGATATATTATAGTAATATATCTTAAACATCTTATAACTAAAAAAATACACAGTCTTGTTCCGTAAAATATAATCCATCAATTTTTTCTAGAAATGTCGGTACATTCATCTTATTACCATACTCATCTACCACGAGCTCTTCCTCTTTGTTTAAGGTGTTTAAACGATTTATTTGATAATCTCTTGAAATATAATAAATAAAATTATGACCCGTTTGTTTCCCGATATGAAGGAAAACAAGAGAATTTTCTCCTAATTCTGGATACTCTTTTTCATCAGTCTCTTCTTCCCCTTCCTTTCGTTGACGAATATAAAAATTTGTACCCATTTTTCCTTTCCCTTCTTTTAATTGATATATAATAGATATAACAAATAACGAATATCAATTTTATAAATAAAATCTATAACATAAAATAACATAAAGACATAAAAGATAAAAGATATGGGTTCATCGCAAAGTTGTAGAGAAAACGGAAAAACCGCAATGTGTCGCATCCACAATGAAAAAATCAAAGGGGTCATAACCTTTCATCAGTGCAGTCCGCAACATCCTGTTGTAGTTCATTTTGACATAAAGGGAAAACCTGATAGTGTAAATGCGATCCATATCCACCAATATGGAAACTCTAAAAATGGTCTATGCAAAGAGCTGGGTCCTCACTTCAACCCTTATAACGAAATGCATGGATCAATTCATTACAACGAACCTAGACACGTAGGGGACTTGATTAATAATATTCATTTTGACGGAGATGGAAATTTTAATTACACTTATCAAGATCCTCTTATTAACTTATATAATGCCGCAGACTATTCCATCATAGGAAGAAGTATTGTTATCCACGCAAAAAGCGACGACCTTGGAAAAGGAGGAAATACAGAGAGCTTGATTTCGGGGAATGCAGGAGAGAGGATTGCTTGTGCACCAATAGGTTGGTGCGAAAATTTTCATTTGTAATTCAGTTCACTCATGATGTATTTGACGTTTAAATCTGGATAGGATAAATAGGGTTCTTGGAATAAAGGAAAATTAAATAAAGTATGATCAATTGTTCCCATATAATCTAAATCCTCTTCTACCACATATCGTTTCTCATCTTTCCTTGAAAAACAAAGAGCAACTTCATCATGCAAATCTTCTAAATCCATACCTATGTATCCTCCATAACCTTTTTCACATAACCACGACATAAACTCTAAATCAGTTGACTCATAACTGTTTCTAACAAATCTTTTGTTTCCTTCTTCTTCGCCTTTAATCATCCAAGATTCTTCAAACGCGCTTACAATATTAGATGGAGCATTTTCGTCTCTTAATATTTTTCTCATAAATTCAATGTTTGTAAGGTTAGAAAAATCCATCATTTCAACATCTTTTTTCAAACGAAAAACTGCTATACCTCCCATTTTAGACATATACTTTTTCAATGTGTCTTCTGTAGAAAATGGCAACATATATGTAAATAAATCTACTGGGTTTAACGAAAAAAAAGAAAAGGAACTTTGATCATTAATTGGTCCATGCATTTTTTTATATCCACGGTATAAAATTGTACCTGCTTTTAACATTTTTCTATAAAATTTATCAGTAGGTATAATAAGTTGTCGGTCTCGTTGTCTATAAAGTTCTACATATTCATCCCTAATGACCATTGACATATCTATTATACGATGATTCAATTCATATCTTGACTTGTTGTATTCATCAAACATTGTTGATTCCGTTAAAAATTCTTTCAATTCCTTTTCTGACAGATTTTCCACCAACTCTGTATAAAAATTTCTGATACATTCGTTTAACTTCTTATACATATCAGGAGTAAGATCAATTATTGCGTCTTTATCATTATCACCATTCTTGTCAATGTATTCTGTTATCTCGTTATACTTTTCTAAAATATCTCTAAACTCTTGTGAAAGTTTTTCTGCAAAAGGTACCATTTTTTGAAACAATGAAGGTGAAAATAAAGCAGACAATATATTGTTTTTGTCATTGAATTTTTTATATTCCGATACTTTCATATATTGAATTTCTTTTCCCTTCACATAAGTGTTATACATATCTCTAACCATTTTTTCATCCGATGGCATCAAGGGTGTTATATAAAATTCTTTAATCAACATTGATGCAACTTTTAAAGCTGATATAATCATAGAAATATATTTTGTTTGCACTGTTGATATTTTACCTCCACATCTATTTATAACTGTATCATTTATAATATGAAATGCTTCTTTTTTTATTCTTTCCATTCCCCTTTTAAAATACTCGCCCTTTATATTTTCAACTCCATAGGACTTATCATAAGAAGCCTTAACCACTAAGGGGATTGCACCAGTGTCTATAAATTTGACAAACTGAGCCTCTACGTTTTTAGTATATTCAGCTATTTTTTCTTTTTGCCTAATACCGTAAAGATCTAAAATGTCTATATCTTGACTATCAGGAATTTCTTCGTCCAAGATTACTATTTTTGATACCTTTATAAATTTATAATTTGGGTCTCTTAACGCCTCTAAAAATAAACTGTATAATTCCTTTGATGTAGTGTCATACAAAAATTTATGTTCCTGATGCAAGGAAGGCTGAGATTCCAATATCTCTAAAAAATTTTTATTACTATAGAACGATCTAATCGGGGTTTCTAATTCAATTCTGAAAGCTACCGGTATAACAAAATTTTTTTGGATGGGAAGCAATCCAAATTGTGTGTCAACAAAATCCATATTTATAATATAAGATATTCTTATATTATATTTTTATCTTCTTTTTCTCGATACGCTTTTTCTACTTTTAGGTCTGTTTACGCTTTTTTTCCGTTTAGGGTTGATTACACTTTTAGATCGTCTTATGCTTCTGTTTTTTACTCTACTTTTTTTAGAAGATACACCACTCTTTCTCTTTACGCTTTTCATTGTCGCCTTTTCTCTTTTTCCCCATCCTATCCCCTTGAGCATACACTCGTAAAGTTTTCCAAAATGACTATATCCATCCGGCAAACGATCCTTTTCTCCGCAATACACTTTACGATCATCTATTGGCTCATACTCTTTCCGAAAAGACTTGTCAACAGGTTGGGACAACCCTATCTGCTTTCCTTTCAACATACATCCATATCTAGTCCCAATGACAGCTTTCCCTTTTAAAAGAGAAGGATGCTTTGCGTTATTTCCACAATACATTCTAGACATTTTTAATTTATTCCTTCCTTTATTTCATTTTTTATAATTTTTGTAAACAAAAAAAGCGATAAAGGTTAAAACCAAAATAATAAATAAAGATATCCATAAATTATCATATCCTCCTGAAGAAGACTGAGATGACTGAGATGAATCTTCAAAACCTTCACGTATAGGATTTTCATAGTTTTCCTTGTTATCTTTAAGAAATTTTTTTAGTTCTTCTACTTGATCCTTTTCGTCTGACATATTTTCTTTATATTTTGTTTGGTATATTTATCTTATAAAAGATAATAAAAGATAATATAAATAAAAGATATACAAATATAAAGAAAATATGTCAGAAGACTGGATTTTAGAAAATTTAGACGAAATAAAAAACCGAAAAATATCAAGATCGTTAAAAAAAACTAAGAAACCTTCTACTAAACCGCGTTCTGCGAAAAAACGTTCTACCAAACAGCGTTCCGCCAAACGTAAACCACGAAAATCACAAAAACAAAACTCAAAATAAATCTTCTTTCAACCCTAATATTTCCCTAAACAATTTATTTGGGCGGACACACTTTCTTCTCTCCTTTACAAAAGGATATATTTCTGATGGCGTCATTTCTAAAATTTTTGATAAAAAGAGGATAGCCATCGTCGAGCTTCTTGAAACTCCTGCATAACAATGAAACAATATAACGGGAAACGTATTTCTAGCATTCAGTTCCTCTTTAAGAATATCAAAAACAGTTTCAAACAATTGAATCATTCTATCTTTGAAAGAAGGATGTTCATTGTCCTCTATACCACATTTAATGATCATTTTACCTTTTTCAAAGCTAATATCTACTTCCCACTCCTTAACATTATTAAAGGGATAATTTAAATTGATGATGATATCAAATGGATTGTAAGAAGCAATCGAATTTCCAATAGCAACAGTTTCATCTATTATAAAATGATAAGGATACTTATCCATACAATCAGCACACACTCCGTGATCATAACACACAGGAGACGTTTTACATTCTAAACATAAATTATGTATAGGATTAGAAAATGACTTAAAGATTTTTTTATAAATATGTTTACACTTCATACATAGAGTTATCATACAAGTTTTACACTTCTTTAATTCAAGACTACATTCCAAACAATCTCTCGGTTCTAACAATTCTTCTTTAGAGTCATTCATATTTGCTTTATTTATTTTCCTTTTATTCTTTTTATATATTCGTTTTTATATATAAATACGATGATTGTTAACCAAACTAAGATATCAAAGATCTCGAAAATCTCCCAGCCTACTTCTTTCTACTATTTGTATCCATCTCCGTCCTTTCCCAGTTTACCTTTAATAATGATGTTTGGAGATATACATGGAAATAAAAAAGGAAAATGTGGGAGATCTTACCAATGCAACAAAACGTGCGTCAAAAGAGATTGTTGTTTTACTCTCTCCAATCCAGACTTTTTAAAAGTGCTTGAAAACCAAACCGATCTATATCATCCGATTGACATCTATACAGAGCACTGGTATCATCATCCTTCTTCTCGCTCTTCATACATCACCTATGACGGAAGTGGTCTAGACGCTATCGAAAAAACGCTTAAAAATTATACGGAGAAAAACGATCGAGAAAAGGTAATTATTGTAGGGGGAAAAGAGATTTACCTTAAGAGAATCAGAGCAGGAAAAGATAAGGACACCGAAAAAATATGCTACATGTGTAGAAAAAAAATAAAAGATAAATATTATTATTCTTCCTCGTCTTCCTCTTCATCTTCCTCATTTCACATAAAATGCACAACAAACGTGAGATGGCAATCAGGGGACGTACGTCAATCGTTTGGAGAAAGGTCGATCGAAAATGAAATAAGTAATATATTTTGGGAAATTGATGATCCATATTATTTTCTAAAAGACCATCATATCTATTTTATGATGTGTCTATTAAAGGAGAATGGAAAACATGTAATAAGCGAAAAATTCTCTAGAGATAAAAAATATATATTTCCAGATATCGATTCAAACAAGACATATGAAATTGATTATGATCATTTCATAAAGATGTTTTTTTTATCTCTAGAAGAATTGATAGAGATAGGTATTCCGTCCATTATATTAAAACAGATAGGAAAACAAACTCAGAAATTAAGGAATGTTATGATGTGGAGAAGAATATTTCAAAGATCAAGTTTATATTATAAAAGGGTAATTTCACAAGAGAAGTCATATATTTTTTTCAAAACAATAGAACAAAAATCAAAGGGAATTCGTATAGAATATTCTGAAAAGATAAATCCTATCTTAACAATCATTTCATCCTTTCTCGATGTATACACTTTGCTTAGAATGTTTAAGAAAAGAACCCCCGATGAGAAGAAAATTCCCGTTTTAAACATATTATATTTTGGTTTGTACCACATTAAAAATATAAATACTCTGCTAACACAACCTGACACAACTCACCCTGAATATTCAATTAATTTTTATAAAAAGGTAAAACACATAGACAACGAATACAGAAAAAAATTTAGATGTATTGATATACCAGAAATAGATCTTGGAAGGGATATCGCGGGCTTTGCCCGCCGATATCAATCACCGCCGAAGTGCCCTGTAAAACATAAACAAAATCATTATCATAAAAACTACCAACATTATAACTAATAGTATGATAAAATATTTAAAAGCTTCCGGAGGGAGACGATTTAAACCTGGTTTAATATTCATAAAAACTCCCTCTTGAATAGATGATCCCTCGTCATTTTGTTGCAAAAACATACTCTTATGCGTACGGTATGCTTTGATATCACCTCTGCAAGCCATATAAGAAATATAGCTATCAACCTGATCCACAATCGGAAAAGCGCTGTCTAAGAGACGTTTTGCTCCTTTTTTATTTATGACATAAGCGTGTGTACAAAATGTAATACTATTGATTTGATAAATATATTTATCAATGGGTATATCTGTGCTAACTTCTTCAAATAAAAAAGATAAATAAGGTATACCAGGCTTAACCCATCCCAAAAAAAGAAAATCCCAATCAGGAACGGTATTGTTTGAATGTTCTATAAAATTTGATATTTCGGCCTTGTCGGTAATAGCAGGTTTCATATCATCTTCCAAAATAAGGTAAGCATCGTTTAGAGGGTCTTCTAACAAGCGTTTCCAAAGTTCAATATGGGACATATAACATCCTATTGCTCCGAGGCTGAAAATATCGGAATCGATTGAACGACCGTATTTCATAGTATAATAAACAGAAGGATATGTAATTGATCTGATATAATCTTCCCCCAAATCTTTTCCGTATACGGCAGAAAATCGTTTTGGAACAAGTTGAATCTCCGACAATCTTGATACACTTTTATCATATTTTTGTCGATACTTGTCTAAGTTTATAAGATAACTTTCTATTCTCATTTTATTATATAAATATTTCTTTTATTATCTTATTATCTTATATAATAAAGAAAATATGTCCATTAATCTTGTATCGTTTAATGTAACTTACACAAATTCCGTTGTATATGTATCATGGGATATGAATTCAACTGTATCAGCGATAGGTGGTCCAACCATAACTTTGCAAAATTTAAATATAACGGCGCAAAATGTAAACGATCTGACAACAACCATTTATAACATTACACTATCAAACTACACCACAACTACTGTTGTAAGTTCAGGAGGAGTAAGAACCTATAGAAATCAGTTTACCAATGCCACATTTTACGACGGAGGATCAATCAATTACCTCAACCTTACACTTGGAGAAACTTATAATTTTTCCGGTCAAGCAAAAGGATCATCGCAAGCAACAGGTTTCCCAGCCCCCCCTGCTGTAGATATAACTTCATCCGTTGTCTACGCGACCGGAAGTCCTTTGC
>Ga0255156_1000367_pt1 | contig 14471 bp, 11 predicted proteins | sample Atl_Atlam_RepA_8_FD_186026 | JGI IMG/M metagenome (GOLD analysis project Ga0255156, IMG submission 186026) | Freshwater microbial communities from Altamaha River, Georgia, United States - Atl_Atlam_RepA_8h | ecosystem: Environmental > Aquatic > Freshwater > River | place: USA: Georgia... | reverse complement strand
AATCAAAAAGGACCTTCGGGTCCTTTTTGTTTGACTTAAATATCTACGTGAATGTAGAAAGCGATAGAGATTTTCCAGAACTAAGACGCCATATGTCTAATTGGCGTAAACGTTTTCCTATGTTTGCACATGACGTTAATCAGATAGAACATATCGTAGAACAACACATTCAAAATTTTGCTATTGCAGGTGTGCATTATCGACAGACTAAAAGTAAAAAATATTTAGAAATCGCACAACACGAATTAGACGAAATAAACAGGGTTATTTCAACGGTAGAAAAACTAGAGCTTATGGCTCTGCTAAGTCAATGAAATCATTTCATATAACATTAAATGACCATAGATTGGGACAAGAACTCGGTAAAAAGAATGTTGCTATAGCAAAAGAGTTTGGGTTGGATGCAAATTTATTTGAAGCTATTCCGGGCAATAACTGTCTTCATCTTTTTAAACAACACAAAGTTAGACCCATGCAAACAAATAAAATAGGTCACTTAGGGTGTTTTATGAGCCACTTCCTTTTATGGAAAAAGTGCATTGCATTAAACGAAACTATCGCTATCTTAGAACACGACGGTGTATTTTTAAGACCATTGCCTGACAATATTGAAAATAATTTTATAGATATTTGTAGATTAGATTCCTGCATTTTTTGGAAAGACAGTTACGAATCGGATTTAGAAAAATGTATAAACAAACCTATAGAATATTTTAAACCCGAAACTGTGTATAAAGAAAAAGGATTTGGAAATTTTTATATAGGGCAATACGGTTATCTAATTAAACCCGGCGCAGCAGAAAAATTAGTAGTTCGGGCTAAAAAGATAGGAGCCCACGCAGTAGACATGTTTGTATGCACAGATGCTGTGGATATTGTATCAGTAACATCAACTATAGTTAGATTAGATCCTTTTTGCACTGGCAAAGGCTTATCTGTAAGCACAACAGACGATTTTGATAAAAACATCAATAGATAAATAAAGTATCTAGAAGATTGTGTGGGTGCCACCATGCAGACCTAGAACGTCACTCAAAGGAGAAATCAAATGGCAAATAAGTTACCAAAACGATTGTTCGGAACGCTTGGTTCTGCAACAACACCCCATATTCCAGTTAGAATTTACCCAACAGGCGGTTCTGCTAGTCCTGGATACATTCTTAACCAAGTAGGTGCAAGAAGATTTACCTGCCGTCAGGCAACACCATCATCACCACCTGCAGCAGATCAAATTTATAAGATTGTTCAAGGAACCAACATGGATCCAACTGCCGCAGGAGAAATGACCATTATTGGAATTCTAAATGGATCTCCAGTAGCTTTAAAGAAACTAAATTTTAGAACTGCCGCCGACTTCAACGGTGTTAGATACAAGTGGACATTAGATGATGATTCTACTACAACTTTATTAATTTTAACTAGAATTAATCCATCAACTTAATATAGCATATGGGACAGTTTATTCAAACCAACGGCGACTACACCATTAAAACTGGTGAAGGTAGTCAACTTAAATTAGATACAGGTGCTGGTGTAGGCCAGGTCTATATCACTGGCGACCTTGTGGTAGTCGGTCAACAATTAACTGTTCAAGCTACTGATTTAAATGTTGAAGATAATATTATTATTCTCAACTATGGAGAAGTGGGATCTGGAGTAACATTGCGTTACTCCGGTATCCAAGTTGATAGGGGCAGTTCGTCTCCGGCATCCATTGTCTATGACGAAACTGTAGATACATGGTTAATAGGACAAGGTGTTGCTACCAGCGGCATCTTGAACTATGCCAACAGTAAAATTAAACTAAAAGAAATATTAACAGATTCTTCTACCGACGGGGGAGATTTGTTATTATTAGGTTCTGACAGTGCCAGCGGCGCAGTTAAGGTTAGATCTGAAGGCGGAGACGGAACAGAGTATCAAGCCAATGTCACTGATCCTAACCACATACCGAATAAAAAATATGTCGACGAAGCGATTCGTAACAATCCAACATTCCAAATTATTGATAACAATACTCGAGTTATTGTTACAGATAAAGATGTTACAGGTTCTTTGGCATATCTTTCTGCACAAACAGGTTATAGCACATTCGGTGAAAGCGGAATTTCTGTGATTGTTGATGGAACACTAACGTCACAATTTTATAGAAATCGAGCATACATACAAAATTTAGAATTTAATAATAACGAAATAACCAACAATGATACTAACGGTAATATCAGTATAAGAACACAAGGCACAGGTAAACTGCAAACAAATTATGCTATGCAACTTGATAACATCGGAACTGTTCCAGCATATGTATCAAACGCAACATTAGTTTACGGAGCTCAGCCTAGTGTAGGATCTACTGGATTATATTTTGTTAATTCAACTCGCAACGGAGAGCTAATTAATAAAAATAGAGCACTATTGTTTAGTATGATATTTTAAGAGACGGATATGATAAACAGCACATTAGTTACATCAACATCAGTTACAGTTCCAGTGAAAGTATTCACTAGCTCATCCACAGGAGCTGCTATTGGCGGTGCTGTTACAGCTCAGGATAGAGCAATTACTACAATGATTCTTTGCAATACAGGAACACCTAATCTTACAGACGAAACAATTAATACAGTTAGCGTTAATGTTTATCTAGTTAAGTCAGGTTCAAGTTATGGTTCAAATAATTTAATCGTTAGTAATTTAATAGTTCCAGCAGGTGAAACAGTTTTCTTTTCAGATGAAAAAATTATTTTAGATGGCGGAGACGAAGTTTGGGTTGGAACATCTGTGGGAAGTTTGTTATCAGTGACTGTAAGCACATTGCCAGTATAATATGAAATTTTTAAAACAAAAAACTATTTCTCGATATAGCCCTAGTGATAACACATTGTTTACCAATCACTACGGCCGCGCTGTAATGGATCTAACAGGAGGTCTACGACTGCCTAAAGGAACTACAGCTGAACGCCCTGATTTATCAGGAGTAAGAACTCCTAATGGAGCGGACGGATATATCAGATACAATACCGAAACAAATTCAATCGAAGGATATGTTGCTGGTGTTTGGGAAATCGTTACAGCTCCAGGAACAACTGGAATTACAAAACAAACTCTCGGTCCAGGAAACGAAGTAGATACGATTTTTGGTCCGTTGAGTCTCATTCCGCCATCTGAAAATAGTATTCTTGTTTTTGTTGAAAACGTATTTCAAATTTCAGATACAAACTTTAATTTACTCTACAATTATCTAGGATCTGGTAACACATACATACAGTTTACCAGTGCTATTCCCCTAGACAAATACATCACAATCTACTTCGGCTTCAGCAACTAATAGCTTTTTGGGTAAATATACGTATCATATTGGAGATACGTAATGGCCTTAGTTTTTGCCGATCGAGTTAAAGTTAGAGCTCATACTACAGGTTTAGGTAGTTTTACATTAGACAGCACAGTTCCCGGATTTCAAAGTTTTGCCGCAGGTGTAGGAAATGGCAACGAAACATACTATGGCATCGTTGATCAAGTAGGCAACTGGGAAATTGGTCGAGGAACTTTTGTAGCACCTTCAACTTTAACCAGAGATACTGTTATAAGCAGCTCTAATAGCGGAGCAAAAGTAAATTTTCCCGAAGGCGGAAAAAACGTATATTCAACATTTCCTGCAAGCATAGCTCAAACAATTGTTACAGAATCAGTGGGCAGTTTTAGCTTTGTAGGCAGCACTATCTCAACTACAGATAGCACATCTATTTCTGTAGCACAACCCACAAGATTTTTTGGCAATGTTCAAATTGACGGCGACCTTACGCTAGCAGGCGATGAACTAGTATTTGCCAATAACGTAATATTTCAAAGTCGTATAGAAGCTGATATGCAAGGTTCTGTGTTTGCAGATGACTCTTCTAAAATTGTAGACGGCACAACCAGCGAAATTGCAGGCACTGGAATTACTGCTACTAAATTTATAAAATTTCCTATATACGCAGATGCCGCTGCCAGAAACTCAGCACTGCCTGCTGGCACAGTAGAAGAAGGTATGGTTGTTTATGTTTCAGATATAAACAAATTACAAATTAACACAGATTCAACTATAACCGGTTGGGCAAATCTCAACTAAGGATTAATTATGACAGGACCTTTTAGCACTGGTGTATTTGGAGAAGATCCTAGCAATACCAACGAAGATAATTTTACCGCAGCGTTAGGTAGAATAGGTGGTAAACTTCTCAAAGAAAATTTAACTAGAAACGGGTCCGATCTTACTTTTAGAAATAGGATAGGCGATCCTGATCTATTGTATCTAAACGTAAACGATATGAGAATAGGTATCAATGACGATACTCCTTCTTATGATCTTGATGTTAATTCTAATATAAAAACTACCAACGGATCAGTTACCGGTCAAGCAAATTTAGATAATGTTATTATTAATGCTGCTGGCTATTTTTCTACATCTGTAGGATCATTACATATTCAACCCACCAGTGCAGGAACAATGATAGAGCACCAAAGGATGACCACTGCCAATTTAGAATTCAATGATAATTTTATTGGCAGCTTATCAAATAGCAATATCACATTAGATCCTAACGGTGCAGGAACTATTGAATTTCAAGCAACTACAGAAATATCGTTAAATCTAACAGTCACTGGAAATATTCAAACTGCTGGAAATTTAAGCACAGCCAGTCAATTAATTATCGGTGATAGTCCTTTAGACATAGTAACTATAACTCCGGACTTTTCTCAGAGTATTATTCCTGGAACAACATCGTCGTATGATTTAGGATCCTCATCAAAGAAATGGAGTAGAGTATATTCCCCGGACCTAACAAATGTTACTAGAGTTCGTCCTAATGCTGCAAATTATAGTGAGCAAGTTAGAATTGACGGCGTTAACAAAACTATTTTTGCTATGCAGAGCAATGACGATGTTCACTTAGATCCATCAACTGGGATTACTTATATTGAAGAATTAAAATTCCAAGGCAACGACATTACAAACAGCAGATCTGTTAGAGCATTAAATCCTTCCGCAGTCTCAGCAGGATTGCTAGCAGGTGATCCTTTTTGGAATACTACTGCTACAGGTAATGAATATTTCTTAGGTGGCGGAACTACTTTAATTACTACCAGAACTACAAAATTAGGTGACATTAGAAATGACCTAGATAATCCAGGAGTAATTAACGCCGACGATGCTAACCTAGCTTTAATTATTGGAAATAGAACAGGCGGAACATTAAACGAACAATTATGGTATCATAAAGTAATGAAACCAGCTGTGTTTGCTTCACCTTCGGCTACAGCAACATATTCCAACGGCATATCTGCTACTAATGCACCGATGACATTTTCTTCTACAGGAACAGGCTACGTAAGATTCACAGGAAATAATGCTATTTTAATTCCTGCAGGATCATCAGCAGAAAGAACCTATGCTGAAGTAGGTGATACACGTTGGAACACAGAACTAAATTATTTAGAATGTTTCGATGGTGAAAGATATATCATTTCAACTGGTGCTGGTGAAGTAGTTAGCACTGACCTGATGACAGACCTAGCTATAACAAGAGCTCTAATACTCACTTAATTTCCATTCTGGCTAAATACACTTAATGTAGAAACCGGCCAAGTTTTTACAAATTAAACTGTGGTAAACCAGCAAAGAGCCGTAAAAACGGATGCGGAGAAATCCAAAATTGGTTAACCGTGAAACGCGGGGTTATTAGGAGAGCACATGGCTATTGGTCGTATTTCCGGGCCGCTCTTAAAGCAGAATCTCATCAGAGATGGTGTGAATCTAGCATTTGAGACCGACCTACTCTATCTTGATGTAAACAACTCTCGCATAGGCGTAAACAATGCCTCTCCAACAACCGCTCTCGATGTTCTCGGAACCACAAGATCAACAACACTTACAGTAGATAATCAACTTGATGTTGGTAATTTACACATCACTGGCAATACCATTAGCAGCGATTTACAAACTATCACGTTTCAACCTGCTGCCGGTAACCCAACAATTTATCACTCTAAGTTGCAAATAGATGACTTGCAATTTAGCGGTAATACAATTTCTACAACAGTTTCAAATTCAAATTTAGAATTTCGTCCTAACGGAACTGGACGATTATCTGTTGTAGGTAACACAAACATCACAGGAAATTTATACGTTTCCGGAAATATTGAAGCTACAGGTAATATTACTATTGGCGGCAACATTACTATTGGTGATGCATTAACAGACACTATCACAATCAACGCTAGCATTCAAAGTAGTTTAATTCCAGAAACTACAGATGCATACGATTTAGGTTCATCATCATTTAGATGGAGAACAATGTATGTTGACGACATGTATGCTGATACTCTAAATCTTCCAACTTTAGACATTGGACAATTAGAATTTAGAGATAATAGAATTACTACAAAAAGCGGACAAGATCTTTATATCGACGGCAATTCAGCGGGCGGTGTTAGATTAGGTAATTTTAAAATTGCAGACAACATTATTACTAACGTAGTTGTTAATGCAGTTACACAAATCATTCATACCGGTAACGGATATTTTAAAATCGCAGGAACAAATGGATTTGTTCCACCAGTAGGATCTGATGCTCAAAGACCTACTGCTTATGCTGTAACAGGTATGACTAGATATAATACTAATTCGAAAGCCTTAGAAATTTGGGACGGATTAGCTTGGGCATCACCTGCAGGTTCATCTGGTGCTGTGTCAGAAACAGACGCTAACGAAATTGCAGCTATATACTCAATTATTTTAGGATAATACTATGCCAACCGTATTTAGAATGATTACAGCCACAGACGTAGGAACTACACCTATCGATGTTCTACAGATTGCCGAAGGTGTTAGAGCTACTGTTATTGGATGTAATCTATCAAACACTACAACATACGATACTGTAAACGTTAACGTATATGTTGTAGATGAAAATTCTACAGCAGCGACATTTGTTAAAAATGTTATTATTCCCCCTAACACTGCTGTAAAATTAATTACAGGGGGAGAAAAATTAATTTTACCTGAAACAGCCGGATTGAGAGTAGAAAGTTCTATCGACAATAGTGTTGATGCTGTGGTCAGTTATGTTGAGATATCATAAGGAGCGATAGATGAGTTACTTTGGAAGAACCCCTGCAGACATATTAGGAAACAGTCCACAGTATTTCTATGCTCTGCGCAGAAACGACGAAGGCGAATTATATTTCATTCGCAGTGACCAACTAACAGACAACGACACTGTGGTAATTAATAATCCAGGAGCATCAACAGATAACTTTGATGACTTCGAAGCAGGTGTTGATTATTTTGAAGGAATTGATGAAGAACATAATGTAGTATTTGCAAATATGAAATACCCACAATATCGTTGGGACAACAGATCTATGCTTTATTACATTGATGATGAAGGTCGACTAGTTCAACGAATTAACAAAACATACGAATACCCTACTGGTATTTCTTCAAACGGATAATGGAATAAAACATGGCAGAGTTTAAGATTAGTAAATTTGCTTACACTTGGAGAGGTAACTGGACAAGTGGCACAGCGTATATCAGAGACGACATTGTAAGATACGGCGGTGCGTCATTCGTATGTATTAGACAGCATACCGCAGACACAGATTTTTACGATGATTTATATTATGTATTTCCAGGTGATACTGCACAAAGTCCAGCTTGGATAAAGATGACCGACGGCTTCTCTTACAGAGGAGACTGGGCAGCAACTACAAAATATAATTTAGGTGACATCATTCAATATGGTGGAAGATTATATCTTGTAATTGAAGATTATACCTCAACATCGACATTTGACGATAATATTGGCAAACATTCGGTTTACGCAGAAGGATCTGCTTGGACCGGAAACTGGTCTCCTGCTACTCGATACGGTATAGGTGATCTAGCAAAATACAACGGTATTGTTTATAGATGTATTACCGGTCATACTTCGGCTTCAACATCGTTGGGCCTTGAATTAGACCAAGCCAAGTGGTCTACATATTACGAAGGAATTGAGTATAAAGGACTATATTCTTCTGGAGTAAGATACAGAGTAAATGATTTGGTTAAGTTTGGCGGAAGCATTTTACGATGCACACAAGGACACACTTCTACATCTACGCTTAATAATTCTTATTGGACCATTGACCTACCAGGAAATAATCCTGTAGGCGAATGGATTATTACTACACAATACGCTATTGGCGATATCGTCAAACATGGCGGTTACATGTATGTGTCAAAAACTAATCACACTGGCATAAGCCCAGGCAATGAAGATTTTGGTGCCGCTAATTGGACTGTGATCTCTAAAGGACAAAATTTTAGAGGAGCCTGGGATCCAGAAGCTACTTACAAAACCGGTGATGTTGTTCAGCGTGGCGGACAAGTATATGTAGCTACATTGGATAGTTCCACAGACGGCAGTTCTTTAGATTATCTCGAAGCAGGTTCTTGGGAAGTCATAGTTCCCGGCGAACAATGGAGAAATTATTGGGCTACCGATGCAGAATATTCTGTAGGTGATGTTGTAATATTTGACGGATCTGCTTACAGATGTAACTATGCTCATACAGCTAATACACAAAATTATCCTGGAGACAATGGTTCTGGTTTCGTATACTGGACATTGTTGTTACAGTCAGGACCGAACATTGGTCTAAGACAACGCGGCGATTTATTATCTTACGATTTACAAAGAGGTTTTGCAGGAGACACCAGCACTTTTGGCCCTACTGCGGTTGAAATTGGAACTAAGACTCACCTGCTAACTATTAATAATCAAGATAGTTTATATTACAAAGCATTTAACGAACTAGCAAGAGAACTTTATGTTGCCCCTAATGGTATTGATGGACCAGGAAGAGGCCATAGTATTTTTAATCCTTTTAAAACTATTCGTTATGCCTGCGAACGTGCAGAAGAACTAGGTTCTGCTGTAGAAACTAACATTTATATTAGAACAGGAAAATATAGCGAAATATTACCGATTATAGTTCCACGTAAGACTTCTCTAAAAGGAGAAGAAGTGCGCGGTGTGGTAGTAGAACCAAATGAACCTATAGCAGCATTAGCTAATGATGATACTTATACTCTTGATATCTTAGCTAGAATGAGAGAAATTTTACCTGATATCATCGTAGGAGATTTAGTAACTCCTACTACAGGAAACAATGTTGACCAAGTAGTATTATCAGGACAAAGTGACACAATGACCGGAACTACGCTTACCGGTTTGATCGACGATGTCAGCGATTATATTAATTTTAAGTTTAATGGCGGCACTTCGAATCCTACAGTAACTGGCTCAAATGATGCTACCACTGATTCTATGACAATAAATGCTACTTTGCAATTAGAAGCAAATATTGAATTCTTGCAAGAAGAAGCTGTAGCATTCATGCAATATTATTATCCTACTTACAATTTTGATTCTGATCTTTGCAGAAGAGATATTGAAAGATATATCAATGCTTTTATCTATGACTTAACATATACAGGAAATTATAAATCTGTAATGGCCGCAAGATATTATTGCAACGCTGTTACTGGTTCGAATCATGAAGATATGTTTTATGTTAGAGATGCTACTGGTATCAGAAATATGACCCTACAGGGGTTACAGGGCGAACTGAGTTCGACTCTTTACAACGGACTATTCCGTAAGCCAACCGGTGGTGCGTATGTGTCATTGGACCCAGGATGGGGACCAGACGACGAAAGAGTTTGGATTACCTCTAGATCCTGTTATGTTCAAAACGTAGCAACATTTGGATACGGTGCAACTGGTCAAAAGATCGACGGTGCATTACACAATGGCGGTAACAGATCTATCGTTTCCAATGACTTTACACAGGTCATTTCAGACGGTATTGGTGCGTGGGTATTGAATAACGGTAGAGCAGAACTTGTTTCTGTGTTTACATATTATTCACATGTGGGATACTTAGCAGAAGCCGGAGGAAAAATCCGTGCTACTAACGGTAATAATTCATATGGAGACTTTGGTTCTCTAGCAGTAGGCAACGACCCAGCAGAAGTTCCTAGATATGCTAATGTTAATAACAGAAATCAAGAAGCATCTGTAGTATCAGCATTCGCAGGAGAAGTTAATGATTTTATCTTAACACTAGAATTCGAAAGTGCTGGACAAAATTATACTCAAGCATCGTATAGCATTATTGGTTCAGGAACTGGTGCTAGTGTTATCCAAGATGATTTTAGAGACAAAGCAGTCTTTTATCCTAAACTAATCAATCCTCAAGATTCATCGCTACCTGGTGGTGCAGGATTTATTGTAGTTCAAAATAACGCTCAAAGCGGTGATGCTACATCTATTACTATTGCATCTAACGATAACAACGAACAATCTACATACTTAGGCATGCGTATTGTTATTACATCCGGAGTAGGAACAGGTCAATACGGTATTATCACCGGATACAATACATTAACAAAAGTAGTTACAGTAAAAAGAGAAAGCGATGGTGTAGCAGGTTGGGACCATGTGGTTCCAGGCTATCCAATAGCACCGTTGTTAATCAACTCTACCACATATAGAATTGAGGCATTAGTTACTTTTGATGCTCCACCATTTATCACTAATGCTATTAATTTGCCAGTAAGCACATACTGGAGTAATGTTGCCTACGGTGAAACACAAGAATCATTTACTAATGTATTAGGTTCAGCACCATCAGGAACAACTATAGACATACCTGCTTCAATCGCAGCATGGAATGTAACAAAGAATGGAAGAACATATAGTGTAACACTAGGTGCATCCAGCGGTGCAGGTTATGCACTAGGACAAACAATCGTATTAACCGGAGACGATGTTGGCGGAGTTACACCTGACAACGATATTACAATAACAGTTACTGGTATATCGAATGACAGCACAAACTCTATTACAGGGTTTACTTATGAAGGAATTGCATCAAGCGGTAGATTCCTTATTGTTCCGTCAACTGGAACTAGTGCTGTAGCATCTAAAGACGGTATTAACTGGGAGAATTCTACATTACCTGCAAGCAGAGTCTGGAAAGGACTAGCAACTGGCGGTAATAGATTCGTAACCATTGGTTATAATTCAGCATCTGTAGCACAATCATTAGATGGTAAAACATGGACTGAAAGATCAATCGCAACAAGATTTTGGAATGCAGTAGCATATGGCGGAGGCACATTCGTTGCCGTATCCGGAAACCAAAATAGTTCCGGAAGAAGCACAGATTACGGAACAACATGGACTGTTTCTAATAATCTTCCAACACTAGGCGATTCGACAGTTAACGAATGGGTTGACGTAACCTACGGTAAGGGAATGTTTGTGGCGATTGCTAATAGCAATAACGTTTATGCCATGAGTAATGACAACGGCGCAACATGGACCGGGGGAATCATGGATGTGATTGCTGACTCATCGCAGAAAGATTGGGTCGCAATAGCCTATGGTAGAGATCGATTTATAGCGATTTCTAGTCAAGGTGATGTTGCATACACTTTTGATACAGTAACATGGTATCCAGCAACAATGCCAACACAAGACGGTTCAACTACTATGAACTGGAAAAACGTTTCATACGGAAATGGAATATTCTTAGCGGTGTGCGACACTGGCGGAAAGGATATTTTTGGAGATCCTACAGCTGGACCAACAAACTTTATAGCTACATCCGAAGATGGTATTGTTTGGACAGGCAGAGAAGTTTCAAGTTATCAAAACTGGATTGGTGCTGCTTACGGTAACCCAGATATTACCTACGACGACTCTACAGTTAGAGATGTTGGAAATAATACACCGACATGGATAGTAATTTCTGGAGATCAAACAAACGTTATCGATTTAGTCAAAGCAGGCGCTAGAGCCAAGGGTAGAGTAACATTGGCCAGCGGAAGAGTTGGCGGTATTAAACTATGGGATCCAGGTTCAGGATATGTTAGCGGTAGCCCAGAAGTAACTGTCTATGATCCAAACTCTGCTGCTGCTCCTTTCTTTAATAATAGAGTAGCAGACGGAGTATTAGGACAACCGGCTTGGTTGAATAGAGGAAGTGCTTATAAAACTTCAACTACTCGAGTAACTGTTTCTGGAGACGGATTTGCAGATGTTATTCCAGCTAATAGATACATAACTCTTAGCGGATTGACACAATACCCAAGACCGGGCGCACAGTTTAGATTTGACGGCAATTCTACATTATACACTGCGGTGACAATTACACCTATTACAGGCACAACATTCGATGGCTTAACTGCTAGATTCCAGATACAGCCTTATTTTAATGTAGATAACGGTCCTGTTCATAATACACTAGTTGAAATCCGTGAAAGATATTCACAATGCCGTATTACTGGACACGACTTCTTAGATATTGGAACTGGAAACTTTTTAGAAACTAACTATCCGGAATTATATTCTACAGGTGATTTCTTCAAAGCACCAGAAAATGAAACCGCAGAAACAGATGGTGGTAGAGTATTCTACACATCGACTGACCAAGATGGTAACTTTAGAGCAGGAGAACTGTTTGCTGTTGAGCAGGCAACAGGTATAGTTACAATTAGTGCTGATTACTTTGACTTAAATGGTCTATCAGAATTGGCACTTGGTGGTGTTAGATTAGGTGGAACTGGAACTGTTATTAGAGAATTTTCAACAGATCCTTTATTCAGTGCTGATAGCAATAACGTTATACCAACACAAAGAGCCATTAAGGCGTATCTAGCTAATAGATTAAGTGTTGGTGGAGCAGATATTGCTACAGCTAGCTTTATCGCTGGAACAGTAAAAGTGGGTCCTGGCGAAATTCGTAGCACAATTAACGGGGTAACAGTATTCCCGCAGAGAATGGACTTTTATGGTCCAGCCTCAACTGGTAGAAACGGTTCGGTCACTGGAACAATGTTGGCTCAAACGCTGTTCTTTAGATCATTTAAACACAGATAATAGTTAGTGATAAATAATGTAACTTGGAGCATTTAAATGGCAGAATTTAAATTAGGTAGAATTAGATTTGTATGGAAAGGTAACTGGACCACAGGAACCACCTACTATAAAGACGACGTTATTCGTCAGGGCGGAAAGACTTTTATCTGCACGGTAGGTCATACAGCGGCAGCAGACTTTTATACAGATCTAAACTTTATTCCAACTAAATGGAATCAAATGACCGATGGTCAAGAATGGAAAGGCAACTGGACGACCTCTACTTCTTATAAAGTAGGAGATACAGTCAAGTATGGCGGAACAGTTTACATCTGTAATACTTCTCATACTTCTGCATCCACAAGTGCTCTAGGTTTAGAAAACAGTATTGCCAACTGGGATGTTTTTGCAGAAGGATTTGACTGGAAAGGCGACTGGGGAATTAACACTAGATATAAGCCTAACGATGTTGTATCTTATGGCGGCATTACTTATATCTGTATCACTGGTCATACATCTGCTGCTACAACTACACTAGGTTTAGAGAATAACTCAGCTTCATGGGAAGAGTGGAACACTGGACTTGAATATAAAGGTTCATGGAGCGGATCAAGTGTTCGTTACAAAGTTAATGATATCGTTAAACACGGTGGCGGAACTTGGATTTGCGTAACTGCACACACTTCTCAAGCAACCTTTACAGCAGACGAAGCAAAATGGAATCAATTTAATGAAGGTATCGAATTCGAAGGCGACTGGTCAGGAGCCACTGCCTATCAAATTGGTGATATTGTTCGTTACGGCGGTAATCAGTATGTTGCCAAAACAAATAATACCAACGAAAATCCAAGAACAAGCACAGCGAACTGGGATTTATTCGCTGAAGGATTTAAGTTTAGAGGCACACATGCATTAACAACTAGCTATCTAATCGGCGATGTTGTAAGACACAGCGGTCAAATTTATCTAGCATCAACAGATGCAACACCATTACAATTTACCTGCACCAGCACACTAGGTGCTTCAGAGAGATTTGTAATGTCAACTCCGACTGCTTCAGTTGCAGTAGGAATGGCTGTTCGTTTTTCTGGAACAACATTCGGCGGAGTATTAGCAGGTGCAACATATTATGTTAAAACAGTAGTAAGTCCTACTGATATTACAATTTCTACTACACCAGGCGGCACAACATTTGACATTCCAGGCAATGCGTCCGGAACAATGACTGTTGATATTGGCTGGTTACCAAGTCAAGCAGCAGCATCTAGCATTTGGACTAGATTAAACGGCGGCTTGTCATGGGCAGGCGAATGGTTAGACGACACTGAATATGATATCGGTGATGTCGTTCGTTACGGTTCAAACTCTTATGTTTGCGTAAGCCGTCATAGATCAGAAGGAGACGATGGATCTACAGTAGGCACACAAGGTGGTGGTCAAGCTAACAGTCGTCCAGATAGAGATTCTACTGGCACATACTGGAACATTTTATCAATCGGAAGCGAAACTAGT